>OBEQ010014225.1_pt1 | contig 16747 bp, 15 predicted proteins | sample 1670901 | NCBI WGS metagenome assembly OBEQ01 (sample SAMEA104232315, study PRJEB22302) | groundwater metagenome | biome: forest; feature: aquifer; material: groundwater | place: USA | collected 2011-08-07 | depth 5.4 m
AAAAATGAAAATGAAAATGAAAAAGTTTGTTCTTTCGAGCCCTCGATGGTGCTGGGTGGCTGGCGGTATTGTTGTTTTAGGGGTAAGCATGATCGTCTGGTTTACTTTGATGCCAAACAAAACGGTATCCGACGGGGTTGGTAGAATTTTGAATGTGTACAGTTTCAAACCCGAAGTCACTGCCACAGCTTATAATTCTAAGTCAGGTAATGCGACCATTATTTGGCTCTCAGGAGTCGATGGACGCCCCTCCGAATTTGGAGAGATCTGGCGAATTTGGAGTTTTCGACATGGTGTGACCGCTACGGTTTATGATTCCCCTGCGGCGGGTGCGAGCATTATTTGGCTTTCGGGAGCGGATGACGAAGAATCTCCACACAAGAAAACCTCCTCTTGAAGAGGGTCTTATCTTTTGGGATTTTCATGAAGCGACTTTGGGTTTATGGATTGATTTTTGCGTGTATTGGAATCGTAGAGGGAGAAGTGAAGGAGTCAGTTCCGAGGCTTCAAGTTCGTTTGATTCGCGCTTCCAATATGCCTCCGGAAAAATCTGATCCTAAGGTCAAAAATTTAAACGCTCAATTGAAAGTGGATTTCGGTTTTAGTTGTTATGAACAAATCTTTTTCTCGGAAACCCAGTTCGTTCGGGATGGGAAAGCCATTTTCGAAATGCCCGACAGTTTCGGTATTACGATTACCTACTGTGGTCGTAAGAAGGGACACCGTGAATTTTTTGTTGAAACGGAATATCGCAGTAAAAAGTTGGTCGGCTTTTATGCTTCCTTTCCTGAGAACGCGAACCCTGTTCTTATTCGTGGGCCAGGGAGTCGGGAATATCGTTACATCATTGCCCTTTCTCCGGGTTAAAGCTTACTTTAATCCCACATGAATCTTAGCACAGGCGTCCCTATCTGTTGGAAATGAGTGTTGTATAGGCACAGGCCTTTGTTGAACACAGGCAGGGACGCCTGTACTACTGGTTTTGAAATGAGTCCCAATGTGAGGATCCTCAGGGCTCGATGTCACTTGAAAGAGAACGTGAGAGCATGAAGAATTAAAGAATTGTGAATATGGATTCGATCCTCCGGAAACTTTCTTTGGCCCAGGAACAAGGCAAGATTCTTGTTTCGTCTTATCATTCTTGTATCACGTGGCTTAATCCTTACTTTTTCGATCCATGGGTTATCGAAAGCATTTTTGAACTTGTGGAGGGTGAGCATTGGGCTGAAATCAATGACCGCTTTTACAAAACTCTTGCTTTTGGGACGGGAGGCTTACGGGGGCGAACCATTGGAGGGGTGGTAACTCGTGCCGAACAGGGAAACCGTATTGATAGAGAATGCCCAGAACATCCTGCAGTGGGTTCCAATTGCATGAATGATTTCAATGTTCGTCGTGCCTCCATAGGATTGGTAGCTTATCTTCGAACAATCCGTTCTCGTGATTCGAAACCTCAGGTCGTTGTTGCTCACGACGCGCGTCATTTTTCGCGTCATTTCGCTGAGCTTGTAGCGGAGACAGTGATTGGATGCGGTGGCAAAGCGAATCTTTTTGAGTCTGAACGTTCCACACCAGAATTAAGTTTCGCTGTACGATTTCTTGATGCCGATGGAGGGGTGGTGATTACCGCGAGCCACAATCCTCCTCACGACAATGGTTTTAAAGCTTATTTGGGGGACGGGGCTCAAGTCGTAGGACCGTATGCCAGTGCGATTATTCGCCAAATTCAAGCAGTATCATTGGACACAATTTGTCAAAAGGATCGGCGTTCCCGTTATTCCTTTACCGTGCTTGGTCCGGAGATTGACCAAGCTTACATGGAGCGCTTGCGATCGTTGGTTTTGGAACCCGAGATCGTCCGAAAACAGGGTACCCATCTCAAAGTGGTTTATTCTCCTCTGCATGGAACAGGATCCAAAATAGTTCCCCACATCCTCCAGGATATCGGTTGCCAAGTTTTTACGGTTCCTAAACAGATGACGCCTGATGGGCGATTCCCTACGGTAAAATCGCCTAATCCGGAAAATGCAGAGGCGTTGAGTTTGAGTGTTCAACTCGCGGAACAGGTTCGAGGAGATGTGGTATTAGCAACCGATCCAGATGCCGACCGCATGGGAGTTGCTCTTCGAAATCGTGAAGGCAAAATGGAGTTGCTCAATGGCAACCAGGTTGGTTCTCTCCTTGCTTATTATCGACTCGAGAGACTCTTTGCTCAGGGAATTTTAAATGAGACGAATCGTTGTAACGCACGGTTAATTAAAACTGTAGTAACCACCGACCTTCAAAAAGCCACTGCCGAAAAATTCGGCGTCGGCATTTCAGAAACTCTTACAGGTTTTAAGTATATCGGCGAAAAACTCCGTAAATACGAGGAACAAGCACGGAACACTGTTAGAATGGATGCAGTCTCTTATCGAAACCTGCCCGAAAATGTCAAACGTGATTTGCTCCTCCGACATTCTTATTATTACGTGTTTGGAGGTGAGGAGAGTTATGGTTATTCTGCCAGCGATTTTGTTCGCGATAAAGATGCCAATGCCGCATGTATCATGTTTGCGGAACTCGCTGCCTTCACACAGTCTAGAGGGCAAACTCCGCTCGATTACCTCGACGCGATTTATAAGGAACTCGGTTACTATCAAGAAAAGTTAGGGCAACTCGTTTATGAGGGAGCAAAAGGATCAGATCAAATCCAAGCAATTCTACGCTCTTATGAAGAGACTCCTCCCTCTGAGATCGCCGGTCTAAAGGTCGCGAAAATTACCAACTATGCGAAGGAAGATATTTATGATTCCGAAGGAGATCTTCTTCCTAAGGAAAAGCTTCTTTTTGTGGCGTTGGGGAATGGGACGCGTTATGCGGTGCGTGGGAGTGGGACGGAACCAAAAATCAAATTTTATTTGTTTGCCCACGAGAAATCGGCATCAGGCATGCCGTTTTCGGAGAATGAATTGATGGCTGCAAAGAAGAAGACGGCCCATTTTCTCGAATCGCTTTGGAAATCCATTGAAGCCGATGCTTCTCAACGTGCTAAAATTATTGAATAAAAAATATGGTTTGCGATCTGTCGAGCAGTTTATCGGCTAATTCCGCGTTCGCTTTTTTCCACAAAGTTGCAGAGATGGACAAGTTCAGGAATTGCTGGTAATTCACTTCGGATCTTAGCAACGGCATCGCCGATGTTAAGGCCGCTTTCGCGATAGAGCAGTTTGAATGCTGTCCGTAAATGTTTTTGGGTTGTTTCCGATATATCGTTCCGTTCAAGACCAACCTTATTAATCGTTCGGACTTCCGCGGGATTTCCGTCGGCCATCATAAAAGGAGGAATATCTTGAACGACTTTCGAGCAGCCGCCTGTAATTGCGAGTTTACCAATGCGGCAAAATTGGTGTACGGCTGTAAAGCCACCGAGGACGGCGTGATTTTCGACGACAACGTGGCCGGCCAGCGTGCCATTATTAGACATGACAATGTGGTTTCCTAAAACACAGTCGTGGGCAATGTGCGAATAGGCAAGGATGGTGTTATTACTGCCTACCACAGTTTTGTTTCCCTTGTTAGTAGCGCGGTTTACTGTGACGCATTCGCGAAAGGTATTATGGTCGCCAATCACCACATGGGTGGGTTCTCCTTTGTATTTAAGATCCTGGGTTTTCTGACCGATGGAGCAGAAGGGGGAAAAATGATTTTCCTTTCCGATCTGCATGGGACCTTCCAAAACTACATGGGAATAGAGACGACAACCTGGCCCGAGAGACACCCCTGGTCCAATCACGCAGTAAGGCCCGATTTCGCAGTCATCGGAGACTTCGCTGTTTCGATGAATAATAGCCGTTTTATGGATCATGTCGTGCGGTGAAAATCCATTGCTACGATCCCCTGTTATTTTTAGGGTGCGGACGTTCGTTCCATAATAGAAAACATCAATTCGGCTTCGCTGACAATTTCGTTATCGACTAAGATACGAGCCTGGGCACGGCCGATTTTATTGGCTCGAGCTTTGGTTAGTTCTACTTCGATTAAAAGTGTGTCGCCGGGAATCACAGGTTTGCGGAATTTCACTTTATCGGCGCTCATGAAATAAGCGATTTTACTAACGCTCTCCCCTTTTTTTAGCATGAGAATCCCTGCCACTTGGGCCATGGCTTCGACCTGTAGGACTCCCGGCATAACTGGATGGCCAGGAAAGTGCCCTTGGAAAAACGGCTCGTTGATGGTCACATTTTTTAATCCTACAATGGAGTTTTCTTGAATTTTGAGGATACGATCTACCATGAGGAAGGGATAACGATGGGGAAGCGTGTTGAGTAGCTCCTCGATATCCATTTGTTCATAAGTGGCGCCTTCTGCAAGATATCGTTTGGCTCCTCGCTTCTTTTTCATGATCGCAAAGAGCTTTTTGGTGAGCGCCACATTGGCGGCATGTCCTGGCCGGACGGCAATGATGTGGCCCTGGATGGGTTGACCAAGAAGGGTAATGTCGCCCAGGATATCTAGGATTTTGTGGCGGACAAATTCATCCTCAAAGCGCAATGCTTCCTTGCTAAGGATTTCGTCATCTTTAATGACCACGGCGCACTCGAGGCTGCCTCCTTTGATGAGGCCGGCGTCCATAAGCGGTTTGACTTCATTGTAGAAGCAGAAGGTGCGTGCAGGTGCAAGTTCCTTGGCAAAGACGCCTTCGTCCATATCCAGAGTCAAATGTTGACTTTCAAGTTGCTGGTTTGGGAATTGAATGGTGCAAGAAATCCGTAGCTTATCCGAAGGGAGAATCACGATGGATGTTTCTTCTTGTTGATGGAAGACAGGCGCTTCAGGAGCGAAGACATTACGTTTTGCACTCAAGTTTTCGGTTCCTGTCGATGCAAGTGCCAATGCGAATTCGCGTGCACTCCCATCCAAAATAGGCGGCTCGGGTCCTTCCAATTCTACTAGGCAATTATCGATACCAGTTCCTGTTAAGGCTGCCAGAACATGTTCGACCGTATAAACAGACACTCCATCTTGCTCGAGAGTGGTGCCGCGTTGCGTTTCCTTTACATATTCGACGAGGGCGTTTACGGAGGAACGTCCTGGTAAATCTACGCGTGAGAATCGGAGGCCAAAATTGGCAGGGGCAGGTTGAAATGTCAGACGAGCCGGCGCACCAGTATGAAGGCCAACTCCAGAAACGCTCACTTTTTTTCGAAGGGTCTTTTGATATTCGAACATTCTATGAGTTATGCACCAACGAGAGGAGAGGGGCAAGCCTTGTCATGGGAAAATCATGTTCCTTGAGTGGAGGGGACGAAGTGAAATGTTGTGGGAATGTCCGTTTCCGTTTCAGGACGATGGGCAAGGATGTTTCCGAAGTTGGAATCAATAAACCCTTTTGCAGCTCGCGCTTCTTCTAGGGTATAAAGATTTTCGTTAAGATGAATGGCCAGTGGGGTATTTGAAGATTCCAAATACAAAACTTCCGCGAGCACTTCCGTAGGGAAAACGTTGAACGTGTAGTCTTTTGGAGTTTCGTTGAGAAGATTTCCTTCGAGCGTATGTAATACGAGAGGTGAAGGGATTAACGCAGGTTTAAGAATGGCCAGCCACCGTAATTGGGCAAGGTTGTGTTTGATGAGGTCTGGGGGAAGATTTTTCACCGACCACTGTATGCCGCGTTCTGCCATTCTCCACGGGAATTCGGGTTCATTAAATTTAGGGATTTTAGAGGTTAGGCGGGGGTTTCGTGCAAAGAAGAAGCTATGTTCTAGGTTCGGTACATAAAACGGCCCTAGCACCGGTTTTTTTTCGGGAAGAACCGTGCTGTTATAATCCCAGAAGGTAGGATTGGTAACACAATCTTCCAAAATCATGCGGATGGTGTCGGGTGAGTCAGGGTCGCGATATATTCCAAGAAACGTAGGTTCGTAGATCATAATTCCATGCTGCCAAGTATTCCGAAATTCTTGAAGAGCTGTTACTCGATCGATGGCGGTTATCGAGGAAGGAAGGCTGAATTGTTCAATGTTGCTTGTGGGCGAGAGGATCTCTCGAAGCGCTTTTTGGGATGGGACCCACGCAACTTGGCCGTGTAACAATGGCATCGCTGAGGAAACAAGAGGTGGTTCTAGACCTCGGGCCATGTCCGTTGCCGTTAGAGATGGAGGCGAAGAAACGCGATTCCAAAAAAGCGCCCCAGCAATGATCCAAAATATAAGGAAGGTGTATCCTAGTCCCAAGCCAATGCGGCGAAAAAGACGGGCCCTCCCATTGGCTTCCGAAGCAAGGTGCCCAAAGAGAATGGCTGGAAAAAAAGCGATCACTCCCATGAGTCCGCAAATAAAAGAGACCAACGCATAATCAGGATGTGCGACTGTCTTGACGACGACAGAGCGCGCCACGGGTGGGGTTAACATTAAAGTCATGTCACCAGGAGGAGGGAGGACGACTTCACTTTTTGTTATGTTGGTGGTTTTCCCCTTCAAAACCAAGTTGGGTTTAAGATGGACAACGGTATGATAGTGGGCTCCTTGCTTTGTAACAGTTATTTTTCCAGCATGATGACTTGGTTGTCGGGGAGACGTCGTTTCAAGATTGCCTATGGTTTCATCATTGATATTTACCAGGAAGAGGTAATCTCCAAAACGGATCGTGTCGTGATCCTTTAAGACGTGATGAGAAACACGTTCTCCGTTAACGTAAGTGCCGTTGGTCGAGCCATTGTCGCGAACCACAAAATTTCCGTTTTCATCGAGGACAATGGATGCGTGTTCTCGTGAAATACTGGTGCTTGGCAAATGGATCTCAGAGTCGCGACTCCGTCCTACCATTAATGTTGCTTTGCCAAGCGGAAAGACTTGGCGTGGCATGCCCTCGGAAATTAAAATAATGGATGGCATGGCCGAGGATGGCCCTCACTGAGCAAGAAATAGCCTATGGGATAGGAGTTTTTGAGTTGCGAATCATCATTGTTTCTCGCGTTCATTTACATACCTCCTTTACCCGTTCACGGGAATCGTTGATCTATGCGGTGAAAGCTTTGTTCCACTACTTACTTATCTTATTTAACTTGGAATGTAGCCAAGGAGAAGGAGAAGTCAACCCTTCTCGAAATAATATAGCGATTTCGAGAATGAAGAGGTTGGACATACGCCTTAAAATCCTTTGAATTTCATGAGTTCTGTTTAAAGTCCCGTAAAGGTATGGAAGAAACTCATGATTTAGTTGCTCTGCGGAAGGGAAAACTAGATAATCTACGTGCCCAGGGGATGGATCCCTTCCGTCACAATTTTCGTGCCACCGAAAGCGTAACACAAATTCGTGTAACACCAACCGAGGGCCGGTTAGTAAAAGTCGCTGGACGACTTACTGCCCATCGCGACATGGGGAAGAGTATGTTTTGTGATTTACGCGACGAAACGGATCGACTCCAGATTTATGCCCAGAAGGATATTTTGGGTGATGCTGCCTTTCAGCTCTTTAAGAACCTAGACTTAGGGGATATCCTTGGAGTGGAAGGAACGCTCTTTGTTACGAAAACGGGAGAACTTTCCATCAAGATCAAAAGTTTTATCCTTCTTGCCAAAGCCCTTCGTCCCCCTCCCGAAAAATGGCATGGCCTTCAGGATGTTGAGCTCCGTTATCGCCAGCGTTATCTTGATTTGATATCCAACGTGGAGGTGCGCGATCTTTTCCGGAATCGAAGTCGCATCATTTTGGAAATTCGAAACTTTCTAAATGCCCGGGGTTTTATGGAAGTCGAAACCCCCATGATGCAGAATATTCCGGGAGGAGCTGTTGCCAAGCCATTTGTGACGCATCATGACGCCTTAGGATGCGATCTTTTCTTGCGTATCGCGCCGGAGCTTTTTTTAAAGCGACTGTTGGTGGGAGGATTCGAACGCATTTACGAACTAAATCGCAGTTTCCGCAACGAAGGAATCTCTCGCCGTCACAATCCGGAATTCACGATGTTAGAGGTTTATGAAGCCTACGGTGATTTCGAAAGCATGATGAATCTTGCCGAGGAAATGATTCCTACCCTTGCTCGCAAAGTCTTTGGCACTCTTGAAATCAAACACCATGTTCTTCATGGTGCTCCTGAAAAGGTCATCTGCCTCGAGCCGCCGTGGGAACGCAAAACCTACACGGAACTTCTCGAGAGCGCGATTGCTCCTGGTTTCATGCGTTGGCCGGTGGAGAAGAAGAAAGCTAAAGCCGAGCAAATGGAAATCAAGAATGTGGCTGAGCTGGAAGAATTTGAAGTCGTTCAACAAATCTTTGAGAAAATCTTTGAGCCTACATTGATCCAGCCGATATTCGTCACGCACCTTCCTAAGGAAATGGTGCCTTTGGCCAAGGTGAGCCGAGACAATCCAAACACTGTCGATGTATTTGAACTATGCATCAATGGTCAGGAAATCGCTCCTGGTTATTCCGAGCAAAACGATCCCATCGAACAACGTGAGCGGTTGATAACACAAGTGGGCCATGACGTTCAGAGGTTGGATGAAGACTTTTTGATGGCTCTAGAACATGGGATGCCGCCTACAGGTGGGATGGGAATTGGGATTGACCGTTTGGTTATGATGTTTACCGGCGCCGAAAGTATCCGCGATGTCATCCTCTTTCCACAGCTTAGACCTCAACCTAGTGCTTGATCTTTGCTAAAAAGGGTCAGGATATACCTGTCGATCTTCATTTCTCTTTTCCCGTGACCGCTTGAGTTTTCTGGGCTGTGGGGATATAGCTGCTTTTTATGGCACGCTCTTTATCCACAGGAATTAATCAGTTGACGATTTTGGGTCCTGGACTTTTGGGTGGATCGATTGGTTTGGCTGTGAAGAAGCGTAAACTTGCGGATAAGGTGGTGGTATGGGGACGCAGGCTCGAATCGGCTCGGGCTGCTGTGGAACGAGGAGCCGCTGATGTTGCTGCGACGACGCCGATGGAAGCTGTTGGCGGTTCTGACCTCGTCATTTTTTGTACACCGGTAGGCGCTATGCCTCAACTTGCAAAAGAAATCCGCTCGAAACTGAGTCGCCATACCATCATAACCGATGTGGGAAGCACCAAGTATAATATTGTTAAACATCTCTCAAACATTTTTGCAGGAAAAGCGATCTATATCGGAAGTCATCCCATGGCTGGTTCCGAAGAAGAAGGTCTTAAGGCAGCTCGAGACGAGTTGTTTGAAGGCGCTGTTTGCTTTTTAACCCCCTCACCGCGCACCAAAACTGCGGCATTAAAAAAGTTGGCAGATTTTTGGCAGGGACTTGGTTGTCGATTGCGCACCACGACAGCCGCAGAGCATGATGAAATTGTGGCTTTGATTAGCCACCTTCCTCACTTAACAGCGGCTGCATTAGTGAATTTGGTAGGTCATCATAAAAAACAGCATTTTGATTTTATCGGGAATGGATTCCGAGACATGACTCGGATCTCTTCGGGCCCAGCAGAAATGTGGAGTGAAATTATCCTCTCGAACCGCGAGGAAGTTTGGGGAAGTGTCGATCGACTCATCGAAGAACTGGAAGCGATCCGCCGTTATTTAGTGAATGCTTCGGAGATCGATCTCCGCACCTATCTCCGCCGGGCCAAACACCTGCGCGACGAATTAAAACATCGATTTTAACCCGCCCGGGGCTAGTTAAAAAATTTATTAGAAGTTATGTTGGAATTGCCCAATGCCATTTTGATTCGGCCTTTTCCTTCTGACCTGGCGGTCAATGCTAGGATTTCTGTTCCCGGTTCGAAGAGTCTCACCAATCGGTCGCTCATTCTTGCAGCCTTGGAAAATGGAAAAACAAAATTGCAAGGCGCTCTTTGGGCTGAGGATACGGAATTGATGGTCCATGCTCTTCGCAAATTGGGATTTACGATCGACGTCAGTCCTGACACATCAAATCCATTCAATCGTTTTCTTGATGTGACAGGTTGCGGAGGGAATATCCCTGTGCCTCAAGCAGACCTGGATGTGGGGACCGCAGGAACAGTGGCTCGTTTCCTTACTGCCTTTTGTGCGCTTGGGGAAGGTCCTTACAAACTTCATGGGACGCCGCGGATGCATGAACGACCGATGGAAGAAATTTTTGAGGCAGTTCGTTCCCTTGGAGGGAAAGTCCAGGACACTAACGGCCATCTTCCAGCTACGATTTGGGGTAAAATTCGGCCGGGAAAGGTTTCCGTTTCTGATGAGGATTCCAGTCAATTTGCTTCCGCGCTTGTTTTGTTGAAGAAAGTTTTAAAAATTGAAGTGGATTGTCCCAACCCTCTTTCACCCTATGTCGACATGACATACCAGCTGCTGAAAGAATGGGGAAAGCCTTCTTCCACCCGACAAATCGAAGCGGACGCTTCAAGCGCAGCCTACTTTTTCGCACTTGAAAGAATTCACTCCAACGCTGGAACAGGAGGCAGAATGAACATCTCACGATGGTCTCCGAAATCTTCTCAATTGGATCGATTGATTGATGACGATCAAAAAATTTGGACACCTCTTTGGAATTCTCATCTTCAAGATTCGGTATTTGAAGTTTCGCGGAAAACAGATTTAGGCGATGCGGCGATGATCCTTGTGATCGCGGCCGCTGTTTGTTGGAGACGGCGATTTCATTTAAAAGAGGCAGCCAACATGAGGAAACAAGAATGCGACCGGATTTCGGCCCTTGCGATTGAGCTCCGTAAATGCGGGGTTCCTGTCCAGGAACTTCCAGATGGATTAATTCTTGAACACACCACCCAATTCAAGAAAGCCACTATTCACACCTATAACGATCATCGAATGGCCATGAGTTTTGCGATTTTGGGCACGGTGGATGTGATGGGGGATGGGAAGCCATGGATCACGATCGAGAATCCTTCATGTGTCCGCAAAACATTTCCGAATTTTTTTGAAACACTTGAAGAGGTTGCGCGGCAATCTTACAAAAGCGCTGGGGTTTCACATGTACCCATCGTTCTTAAAATCGATGGTAAACCTCTGTTTGATTAGATCGCAATTTTGGGAATTAACTTTAGCCACGGATGAAACACGGATCGAACACAGAAGGAATCAAACTCAACCCCGAAAACTTTCGGGGTTGAGTTTAAACGTTTTGTCTTCTAATCCGTGTTGATCCGTGTTTCATCCGTAGCTGAAAATACTTTGAGGAGAATCTTGAGATCGCCTCGAATCCTTTTTTTCCTTTTAGGGGTCACATGGTTGACCACAACATGGTATGCGCGTCGGGAATTTCTGCCGTATGACATCAATAATACCGACGTCGGGACGTATCTTTTCCAGGCACAGACTTTTGCGGATGGTCGTTTGTGGCGTTCTACCCCCGAGCCGCGCGAATTTTTTCAGCAATGGCAGGCGATTGTTCGTGATCGGTCTTACGCTTATTATCCGCCAGGGCACGCGCTTATGTTGGCTGCAGCTTTGGCGTTGAAACTAAATCCTTGGGTTGTTCCATGGCTCGCGAGCGGTTTTTGCCTTTGGTTGATGTATCGATGGAGTTTACGACTTCTAGGGCCCGCGCCCGCCGCATGGGCGACATGCCTCATGGCGCTCTCGCCGATGTTTGCGGCCAATGTTCCTTCGCTCCTTTCTCACTCGACCACGCTATATTGGACTCTTCTCTTCCTTTGGGCTATCGCGTGTTGGCGAGAAGAAGAGAATCGGAGATGGGCTTTTCTCGTGGGACTCGTGCTTGGCTTCATTTTTGCCACTCGCTCGGTGAATGCCGTTGTGCTTGGACTCGTTTGGATCCCGTGGCTTTATAGAACGCGGAGCGGGAAACGTGGAACGGGGAACAGTCGTCGTGAAGGAGCGGCAGAAATAGGGAGAGAGAATCAGGAACCAGAAACCAGAAACTCGGAACTTGGAACCTGGGGTGTTTTTGTCGTGGGTGTTTTGATGATTGTTGTTCCTCTCTTTCTTTATTACCGGCTCTTGTCCAGCCATTGGCGGCTAGAGCTTTTTACGGAGTATTGGCCGCGGAACCGGTTTGGGTTCGGACATGGATTGGGACGTGGTGAACCCGGACATTATTTCCAAACTTATACCGATTATAGTTGGACGGGCATGCTCGCCAACGGGTGGTATAGCATTTCTAAACTCGCGGAGTTGGCAACGGGGAGTGTGTGGTTTTCTTTACTGCTTCTGCTGGCTGTCGTTATATGGATAGCTTTCGATCTGATGCATGGAGGGAAAGTTTCAGGTTTCTGGTTTCGGGTTCTAGGTTTTAAATTCCGGGTTCCAAGTTCTGGGTTCAATGTTTCCTCTCTTTCTGTTTCACATTCCGTGCGGTATGTAACGTGCGACGTGTGTCGTTCTCCGCTTTTTCCTCTCTTCCTGTGGTCCGTCCTCCACATTTTTCTTTACTCACTTTATTTCACACCGAGCACGGCTTTTTCGGGGCCAAGATATCTCACGGAAATTCTGCCTGCACTTGCGTTGATGAGTGGATGGATGCTGGATGGTTTAAGCTCGTTCCGTTTCGGGAAGTGGTTCAGCTTATTAGGAGTAACAGCAGCCTTTTATTTTTCAGTAGCGTTCAAGACACACTTTTATCTTGAAAATGCGCGAGGAATTGCTGCTCGGCGGCAGGTTGAAGAATGTGTGTTACGAGGAGCTCGGCCGCCAGCGCTCGTCTTTATTCGTTCCTTTTGGCTCGGCCATCCTTACCCCATCTTTCTAAACCGACCGGGTTGTTCCGATCCCATCCTTTATGCCTGTGATCGAGGCGCTGAAGATCGACGTCTCGTTGCGTTTCATCCAGATCGTAATGTTTATATCTTGGCGGTAACGCCACCCTATCAGAATGGATCTATCCGAACGGAACTGGTTCCTATTTATGATGCTGCAACCAAGCGTTGGCTGAATGAACCCGAGCAGGTGCGCGCGCCCTTTTTTGTTGGGAGTAAGTTTACAGCGCCTTTAGAGTTACGTGGAGAAACGGCTCGCCGTCTTTTTTATCCGAAGCCCGAAGAAATCGAGCCGCAGTAAACTTCGGAGCTCGTCAACGCGACTTATTGACGAACCTCATGAAAAGTGATACTTTTGTATCACAATGATTAAGACCGAACTTGTCACCACACTTAAGCGACGCGCAACGGAGATCATCAAGGACCTTCGGGAGGAACATGATCCGGTGCTGATCACTCAGCATGGCAGGCCGGCAGCTTATCTCGTGGATGTCGAAACTTTCGAGGCCATGGGCCGTCGCATGCGAATTCTGGAAGGAATTGCCCGTGGCGAACAGGCTGTCAAGGATGGTCGTATCGCGAGCCATCAACAAGCCAGAATCAGAATGCGACGATGGCTGAAATAATCTGGACCGAACCCGCGTTGCAAGATCTTGAAGCTATTGCAGATTATATTGCGCTGGATAAACCAGATGCAGCAGTCCGAGTCGTCAGACGAATTTTTGCGCACGTTGAACAACTTGTAGATCATCCTGAAAGTGGCTCTAAACCGCCAGAATTGAAAGGTCTAGGTTATCGCCAGATCATCGAGCCACCGTGCCGGCTTTTCTACCGTTATGATGAGCAACGAGTTTTTATCCTGCACGTGATGAGAGGCGAAATGCTTTTCCGGAAATAACGAGTGATTGAACGTGACAGAAAAGCACGCACTTAATAGCCGAAGCCATAGGCCGTAGTCTTTCTGCAAGCCATCGGTAAGAAAGGAGGTAAGCCACGGACGAAACACGGATTTTCACCCGCCTTTGCAGGAGACCATAGCCTCCTGGCCGCAGAGGAATGCGGGAATCCGTGGCTTAATCCGATTCTGTGTACTTGCCAAGCATGATACTTTCGGCAAAATTATGAATATGAGTATTGCAGAACTTCTCATCGCCATTGACCGCGAAAAGATTGCGGCTTTTTGCCGTCAACGCGGTATTCGGAAACTGAGTCTGTTTGGATCCGTGTTGCGCGAAGACTTCACACCACAAAGCGATGTGGATGTGTTGGTGGAGTTCCAATCAGGAGTGCGCCCCGGACTAGATTACTTTGGCTACGGTGAAGAGCTGGCCGACATTTTGGGCCGGAAGGTTGACCTTTGTTCTCGCCTCAGCAAGTACATCGAATCCGATGTGCAAAAAGAAGCTATGGCAATCTATGAGCAAACGTGATCCAAAAATCACGTTGCAACAAATGAAGGATTACGCTGATCATGCGCAGTGATTGTGTGTGGGCAGAAAACAAAGTAGCAGTAACGGATAGCTGGACAGTCATTCCACTCGTACGCGCTTGAAAAGAGATAATTTTGAGAGGGAGATTGTATGAGCTTTCTGAGGAAGAAAATTTCTTAATTTTTAGCTTGCATTTCTTTGGAAATTCGCTTTGGGTACCCCTTCATTCGTTGGGAATCGATGATGTTGACCTTCGAATGACCTAACAAAAAAAGTTAAAAAGAAGTAAAGACTTATGAAAAAAATATTTGGCATTGTAACGATGGCTATGTGTTTGGCTGTGGGGAGCATCGCGGTTTGGGCTGGGGCCAGTGGTGGTGTTCAAAATGGTGGTAATGGCAGTAGCGGAACCACCGCGGTCACGCCTACCACAATTTATGTTGATCCAACAAGTGGACGTCAGTTTCAGGGCCCCCCAATGCAAGAACATCCATATAACCCTCCTCCCGTGCCACCAACGATTAACTGCCCGGGTCGTGTGGATTTTCCAGCGAATCCGTATCTCGCGGGTTACTGTGTATGGGCTTATAGGTCCATTAACTGTCCTGGTGATCCATGGTGTCCAAAAGAGGCTAAGGGGACTATTTGCGTTTTAGATGCTAGCAACAGCTTCTGTCTTAGTAGCATTCGCCTCCCCCCTCCTTCGAAGGTTTCTGGAGGAAACGATCAGTCCAATGGTAGACATGGGGCAAGTGGGCCTGGTTTTGCAACGCAGCAGGCAGTTGCGATCCCAGACGCAATCCCTCCTGATCAGGCACCTTCGTTTGCGTCGTATTATCTCGGATCACGGAAGTAAGATCAGAAGACCGAGCAAAAACCACTCAACGTACAAAGGTCCCACCTTCACGGTGGGACCTTTTTTGGGTTAGAGAACAGAAATGTCGGCAATAAAGCCACAGGTGAAACTTGGGTCCCGCGGTTACTGGACAGATGAGCCAATTGAAATTGAAAAAAGATTTCTTTTTGAGTTTTTTGTAGGGCAGCCCCGAAAGTTTTCGGGGCTGCCATCTCCACTAAACGACAACCCCGAATGCGTTCGGGGTTGCCCTACAAATAAAAGGGTGATACTGTTGAAAGGGTGATGCGGTTGATAATCGCGGGCCATTGTTTTTTTGTATGAAAACTAAAATTTTCTTCTTCATCTTAGGTTTCGTTTCAGGAGGCGTGGGTCTATTTTTCTTTCAATCCGGAAAGGCGACCCATGTCCGCTCAGCCGCTCTCAGTAAGGGTGAGGCGATTGTGACAGAGGATACGCGAGAAGCGCCATCTCTTCGGAAAGAACTTTCGACTGCGAAAGCGCGCGTGGTTCGTTTGGAGGCAGAGAATGCAAAGTTAAATCGTGAGTTAAAGGCTTCTCCGTCAACAACAGCGCCGGCGCAAATGGCGGAGGCCCATCCCTTTCGGGATAAAGGATCGAATTTCAGCGAGACAATGCAAAAATTTAGGGAAGCCAGTGCCAAACAGCAAATCGAAGCTCAAATTGCAGGCATGAAGTTACGGCTCAAATTAACTCCTGAACAAGAAGAAGCCGTCCGTAAGTTGCTTTACGACCAACATAACCTGGAAGAAAGTGTTGTTGCCAAGCAATTGCAAGGTGCAGCGACCAAGGAGGAATTGGATCAATGGACAAAATCCAGTACCGATGTGGAAGCTCAACTCAAGCAGGTCTTAACACCTGAGCAATCAACGGAATACGACAAGCATAAGGTCGAAAAGCAGCAATTACAGTCTGAGATGGTTGCCAACGTCCAACTTGGACAATTGCAACAGATGTTGGACCTCGACGCCTCTCAGCAGGATCAAGTCTTCAACCTTCTCTATCAACTTAATGAAAATCCTCCAAAGACAGAAGGAGGCGTTCCTATGAGTTGGGAGCAACGACTACAAGCTCAAAAGGAAGCATTGCGTGCCATCCTTTCACCTGCACAGTTTCAAAGTTACGAAAGACAGCAGCAGTTACAGCAGGAGATGGTCGAAGCGCTTAAACATTCCATGGAAGATCCGGGTGGTGGAGATGTCCAGCCGTGAGGAAAGACAGAAAAGTTTCTAGTTTCTAGTTCAAAGCTCCAAGTCCCCTACAGCATTCTTGTGCGACTTCCTCTATCGTACAGTGTGTGTTTACTGTCCGGGTTGACTGTTGCCTGGTGCTCTGGTGCACTGTTGCCTTCATGCCACGTCATCTGACCCAGAAACCGCGTCGCCTTGCTATTCTGGATCTCGGATCAAATTCGATCAAGCTTCTCGTTGCAGAAGTAAACCGTGGTTCTCAACCGCGCATCTTGCTCGAAAAAAGTGTAGGGACACGATTGGGAGAAGGAATTCATCATCACTTTCAATTAAACGAAGCCGCCATCCAGCGGACGCTTGAGGTGGTGTATGACTTTAAACTTTGTTGCAAGAAACTTGGTGTTACCGAGTGGCGTGCCGTAGCCACGAGTGCGGTGCGCGATGCAACCAATCGACGTGAATTTGAGAAACGTTTTCGCGTGTGCATGGGATTTCCGTTGCGAGTATTGAGTGGCAAGGAAGAAGCAGAATGGATTTATCGAGCTGCAGTGAGTGATGCTACTTTTTGGAGGTCGCACGATCAA
>OBEQ010531794.1_pt1 | contig 16747 bp, 15 predicted proteins | sample 1670901 | NCBI WGS metagenome assembly OBEQ01 (sample SAMEA104232315, study PRJEB22302) | groundwater metagenome | biome: forest; feature: aquifer; material: groundwater | place: USA | collected 2011-08-07 | depth 5.4 m
AGGCGGTTGGCGCGGATGGGAGGGAAATGGAGCCCCCGGGACGAGACGGGGGCTCTTGCATTGGTGGGGAAGGGGGGCTAAGCTGTTCGGATGCGGCGGCTTTCAGCCGGAATGCGCGCTAGAAATTCCTACTTCGTCATCAGTCAAAATGCAAACCTCTTTGCTGGGGCTGCGTCACCCATGAGGGCTGCGCTATCGAAAATAGGATGCAACGTGATTTTTGCGTCAGACCTTTCTCGCCAAGTTGCCGTTCCCTTTGGGAATTCAGCCCTCGTCGATGGACTCAAGAAGAGCTTGCGCGAGAATGCCGCCACTCATCGGGTCGTACTCTTCAATGATACCGACGCCACCTCCAACGGGATGGCCGGCGTTCACGTTGTGAAAGTCGCGGGGGTAGAATCACTGGACAAGGAGCTGGCCGAAGGAGTCGGCCAGGTGCGGCAGTTTTTCGCGGAACAGGAATAAGAAACATGGCCAATCATAAGATGAAGTTGGAACTGACCTGGATCGGGAAAGAGAATCAGCCCAAGCTGGAGCCCAGAATTCTCATCGAAGACCACGCGAAGTCTTTCCATGCCCCCTCTCGGGTCGGCAAGAATGACAGCTTCGACAACCGGCTGATTTTCGGTGACAACCTTCTCGCCTTGAAAGCCTTGGAGGGAGAGTTCTCCGGGAAGATAAAATGCGTTTGTATCGATCCGCCCTACAACACGGGGTCAGCATTTCTCCACTATGATGACGGCTTAGAGCATTCGCTATGGCTATCGATGATGCGGGACCGGCTCGGCATTTTAAGGCGCCTGCTTCGGGATGACGGATCAATTTGGATCATCATCGATGATAACGAAGCCCATTATCTGAAAGTCTTATGCGATGAGATATTCGGCCGAAGCAACTTTTTTGGATCGATTACTTGGCAGCACAGTGTCCAGGGAAAAAACGACGCGAAGACCTTGTCGCTCCATCACAATTACCTGCTGGTTTATAGAAAGTCAGAAGCTTTTAATCGGAACTTATTGCCTCGGACTGAGGAGCACAACGTCAACTATTCAAATCCGGATAATGATCCGAAAGGTCTTTGGCGAAGTGGAGATGTGAGGAGCCCAAATCTCCGAGAAAATCTGAAGTATACGGTGAAGACACCAGATGGGAAGAGGATTCCTCCCCCTGAAAAAGGTTGGCGTTGGGCAAAAGATACGTTCGACGGGAAGGTCGCTACGGGGGAGATTACTTTCGTAAATAATGGGACGCGGGTACTTCGCAAGATTTATCTGGCCGATCAGGAGGGTCGAGTTCCGGAGACTATTTGGTTCGGAGATGACGTCGGAACGACTCGCGAGGCGAGCGGTGAGGTCGCCTCCGTTGTTCCCAAGAATACTGAGATCTTCGCCACCCCCAAGCCTGAGAGATTGATCGAGAGAATCTTGACTGTGGCGACAACCCCCAGTGATTGGGTTCTTGATTCTTTCGCTGGCTCGGGCACGACCGGCGCGGTGGCCCAGAAGATGGGACGTCACTGGATCATGGTCGAGTTAGGCGAGCACTGCCACACCCACATCATCCCTCGGCTCAAGAAGGTTATAGCCGGCAAGGACCTCGGCGGCATAACCGAAGCCGTTGGCTGGAAGGGCGGCGGCGGTTTCCGTTACTACCGCCTCGCGCCCTCGCTCCTGGAGAAGGATCAGTTCGGCAACTGGGTCATCAACAAAAAGTACGATGCCGTCATGCTCGCCGAGGCTATCTGCAAGCTAGAAGGTTTCACCTACGCCCCGAGCGACGCGGTCTATTGGCAGCATGGCCGCTCAACCGAAAAGGACTTCATCTACGTCACCACCCAGACCCTCTCCCGCGAGCAGCTCCAGAAGCTTTCGGACGAACTCGGCGAGGACCGCAGCCTTCTCGTCATGTGCGGCGCGTTCCGCGTTAAAAACCTCGATGAGTTTCCAAACCTGACGGTCAAGAAAATCCCCAAGGCGGTTCTTTCCCGCTGCGAGTGGGGGCGTGACGACTACAGCCTGGAGATCAAGAGCCTTCCAATCAAGCCCGAAGAGGAGGTGGTGGCCCCAGCCGGCCGCAAGCCTCGCTCCAAGACCGAGCGCCGCGATGAGGCCCTTCTCTTTGACCTCTCCGGCATCGAGGGAGGCGCGTCATGAAATTAAAGAAATCAGCGCCCTCTGCTGGAGGCCAAGCGATGAATTTCAAGCAACTGGTTTCCCAGATTGAAGAAACCCACAGCGCCCTACAGCAGCGGGCCGTGGCCGCGGTGGATGTGGCGCTTGTCATACGGAATTGGCTGATCGGCCGCCATATTGTCGAGTATGAGCAAAAGGGGGCGGATCGCGCGGCTTACGGCGAGCGATTGATGCCCCAATTGGCCGAGACTTTTGCAGGGCGAACCCGTGGGTTCTCGTTGTCCAATCTGAAGCTGATGCGGCAATTTTTCCTGCTGTATCCGCAGAAAGGCCAGACACTGTCTGGCCTTTTGGATGCCGACGGCCCGCGAGGCAAGATTAGCCAGACAGCGTCTGGCCAATGGCGCGGTTCATTCCCGCTCAATTGGTCCCACTACGTGTTCTTGATGCAGACGGCGAACGTGCGCGAGCGTGGGTTTTACGAAATAGAGTCCGCCAAAGAAAACTGGTCGATCCGCGAGTTGAAAAGACAGTTCAACTCATCGCTCTACGAACGGCTGGCCCTCAGTCGCGACAAGAAGCAGGTTCGGTCCCTTTCGCTCAAGGGGCATATCATCGCGTCTCCACAAGATGCGGTGAAAGACCCCTACGTGTTGGAGTTTCTTGGATTGCGGGAGGAGACAGCCTATTCTGAGAGCGACTTGGAATCCGCCATCATCGATAAGCTGGAACACTTCCTGCTGGAGCTAGGCAAAGGGTTTCTGTTCGAGGCGCGTCAAAAGCGGATTACCTTCAACGAAGAGCATTATTTCGCTGATCTGGTTTTCTACAACCGCCTTCTCCGCTGCTACGTCGTCATCGACCTGAAGATCGGGAAGCTGGCCCATCAAGACATGGGACAGCTCCAAATGTACGTGAATTATTTTGACCGGCATGTGAAAACGAAAGATGAGGGGCCCACCATCGGCATCCTGTTGTGCAAGACAAAAAGCGATGCATTGGTTGAGATGACCTTGCCGAAAGGCAACCGTACGATTTTCGCGAGCCGTTATCAGCTTTACCTGCCCAGCAAGGAAGAGCTGCGCAAGCAGATCCGAACTATCCCTGATGGCCCGGGGGGAAAATCCGAGGCAATGCCTCGGAAATTGAAAATCCCGTCGCGCGACAACGAGAAAGGCTCCGCATCATGAACTCCCACGTCAACGCCATCGCCAATCGCCTCAGCCTGCGTCCTCCGCAGAAAATCTCTCTTGAAATCCTGGCGCGACTGGGCGAGATCATTTCCCTGGAGAAGGGCGCGGATGCCGCCCAGGCCCTCAGGGCCATCCAGGCGGAGTTCCCCACGGTCGCCGACTTCGAGCGGGACTTTCCTTCGCTTTGCTTTGCGCTCGCCACGGGGGTAGGCAAGACGCGGCTCATGGGAGCCTTCATTGCCTACCTTTACAAGAAGGAGGGCATGCGGCACTTTTTCGTCTTGGCCCCAAACCTGACCATCTACAACAAGCTCATCGCCGACTTCACGCCCAACCCCCCGAAGTACGTTTTCCAGGGCATCGCCGAGTTCGCTGTCGAGCCGCCATGGATCGTCACCGGCGACACCTACGAGGACGGCCGCGGCGTCCGCGGCGGCGATCTCTTCGAGACCGCCGTCCACATCAATATTTTCAACATCAGCAAGATCACCAGCACCGAGACTACGGCCGGAGCGGCCAGGACCAACGTGCCGAGATTCCGACGACTCCAGGAATACATTGGCCAGAGTTATTTCGATTATCTCGCAGGCCTGGACGACCTGGTGGTCATCATGGACGAATCGCACCGCTATCGGGCCTCGGCCGGCATGCGGGCCATCAACGAGCTCAAGCCCGTCTTGGGCCTGGAACTGACGGCGACGCCCCAGGTGGAAAGAGCCGGCGGAGCGGATGTCTTTCGCAACGTGATCTACAGCTACCCCCTATCGAACGCGATGGAGGACGGTTTCGTCAAGGAGCCGGCCGTCGCCACGCGCGAGAACTTCGATGTCCGCAACTACGACCCCGCCGGCCTTGAGCGTCTCAAGCTCGAAGACGGCGTCCGCATCCACGAGAACACCAAGGTCGAACTGGAAGTCTACGCCCGCGAGAACAACGTGCCGATCGTTAAGCCGTTCATGCTGGTCATCGCCAAAGACACGGACCACGCAAACGCCATCTTGCAGCTGATCGAGGACAAGGCCTTTTTCGAGGGCCGTTATAAAGGGAAGGTCATCACGGTCCACTCCAACCTCAGGGGCGAAGAAAAGGATGAGACCATCGAACAGCTGATTACCGTGGAGAAGCCGGAGAACCCGACTGAGATCGTCGTCCACGTGAATATGCTCAAGGAGGGCTGGGACGTCACCAATCTCTACACCATCGTTCCGCTTCGCACCGCGAACTCCAAGACGCTTGTCGAGCAGTCCATCGGCCGCGGCCTGCGCTTGCCCTACGGCAAACGCACGGGCGTGGACTCCGTCGACCGACTCACCATCGTCTCCCACGACAAGTTCCAAGAGATCGTGGACTATGCCAACAGCCCAGAGTCCATCATCAAGGGCGGCCTAAAAATCGTCGGAATACCGGAGGGGCGGACGCGCGTGGTCGTGGCGGACCCGGCGATCTTCGGCCTCGTCTCGGAGCCTGTCGGCCAGCCAGCCGGCGGAGCCAGCGTTATGTCTGACCAGCCGAAGCTGGTTTTCGAGTCTCCCAAGGAGCAGGCGGCCGCCATGGCGACTTTGGAGGTTATTCGGCGGGAATACGAGCGCCTTCCTCGTTCCGCCGATCTGGCCAAGCCGGAGATTCAAAAAGAGATCGCCGAAAAGGTCAGAGCCGCCATTACTCCGGCCCAGGGCGAGCTTGAGGGCGTCGGCCCAAAGATTGACGTTGAGGATGTCGTGGCCAAGACCATCAAGCTGCGCAATGACCTCTCCATCGACATCCCCAGGATCACGATTCAGCCCGTGGGAGACGTCACGCGGGGCTACAAGGAGTTCAAGCTGGACCTCTCCGGCGTCCGTCTCCAGCCGGTCGACAACGAAATTCTGATCCAGGAACTCCACCGGCGGGAACAGCACCGTTTGATGAGCGGCAGCGGCGTCGTTACCGAGGAGAAGCCCGAAGACTACCTGATCCGAGGCCTGGTCGACTTCAATGACATCTGCTACGACGAGCATGCGGCGCTTCTGTATAAGCTGGTAGGGCAGGTCGTTATCCATTTGCGTTCCTATCTCAAGGACCAGGATGAGGTGCTGAATGTCCTGCAATACCATCAGCAGGCCCTATCCAAGCTCATCCATACCCAGATGCAGGAACATTACGAGGATAAGGCCACATCCTACGAGGTGCATGTCAGCAAAGGATTTACGACCCTGCGGCCAAATACCTACTCCGCCGCCGCGGATGAGGGCGAGCGGGATTTTCGGGCTTCGGTGACGGAAAAGCAGGACATCCGCAAGATGTTGTTCGGCGGTTTTAAGAAGTGCCTTTACCGCGTCCAAAAGTTCGACTCGGACCCGGAGCGACGCTTCGCTGTGGTCCTAGAGAACGACAGGGAAGCCCTCAAGTGGTTCCGGCCGTCCAAAGGCGATCTCCAGATTCACCACAGCAGCGATTCCTCGTATGAGGCCGACTTCGTGGTCGAGGCCAAGACGGCGAAGTTCGTTTGCGAAGTAAAAAGCTCGGCCGAAATGGACGACCCGCAGGTCCTCGCCAAGGCTCGCGCGGCCACGGAGTGGTGCCAACACGCGACCGAGCACGGCAAGACTCACGGCGGCAAGCCGTGGTCCTACCTACTGATCCCGCACGATGTGGTGATGGATAACATGACCCTCAACGGCCTAGCGGCCGCGCACACCTTCAAAGGCGACGCGCCCGCCCCTGCGGTGAAGCGAGGCGGACAGGCTACGAAGAAGGGAGCAAAGGCGCGGTGACTCGCGCCAAAAACTTGAACACTAAGCTCACGGATGCGTAAACGCTGGATGAGCCTTCTCACAAGCCTGCCGCATAAATTTTGAGCTGACATGCGTGTAACGTTGGGTCGTTATTATGGAGCGATGGCCGAGCATTTCCTGCCCCACTCGCAAATCTGCTCCGCCCTCAAGCATGAGCGTCGCCGTCGTGTGCCGTATCTGATGGGGGGTCAATCGTTCTGAGATTCCAGCCTGGCGCGCCGCGGCCGCCAGACGCCCCCCGAAACCGCTTCGCGTGAGCCCCCGGCCTCGTGCGTTGAGGAACACGGCGTCCGAGGCGGTCGGCAAGCGCGCCGCGCGGGCGGAGAGATAGCGGCGCAGCGCGGCCGCAGCGCGCGCGCCAAAGGGAACAAGGCGCTCTTTGGAGCCCTTGCCCACGACGCGCGCCAAACTTCCTCCGAGATCAAGCTGTGCCAGTCGCAGGCCGACCAACTCCGAGACTCGCATCCCCGTTGCATACATCAGCTCGAGCATGGCGTGGTCGCGCAGTGCCGAGAACTTGGCCCCCGCAGGCCGATGAAGTAGACGGTCCATTTCCTCAGCGTCCAACGGTTCCGGGATTCGCTGCTTGAACCGCGGGAGTCTCATCCCGGCGGTCGGGTCGGCCGAGACACCGCCGGCCTGAACCCGGTACCGATGGAATTGCCTTACGGCCATCGCGGCGATGAACAGCGACGCAGATTTGAGGCCGCCTGCCTTGCGCGCCTCGAGGAAGGCAAGGACATCCTCCCGCGTCGCCTCGGCCACGCCCTTACCGCGAATCCGCAGGAACGCGGCGTAGGCCCCGAGCTGATACCCGTAGGATAGGCAGGTGTTGGGGGCGAGCCCCCGCTCCACCCGCAGATGCCGAATAAACCCGTCCAGCAAGGAGTCGCTCGGCATACGGTCAGCCCTCCTTCTGGACGAGCTTGACCCGCTTCTCGTCGTCCTTAACGACCTGCCAACCCTTGCGGGTATAGGACACCATCCGCGCCCGCACGTTGGCCGCCAGGTCCTTGCCCTTGGCGGCTTCGGCAGCCTTACCGGCCAATTCGCCGGCGATCTCTTTCACGGTCATCCCGCCGGCCAACAGCAACGGATCAATCAGGGCGGCCAGCGATCCATTTCGTGCGGCAACCTTGACCTCCACGACATGGTTTTTCAAATCCGAATGCTTCGATTTCTCGCTGCCTTTATTCTTCGCCATAGTCCGTTCCTCCCATATGACCTTTTCTCCGCTGCCCTCCGGTGGGCATCAATGAATCTAGCGTCACTTCGCGAAGAAAGCCATAGGTCTGAAGGCCCAAGTTTGGGCCGAACACGCCCCCACGTTGCGACGTTCGGTCTAGAATTCGGGGCTCCGAATCGGCGATGGAAATCACTCGAGTTTTGGCATAGCGTGCATCTATTTTTTTCTTGTGGACTGCCGCAGCTGTCTCAAAAGAAATTTAAGCGTCGCGAAGATGAGAGTTTTTCGGCGAGCACTTTGTTGCCCGACCAGGCTTAGCAGTCGATCTTCCCAATCGATATTTCGTTTTGGCATGTGATCCTTCATTAAATTGGCAGGAATAATATTCAATGCGAGCGACACTTTCTCCAAAGTGGCCACGCTTAATTTCCTTTGCCCACGTTCGATTTGGCCCAAAAAAGAAGGCGTGATCGCAGCTTTTTCAGCTAGCTCCTCAATGGACAATGATCGCCTTCGTCTTTCTCTCCGAATTCGTCGACCAATTCCAGCGTATATGTTTTCCATTGGCATTCTCCCGCCGAGTCCCACTGCCACGATCTTGCAGTAAGACCAGGCCTGCCAATAGTCTAAAGGAGACGCCATTGGGGGCGCCTATAACGCGCTTAATTCCTGCTTGAGATGAGGAAGGAGCCAGCTTGAACGTAGCTGGCGGGAATCAGCGTCCCTGTTTTCAGACGCCTCGCAGATTACGGAAGATAAACTTGAGGGTCTTCAAAATAAGCATCTTGCGATGCGCCGGTTGATTTTTAAGCAGGAGGGCAATGCTGCTTTCTGGGCTGACAGATGACTTGGCTGGTACATCCTTTATGAGTTCCCACGGGGCCAGGCCCAAAGCAATAGCAATTTTCTCCAATGATGCCACGCTCAATTTCCTGTCGCCGCGTTCAATTTGACTAATGAAGGATGCCACCAACTTCGCCCTTTCTCCCAATTCCACCATGGAAAGGTTGCGTAGTTTCCGCTCTTCTCGGACTCTCTTCCCGATTTTCTGGTAAATGCTAGACATTTCGTATAAATTCTAACAATTGGAAAATTCTATTTCAAATTACTATAAGCGCAAATAATAATATTGCTTATAGTATATATAACCTCTATACTGTGAAGTCATGTCATGGTCTAAAATGAAGACACCCTCGATCAGGAAGGAGACGCTTATGGATTCTTCGGGTCCCAAAAGATTTAGGATCGCGCTGATTCTGCTCGCAATGCTGTTTAGGCCGATTTTCAGCGAGGCTAAGGTGACCTTCACCGGATACGGCGACCTCCAGATGACGACGCATTCCCGCGCGAAGATCTACGGCGACGATGCCGCCCTAGCGGCGTTCAGTCTGCCCGAACAAGCGGTGGAGAGCCGCGGGTTCAGCATCCCCAATGTAGGCCTCTTCGCCACGACGAACCTCATCGACAACATGGACTTGCTGATGGACCTGACCTTCCATCAGCTCGGCCAAAACGTCGGACAGACCACCATCCAGTACGTCTATCTCCAGCATTCCCCATGGGATGATTTCACCTATAAGGCAGGCAAGATCACTCTCCCGTTCGGTTACTACAACCAGAACCGGTTCTATTCTTTTCAACGCATCGAGCTCTCCGCGCCGACGTTCCAGAGCGCCATCCTCGGCCTGCCCATTTCCAACTTCGGCGCCGGCGCGCAGAAGCGCATCCAGTTGAAGTCGATGCGCGTCGATCTGGACGCCTACACTGTCAACGGCTACGGCTTCACTCCTAGTGATAAGACTGGGACGAAGTTTCGCGCCGCCACCTTGGTCGGGGGCATAACGATCGCCGGCAACGTCAGCACACGCAACACCAACCCCAACCTCGCCTACGGCACGCGAGTCAACCTCGCGCAGATCGGAGGCCAGCCCATCGATACCGGGGTCTCCTACTTCGCGGGGACGTGGGACAAATCGGGCACCAAGTGGTACCAACTCATGAACGCCTACTACCATTCCGACATGGGGAAGCTGGATCTATTGGTCGAATACCTCCACATGGACGTAACGGGCGACCAGGGCTTCGTCTCCTCGGTTAACGACACCCACTATCAGACCGACGGCGCTTTCATGACGGCCTCCTATCCTCTGTGGCAGGTCCGCGGCATGCCGCTCTCCCCCTACATCGGAGCCGAAGCGTATGTTACGCGCGGCCATCACTCGGGCGGAGGACAGGAGAAGCTGCAAGGATACAAGGGCGGACTGTGCCTCAAACCAATCGACGCATTGCGCCTCAAGCTCGAGTACGCCTACCTTTATTACAACCTTCCGTTGGTCGGGAAGGGCGACCTGAAGATCCAGGCACACACCGTGGCGCTGATGCTATCGACGGTTTTCTAGGAGCGCCATGCGCCGACCGCAATCCCTCGCTCTGGCCCTTCTTCTCTGTTCAAGCCCCCTTTGGGCGGGCCGCTTCGACGTCGTGGTGGAGGCGCAGTCTCCCGAGACGGCAACTCTGGTCAAGTCCCTACGCTCTGCTGGCGGGCCGGGCGGGGAGGGCGCGCTCTATGACATGAGCGCCGTCGATCTGACGAATCCTGTGGAGAAGGGGAAATTCTTGGCGCGCTTGGCCAGGGCCGAGCTTTTGGTCCCGGTCGGAGAGGTCGCCACCCGCTTCGTGGCACGGGAATTTGAGGAGACCCCGGCTTTTTTCGTCGGCACGGCGGTTGTAGATGGGAATTCACTCGCTGGGCCGAACATGGCTGGAATTTTAGGAATCAATCCTGACGGAATTCTTCAGGCTGCCGCCGCGCTGGGACTCAAACGCGTCGCACTTGCCTACACTCCCGGCTATGCCCCCCTGGCGGACCGAATCGCCACACTGGCGCAGCCCGCAGGCATCGAACTACGCAAGGCCCGCGTCGAATCCGCCTCGCGCATAGTTCCCATTCTACAGAACATCTTCCCCAAGGTGGATGCCGTTTGGATACTGGGCGATCCGATCCTGGCGCGAGGAGCCGGCTTCGAGTTCCTCGTCGAGCAATCCCTGACTCGCAAGATTCCGATCATATCGCCCACTTCATGGGGAGTGGCGCGCGGGGCCTTGTTCTGCCTCAAGATCGATTTCAATGCGCTCGCCGGCCCGGCCTCCGCCAGCCTGAAACATATCCTTGAACAAGACATTAAACTCCCCGAACGGCGGCTTGAAATGGCCTCGGACGGCACCATTGTGTTCAACAGCGGCCAGATGCAACGCTGGGGGTTTGCGGTCCCGCGAGAGGGTTCTTGGCAACCCAACCAGTAGACGCCGCGACGCCAGCGCGTCACGTCGGACCGGCCGACCGACTGATGTTTAGGCTGCTCGGCTTTGATTCCGCCGAGGCCAATGTGATCAAGTGGGTCGCATTCGCGCGCAACCTCCTCGTCGTGTTCGTCGCGTCCGTGGCGGGCCTTTGGATGATCCTGACCTACAACTCAATTTCCACCACGCACGCCGTACTGACTAAATCCCTGTCCGACAAAGGGCACACGATCGTCTCGGCGGAGGCACGAGCGGCTTTCGTGCCTTTAAGCCTCAAGGACGGCGACAGGCTCAAGCGCGTCGCTAATTTCTACATCGGAGAGCCCGATCTTGCTTTTCTCGAGGTGCGAGACCAAGGCGGGCCCCTGGTCGCCGAATTCGTCCGCCAGGAACTCAAGACTGGGGGCCGACTGCTCGAACTACAGGCCGAAGTCAAGCCGCCAGCCGAATACGCCGAAGCATCATCCTCGCCAGATCATGCCATAGGGACGATCCGCTTGGGAATGTCTCCCCGACGCATCAACCGAGAACTGCGCGCCATCGCTGTCAAGGGCCTCCTAGCAAGCGGAGCGCTGCTGCTTCTCGTATTGGCCCTTGGCGTCTTCTTGATTCGCGGCATGACGCAAAATCTGCGCGAACTGGTCGGCGAAGCGAAGCTAGTCGATGAGGTCAAGCAAGCAAACGCCGAGCTGGAGGCGTTCTCTTACTCCGTATCGCATGATCTGCGCGCTCCATTGAGAGGCATCGCGGGATACAGCCAGATTCTTCTGGAAGACTGCGCCGCCAGCCTGGACGTCGCCGGGAAGGAAAACCTAGACAAGGTCGTGGCCTCCACCAAGCTTATGGGAACACTGATCGATGATATCCTCGAACTGTCCCGGGTGTCTCGCACCGAAATGCAGCGCAAGAAAGTGGACATGAGCGGGCTGGCGAAGAGCATCATCAAGGAGCTACGAGAGAGAGACCCGTCTCGCCAAGTGGAGATTCTAGTGCCGGATAAACTTGTCGCCAACGGTGATCCGCAGCTTCTTCGGATAGCGCTAGTAAATCTCATCGGGAATGCCTGGAAATACACGGGTAAAAACGAGAATGCGCGGATAGAATTTGGCGCTTCTCCTGGAGCGAAGGGCGAGACCATTTTTTTCGTGAAGGACAACGGCGCCGGGTTTGACATGGCCTACAGCGAAAAACTCTTCGGCGCTTTTCAGCGTCTGCATGCGCAAGCTGAATTTGAAGGCACAGGTGTGGGGCTAGCCACCGTGAAGCGCATTATCCGAAGGCATGGCGGGAGGATATGGGCGGAAAGCGCCGTTGAGAAAGGGGCAACTTTCTATTTCGCGTTGTAAAGGAGATTTCTATGACAAAAAATGATGGGCTGATCCTCTTAGTCGAGGACAATAAGACCGACGAGGAGCTGACCCTGCGCGCCTTCAAGAAAAATAATCTCAAAAATGAGGTCAAGGTTATGCGGGATGGCGCGGAAGCCCTGAGTTTTCTGTTCGCCACGGAGCAGTACGCGAGCCGGGATCAAAGCATCATGCCTGATCTGGTTTTGCTGGACCTAAAACTGCCCAAGGTGGACGGCCTTGAAATCTTGCGCCGTATCCGCGCCGATCCCAGAACGAAGCTGCTTCCTGTCGTCGTTTTGACCTCATCCAAGGAAGAGCAAGACCTCGTTAAGAGCTACAGCCTGGGCGCCAACAGCTATGTTCAAAAGCCAGTGGACTTCACGGAATTCGTGGGAGCCGTGACCCAATTGGGCTGTTACTGGCTCGTCCTAAATCAAATCGCGCCCAGGCCGGGAGCTAACCATGAACCAAAAGTTTAACGTTTTGGTCATAGAGGATTCGGAGGTCGATTACGATATGTTAGTGCGTAAATTGACCAAGGAGGGAAACTATCAAACCGTCTCGGAAAGGGTGCACTCATTGAACACCCTCAAGGCAGCTTTGGATAAACAGGAGTGGGATATCATCATCTCCGACCACTCCATGCCTCAATTCAGCGCACTCAATGCCCTGCAAGAACTTAAAGATAGAAAGCTGGATATCCCCGTGATCATCCTCTCAGGGACCATAGAACCTAGCGCCGCCATCGCGGCCATGAAAGCAGGCGCGAGCGATTACATCATGAAGGATGATATGACGCGGCTCCTCCCCGCCATTGAGCGGGAACTTCGAGAGGCCAAGTCCAGGTGCGAGAAACGCTTGGCCGAAGACCAATTCCATCAGGCTCAAAAGATGGAGTCCATCGGGAAACTGGCAGGCGGAGTGGCTCATGATTTCAACAACATCCTGACCGCGATCATGGGCTACGCCAATTTCCTCGCTGGCGGCCCCACCCAGAACGAAACTTGGCGCGAAGATGTGGACGAGATCAGAAAGGCCGCGGAGCGGGCCGCCGCGCTGACGCGCCAACTTCTCGCTTTCAGTCGTCGGCAAGCGCTCCAACTGAGGGTTGTAGACCTTAACGCGGAATTCACCGATTTGAAGAACATGCTCCGGCGCCTGGTAGGCGAGGACATAGAGTGGACTGTTTCTTTGGCCTCCGCGTTGGGATACATCAAGGCGGACCCTGGACAAATTCAGCAAGTCCTCATGAATTTGGTCGTAAATGCCAAGGACGCGATGCCTAATGGCGGCACATTGGCGGTCAGCACCGAGAATGTCAAATTCCAAGAACCGCATGCCGAAAACGATTTCATTATCCCACCAGGCGCCTATGTCGCCATCGTGGTCAGCGACACCGGCGTTGGCATTGATGAAAACATTAAGACCCGTATTTTCGAGCCTTTCTTTACAACTAAAGAAAAGGGGAAGGGTACAGGCCTTGGGTTGGCCGTGATTTATGGAATCGTCAAACAAGCCGGCGGCTATATCGTCCTGGACAGTGCCCCTGAAAAAGGCACGACCTTCAAGATATATTTCCCCACAGTGGATGGCGTCGTTGGCGCAAAAAATGGGCACCAAGCTGCCCCAGAGTCCTACCAGGGAACGGAAACCATATTGGTCGTGGACGACGACGAGGCCATTAGAGCCATGCTGCGGCGCGTTTTGCGACAACACGGATATGCCACGCTCGAAGCTGGTAGCGGAGAAGAAGCCTTGAAGCTGGTCCAAGCCCACAAAGGAAATCTGCACATGCTTCTGACCGATATGGTGCTGCCTGGCATCAACGGCTTAGATCTTGCGCGGCAAATCAGCTCGATCCGCACCGAGATCAAGATTGTATTGATCTCAGGATATTTGGATAAGGAGTTTGGGAACTTTTCCATCGATGAGAAAACCCCATTTCTCCAAAAACCGTTCGCGCCCGATGCCTTGGCGAAATTGATCAGAGAGGTTTTGGATACGAGCACGAAGTCCCTCTGAGAAGAATAATGCAGGCAAGCAAGGGGCAAATACTCGTAGTGGATGATGAGGCGCAGCTACGAAATGTCTGCCAAAGGACTTTGGAGAAGCTGGGCTTCGACGTGCATGCCGCCGAGTCGGGAGACCAGGCTATTCTCTTCCTGGACCGCCACAATTACGATTTCGTGCTCACCGACATCAATATGCCTGGCTCAGTGGATGGGCCCAAGCTAGTCGAGGAAATCAAACATAGGTCTTCCTCTACGGATGTCGTGATCATGACTGCCAACCCCACATTGGACACGGCCATCAACACGCTGAAGCGGGGCGCCTACGACTACTTGCTCAAGCCCTTCGGCCCGGACTACCTGGAATCCGTCGTGACTCGTTGTTTCGAGAAAAGGCGTCTCTCCAAGGAATTGGACAGGGAAAAGATATTGCGCCAGGAACTGGAGGTCGCCTATTCGGAACTGCAAAAAATGGAGCGCCTTAAGGACGCCTTCTTATCCAGGCTGCAGCACGAGCTTCGGACCCCTTTGGCGAAGATCATAGGGATCACGGAGGTCGTCGCCGAGGGGGCCATGGACGCCCTCGGAAGCGCCCGGTTCACGGAGATTCTTCGTTCAAGCACGGCTCGCATGAGGGAAGTGGTGGAGCAATTGCTTTTGTTTGCGGACACGCATTCCCAGGATCTACTGCTCGATCGATCACGGATAGACCTGGAACAAGCCGTCAAGGAGCTTGTTCAAAATTACGCTTTACTATTACAAGAAAAGCGGCTCAACGTCGAGATTTCATTCGGGAAAATGGAGCCGCTATTGGCCGATGCCGACCTGGTCAAGAGGGCTTTCAATCACCTGCTCCTGAACGCGATTCATTTCAACAAAGTGGGCGGCAGCATCCGCATCGAAGGCAAGCAGGATGTGGAGGAGGTCGTCGTCGCCTTCTCCGACACTGGAATGGGAATCCCCAAAAATCAGTTTTCCAATGTTTTCGACAGCTTCTATCAAGTCGCCGAGTATATGACCCGGAAGGTGGGCGGCCTTGGTCTGGGGCTGGCGATCGTGCGCAGGATTGTGGAAGCTCACGGAGGCAAGGTTACAGGCAGAAGCAAGGAAGGTTCCGGGAGCACTTTTACGGTCAGTTTGCCAAGACATCAAACCAACGAAGACTCACGTCAGGAATCAAGCCTTCGGTCCTTGAAGTAAGCGCTGCCCCTTCTATCGGTTCGCGTTTTAAGATGCCGCTTGATCTCGGCGGCGATGTCCACCACCTTCGCATAATGATCCAGGTCGCGATTTTCGTTGGTGACTATCGCGATTGTCAACGTCATCACGGGAAACTGCTGTTCCTGCCCCTGCCGGTTCTTGGCTATGACAAAACCTCTGCCGCGGTCCTCCGGGCTGTAATGCAAGGGGGCCTTCCGGTCGAAGTGCTCCGCGATTTCCTTGGCCATGGCCTCCGCGTATCCCGGCTCGACAACCACGATAAAATCGTCTCCTCCCACATGTCCCACGAAGGCGACTCCCTGCCCAACGGCGCGGGCTGTTTCCGATAACAGATTAGCGACGTCTTTTATGATCTTGTCGCCGTTAGCGTAACCGTAGGCGTCATTGAAAGCCTTGAAATTATCGATATCCAAATAGAGGAAAGCGAACTGCTGTTTCTCTCGAATCCGGCGACTCACCTCCTCCTCGATGGTCGGGCCACCGGGCAGCATGGTCAGAGGATTGGCCCACAGCGCCCTGAAATTCCTGCGGAGTATCCCTTCCACCCGAGCGGTCAATTCCAAGGCCGCGAAGGGTTTGGTCATATAATCGTCCGCTCCCACCTCGAACCCGGATAATTTTTCCGAGAGAGCGTCCCTGGAAGTCAACATGATAATCGGGATCATGGAGGTCTGCGGCGTTCTTCGGAGCTCTCTTAACGCCTCCAAACCGTTCATTCGCGGCATATCAAAATCCATTAGAACAAGATCAGGCTTGAGGTCAAGAGCCATCTTAATGGCCTCTGCCCCGTCATTGGCGCAAAAGATATCGTAGGGAGCGGAAGCGAATATGCGCTTGATTATCTTCTGAACTCCTTCGTCATCATCGACAACGAGCAATCTTCTTTTCATCGCAGTCCCCCAGGTTATCAGTTTAGCTCTGGCAAGTCTTCATGAGGCGCTGCGCCTTCTCCTCGGCCTGTAATAGCTGCTTTAACTCCGACTGGCTGAGCTTCGGAGCGTCCTCGTGATATGACGATTTCACGAGTTCATAGAAATGGGCGCGGAGTTCGGGATCGGCGATCTCCGAACCGGGATTGGCTGTGAGTCTGGAACGAGAGAAGCCGGGCTCCTTGACCTTTGCGGCCCAATATCTGGCTTTGAGGCCAAGGGTGGTCCGCTGCATGACCTCGACCGTGGCCACGGCTTCTCCGCAATTATTCGCAACTTCCTGGTTGTCGGCGACAGCGTCTCTCATGAAAATGGGCGCGGAAACCTCAAAAGACGGCACGGGCACATCCAGGTCGGGCACGGGAACATCAAACTTGGGCACGGAAACGTTCCAGGCCCAATCGGAATCGAACTTGGCCGTGGAAGCATACAGCGCCCGACCGCTCCCCACCTCGATCAATCGAGCGTGCACTTCCAATTTGCCACCGGAAACAAAAAGCGTCCCCGTCACGAAAGAGGGCCTCGTCCGCTATCAAGTGAGCAAGACCAACGGCGGGCCATCATACCATGAATGGCCAGCGGCCGAGTTCGTGGGGCGCATGGCGGCGTTGGTGCCGCCGGCGAGGAAGCATGTGGTGAGGTATTACGGGGCGC
>OBEQ012723734.1_pt1 | contig 16747 bp, 15 predicted proteins | sample 1670901 | NCBI WGS metagenome assembly OBEQ01 (sample SAMEA104232315, study PRJEB22302) | groundwater metagenome | biome: forest; feature: aquifer; material: groundwater | place: USA | collected 2011-08-07 | depth 5.4 m
ACCGTAAATTGGGTGAATTAACCTACGCCGTAACATCTCTACGCCTACTTTTTCTGGATTGAAAATAGCTCCTTGCAATTTTGGCAGCGCATTTATCATTGAATACATTGTTGCGCCATGATAAATCATTGATTCAAACCCATGGGCATTAAATCTACAGGGGTTTCCTACAAAGTGAATGTTTTCATATCCCTCTGTACTGCGGGTAAACTCGTTTCGCAATCGTGGTTGCGGTATTGCTGCACGCACTGCATCGTGGTTTCCCGGAGCTACGATTACCTCAATGTGTTCCGGAATCATCTTTAGATACTGGCACAGCATTTCGTACTGCGTGTAAATGTCTTTTGTAACTAATTCCTTTTCCTGCTCTGGGTAAACGCCAATTCCATCAACTAAGTCTCCAGCAATGGAAATGTATTTTATCTTGCCGGCAATTTCCTGCTCTTCTTTAGTGCCTGCGCCGTTGAGGAAATTGATAAATTTCAAGAAATTATCTTTCAAGAAAAACCTGCTGCCAACGTGTATATCTGAAAGAAACGCAATTGCCACTTCATCTTCAGCGCTTTTTTTAACACCTTGAACTGGAACTTCTGGCCAAATTATATCTTTTATAATGAACAGCCCGTCGCCCCAGTTTCCATCAATTGCAATTACTTCGTCGTTAATCACTTCTTCTGCCTTTTGCCTTATGTCTGAAGAAGCAGGCGCAAGGCACGTGATATTCGCTTCTTCGTCTTCAAGCTCAATTAAAATGTGGTTGTTTTTGGTTTTCTTCGCTTCAGACACCATTCCAATTATCCTTGCTGTTCTCCCTCGTGTGAATCCCTTTATTGCCGAGATTGGTGTAAGGGGTAATTCTCCCATTCTTCCGCGCATTATTCCGCTTACGCGCCTAAATCTGTCTCTAAAAAACCCGACGAAATCTTCAACTGTTCCAGTGCACCTGCTTTTTCCGCTTACATCTAAATCTTCCCTGATTTGCAACTGTGAAGCTACCTCGCGGTAAAGAGGCTTAAATTCAGTGTGTTGCACAACAACTTCTGGCGCAATCTCCGCAGTTTTAGATTGAGTTTCCAACGATTCCATTACAGCTTGCAATTCGCTTTCCCCAATAACCAGCTCCTTTGCCTGCTGGCAGGCCTTCAACGCAACTTTTTCTCCCAATTCGTGCGGCATGGCATTTAACTTTTCCAAAACAGCTGGAGCTACTAGTAGGTTATGATTAGTGAAAATTCGCAAAATTAGCTTTGAATCGACAACCGTAGCTTCAGCTTCCAAGAAAACGAACACCCTTATTAATAATTAAGGGGCGCGGTTTTAAAAAACAGTTGAACATCTTGGCAGCATAGCAAACAGGACAAACAGCTAATGCCCATGGAATTATCTACTATTCTCTTTCAAAACTTCCAACTCGCTCAGCAAATTCCAAACGGAAGTTCGAGCGTGAATTGGTATGTTTACGTCGTTTACAATTTCTTCCAAGGCATGCATTGCACCAGTAAGGATAGTTGCATGGTCTTTTCCAGGCTCACTTAGCTTGTTTTTAGCTTTGGCTATTGAAAATCTTACGTTTTTGGGAATAGAAGTATCTTCAGCTAGAGTTTCAAGAATCTGAACGATAGGTTGAAATTCGTTGGTAGGCTGTGTAGTAGTTATTGTCATGCAAATCAATCCCGATTTTCATATCAGTAGAATATCTTAATACTACTTCAAACATTTAAATGTATTTTATAGCGAGCCCGCTGCGATTCGAACGCAGGACCTATTGCTTGCCATGCCTTTTCTTTTAGAAAAAGAAAAGGCCAGGCGTGGCCAAAAGAAAACCACGTCTAAATTACTTCTTTTCTAAATGAATGGCTTAGGAGGCAATCGCTCTAATCCAGGCTGAGCTACGGGCCCGTTTGTATATTATAAGTGTAAAGCGTGTTTTTAATATCATTTGAGTAAGTTATTTATGAAAATTGAAGTAACTGGCGAGGCAAGAAAAGCTACGATTTCAAAGCGCTTGGCTGACGGCTCACGTGTTAAACTAAGATATACCTTCGTTCCAACTTCTCATGGAAAGTTAGTTGTTTTTGATCAGTTTGCTAAGAAAATTAAACCGAAATCTCTTGTAAGGGTAGTGCAACGCGCTTTTGAAAATGAGCGAAATCGCGATGGCAGGGTTGTAAAAAGCAGGGCAGGAAATATTGGCGTTTTGGCTAAATTTGAAAAAACCAATTTGAAAAGGCATTCCTTACGCGAGGCGCTTATCCTAGAGGATTTGCACCACAACGGAGTTCGCTGCGAAGTTCCATTAGCAGTTTTTCTAACGCGCAGAGATCGCGCGCTTCCAGGCGCTAGGAATATTTTGCTTACAGTGAAGTCAAAACACGTGCAGGTAACGCTGCGCCCGCCACATCTGCCTGAATCTATAGCTCGGCGCCTCCATTCGCTAGGAGTAAAGCCAGGCAGCTCGGATGATTTTGAGCCACTTGACTTGGAGGTTTTAGGGCGATACGATCTAAAGAAGGGAGTTTTTGATCCGCGTGTAGTTGTTGACGTTGAAAATTTTCGCGGTGGAATGACTAATTTTACCCGGCCGCGCAAAATTCACCTTAGAGCAAAACGCATCTTGAGGGAAGCTGCGCGGGTTTAGTTAGCTGTCTTTTTATTCCACTTTGCGTTTACGTTTATGCAATGGTTGGTTTAGAATCTGTAGCTAGTTTGCCAGTTACTGAGTTTGGCGTCGTAGTTTTACTTGCGCTTGTGCTTGGTTTAGTTGTTTCGCGTTTTGGCGTTAGCTCTTCAATTGGCTTTATACTTGCGGGTTTGTTTTTAGGCCAGCAGGGAATTCACTACATTTCCGGCACTGGCATTTCATCCGCGCTTGGAGAAATTGGCTTGCTTGCAATTCTCTTCTATCTGGGGTTAGAAGTCAACCTACGTAAGTTCAAGGAAACCGGTGGAATTGCGCTTGTGCTTGCTTTGGTTGAAATGGCCGGAGCGTTTGCAGTTGGCTTCATTGTTTCCAAGCTTTTTGGCTTTGGAGATTTAGCTGCGATAATTATCGGCTCAATGATGGTTGCTGCAAGCACAGTTGAAGCTGTTAAGTTTATGATTGATGAAAATCTACTGCGTTCACTCGAAGCTAGAATTGCAATTTCTATATTAATTGTCCAAGATTTGTTTGCCGTTATCCTGGTTGTTTTTCTATCTTCGCTTGCTTCAAACCAGTCTTTCAACTTGACTGTGTTCAACGCTTTGGTTTTTGTAATTGCTATGTTTTTTGTGGTTGCAAAGTTATCGCGGCCAGTATTAGAATTACTTGATTCTTGGGGCGAGCAGAATAAAATGATTCTATTTGCTTTAGGAATGGGTTTGATAGTTTCGTATCTCGGAACTTTTCTTGGCCTTTCGCCAATTTTAGGCGCTTACTTTGCTGGCTTTGCATTGGCTGAAACAGTCTATGGAGAAAAAATTAAGCACGAGTTAAGTTTCTTCAGGGAACTGTTCATTTTATTTTTCTTTGTAAGTTTCGGCACAAATGTGCTTCTACCAACTTTGCCAACATTGTTAGCATTTGTAGCTATTCTCGTTGCCGTTTACATCTTGTTGAAAGTAATTTCGTATGGCTTTTTCGGCGCTGCAATTGGGTTAAACGTACCGACTTCCCTGGCAATTGGCACCATTATGATTCCCATTGGTGAATTTGGCATAATCATCGCTTCTATTGCTGAAAAGTTAAACGCTCCGAATTGCGCTGCGCTTAACTCTTGCTTTGTAGGCAATCCTGGCGAGCTGCTTTCAATTGCCTTTTCACTCACAATAATAACAACTGTTGCCGGCCCGTTTTTGTTCCGCAATGTTGACAAAATTTCCGCTGCATTTCTTTCGATATATCCGCAGCGTGTTCGCCAGCGCATTGAAGTGGTGGGCGACCAAATCCAGGGGTTGGAACGATTGCTCGTAAGCCAAGCGTTTCAAAACCAAACTGCAATTAAGTTGAAAAATATGCTTTCAAATCTAATAGTAGCGATTTCGATTGTTTACATTTCGTACGTTTTGCGCAAGCAAATTACTTTATCTTTTCTAAAGTTTATTCCAAGTGAAATTTCCTTGGCTGTGCTACTGTTGCCACTGGTAGTTTGGCCGTTGTATAATTTTGCCAGGGACTTTCAGTCTCTTGCAAAACACGTTTCACTGTCGATTATGCTGCACTCTAAGCGCAGAATTGCTTCTGCAACTCAATTTCATGAAACAAGTGCAGATTTGGTTTCTTCTTTCATAATGTTTGCACTGGGAATTGTAAGCATTGCAGTTGTCTACGTTCACTTTCCTATGTTGTTAGCGATGGTTGTTCCTGTAGCTTATACTGCGCTTGCTGCTGTTTATTTTGGCAAAGCAGTTTACAAGCTAATTGGCCACTATTCTTTGATGAAATTTAGCCGCGGTTAAAAACAGTAATATATTTGCAATATGCTTGCAGCTGCAAACAAAAACCAACAGTATAAAAGTCCCTCAGCGCCTACTAATTCTACATGATGATTCTGAACAACCACTGATCTGTGATGAGGTTGATAGCGACTGACGAAATCAAAATAAATAATTTAATTACTTCATTTGGCTGTAAATTTTAACGACGGCTTCAACAGCTCTCCGCGCATATTCTTCTGCTCTTAGATCGGCTTGGTCCCAGGTTTGCTTTGGGCCAGAAATGCCCCAGCCGATTGGCTTGCCGTATTTCAGCGTGAGTTCAACAACGCCCATTTCTGCTACGCGCACTACTACTACGTCGTGGTCCGTGTCGCCAGTAACAACTGCTCCAAGTACTACGACTGCGTCAATGTCATTTTGCTTCAATAAGTGTTGCATTGCAAGCGGCGAATCAAGCGCGCCATATACGAAGAATTTCTTTGCTACGGTGTGTCCAAGCTTTTTGATGTGCTCTTCTGCTCCACGTTCCATTTTTTCAGTAATTTCCCTATTGAATTCTGCAACTACTAGTCCAATTTTCAAGTTAGTTTCACCTTTTGGTTTTTTAATATAAAGGGCCTACGTCTGCCCTACCTTGACGTAGGCCGCTGCCTGCTTGGGTTGTTAGTGCCGTTTGCCCTTTTAGAAGTGCAATTGCATTAAGCCCATGTTCCGCTGCGCGGTTAAGTGCAATTTCCCTTACAGTTTCTTGATTTTCATCTTCGTCCTCGTGCACAAAAACTTCGAGAATATGCTTGGAGAATTTAAGTTGAACATTTTGCAACGCAGTTGATGCTTCGTGGCCGCATATCTTGTCAACTGGCATTTTTCCAACCCAGCCCAGCGCTATGACAATTTCCGCGCCTTGCTCAAATAGCTTCTGGCTTGCAACTGGTAAATCCTTTACGCCTGGCACAGTGTAGCGCATTATCTTCGCGCTGGGTGCATTTTCTTTCAACACTTGCAGCGCTGCGCTTGCCATGTCGACCCGGCTAAATGTAGTGTCTACAATTCCAATAATCATAAGTAAATAGCTTTTGCTGCTTGCTAAATAAAAAGCTACTCATTTATAGTAAGCTACTCAAAAATGAGTTAAAACCTCTGCCTTGACTGGGGAACTTGCTCTAAGGTGCAAAGCCTTGCGCAGGTTATAGTGGGAAATGAATTCTAGTATATCGGCACCATAGTGAGAACGGTGCGGGATTATAAGCGCAGCTTTTTTGCCATTTACCGTTGCTGGAAAACACTTAGCTCCTCCAAAAGTTCTTTCCTTTTCTCTAAACTCTTCGATTTCAATTCCTGGCAGTTGTTGCAGCGTTGCCTTGATGCTGTAGTCCGCGGTCTTCACGTTGAGAGTTCCTGGGAAGGGTTTGAAGCCAAGTTTTTTGACAAATTGCGTTGTATAACCTGGCTTTGAAATGTAGTAAGCTCCTTCCCCTAATCCTGCAACGACAGTTCCTTCTACTTTTAACGGTTTTTTCTCTGCTTCAACTGCAGCGGCAATTTCTGCCAGTACAGTGCGGCCTTTGACAGTTAAAACAAATCCAGCGCTGCTCCTGGCAATTATTCCCTCTTTTTCCCCTGCCATTGCCAGCCGCGAGGCGCTTTGCTGTGAACATTGCATTCTTTTTGCCAACTCAACCGTAGTGCGTGAGGCTGGTCGTTGCATAACTGCAAGGAGAATTTCAAGTTGCTGAGCTTTTTTCATATTAATTATTTTCAACCCACGGGAATTAAAAACAACCCTTTGCCTAAAGTTTAAGAGAGTGAAAAGTGTGAAAGGCGGTTTACTTCATTAAAGTGCAACGCAGTATTTCCCTACTTTCAAGTCTGTTTTTTGGTTGCTTTCCGCGCTTTAGCGCAGCCCATTAAAAGTGGAACTTGCTAACTGAATAGTTTAAAATGGCCCTGGTAGTGTAACGGTAACATACAAGACTGTGGATCTTGGGTCCTGGGTTCAACTCCCAGCTAGGGCCCATTTACTTAATTTACTGCTTTTAGTTAACTTTATATACTGGGAGTTAACTAATTTTGTATATGAAGTTGTATTTAAGTAAAGTTCAAATAAGGACGCTTAGCTTATTATGTAGTCGTAGTTTTACTGCTGGTGAGTTGGCTATTGAGCTGGGAGTAAAGCCTAGTTTTGTTTCGAGGTTGTTGAAATCGCTGGCAGAGCTGGGGCTTGTAATGGTTCAAAAGCAAGGTGCAAGCAAGGAGATCAGCTTGTCTGCTGCTGGTCACAGCCAGGCGTTTAAAAAACTCTACCAGTCGCGTCCAAAGGCTGGTATTGAACAGTGGCTTTCGGGGCATGCAATTAGTTTGCTGATTCCCATTTTGGATGTTGAAGGTGGTTTGAACCGTAGGGAGTTGCTCCGTGAGGCTGGCTGTTCTTATTCAACCTTGCTAAAGACAATGAAAGGGCTGGGCGCAGTTGGAGCTGCTGGAAAGGTTAATGGCAAGTATGTTATTCACGATGCCTTGGTAAGGCTGTTTGTTTCTGAATTTGCTAATAATGTGCAATTGATAATGCAAAAGCAGCTAGTTGGCTACAATGTTAGCATTAGAATGGGTAAACATGTGGTTGTACGGACTGAAACTAAGGATCCCGGTGAGGAATTTGCAAAAACTGGGGTAAATAAGCTGGTAGAAGTTGGGCTTGAAGCTATGTTGACAAGTTATAATGATTATTATTTCTCTTTAGATGGTAAAACCCATAAGATTTCAACTGAAGAGGCTTTTGTCCACGCGCTTTTACTTTCAACTCTGCGCTACAACGTTGATTTTACCGTGTTGGCATCTTTTCTAAACAAAAATAAGCAAAAGCTGGACTGGATTCAACTGCGCAAATATGCTAAAATGTACAAAGTTGAAAACGCGCTGCGGGAAATGCAGAGGTCTTTAGAATTGTATGAAAAGTTGAGAGGTTAAAAAATGCACAAAGCGAGTTATGGAAAGGCAGAATTAGAAAAAGTGTTTGTAGAAATAGGTGAAAAGCTAGGTGAACCGCTAACTGTTTTCATGTTTGGTGGCGGTGCAATGGTTTTCAGGAACCAAAAGCTAGCTACGAAGGATTTGGACGTTGTTTTTGAAAACACTATAGAGTCTAAAAAATTTGCAACTGCGCTTGAACCTTGCGGTTTTCATAAAGTGAAAATCTTGGAAAAGCCTTATGAAGATATGGCGGCTTCTGGAATATGGGAAAAAGCAGACAAGTTTAGAATAGACTTGTTTGTTAAAACCGTGTGCAATGCGCTTGAAATAACGCCTTCAATAGTGAAAAGAAGTGAAGTACTTGCAACATTTGGAAATTTGACCGTGAAGATGTTTTCTAATGAGGATCTTGTTTTGTTTAAGGGAATTACTCAGAGGCCGGCTGATGTTGATGACATTGCTGTAATTGTAAACTCGCTCGGTGCTAATATGAACTGGGACGTTGTTTTGCAGGAATGTGTTTTGCAGAGTGAAAAGAGGTCTTGGCATGGCCCTTTGCTCGATAAATTGCGGGAGATAGCTAAAGATTACAAGATAACGGCGCCTATAATTGACCAACTTCAAGAATTATACTATAAGGCGTTTTTGTTTGAATATTACCAAATGAAAAGAGAAGAGGGCAAAACTCACGACGAAATTATTGCAATTATAAAAGCCGAAGGCGCCACCGAAAAGGAACTTGAACAGCTTGAAAAGGATTTGAAGAAAGGCAAGGTTGAACTGAAATAAAGAAAAGGTCAAAATTGCTGGTTTTTTACGCGTTTATTGCTTGCAATCGCTAGATTTATATTATTAAGAATACATTGTCACTCATTATGGAAATCAATGATTTAATTTTCAAAGAACTTATCAAAAGAGGTTATAAACTTGAGGGAAAAACTCGGGTTTGGGATGTTGCAGATTCTAAGTTGTGGTATCTTTCTCCAAAACAAGCACAGGGTTTTCTTGATTTAAGTAAAACCGAAGGATACAAGAAAACTATTATTGAGAAAGAGGTGTCTTTGATTAAAAAACACATGAAAGACTTTGTTTATGCCTTACCGAAAACTTCATGTAATATAATTGACTTGGGTTGTGGTGATGGGCAAAAAGCTTCTTTGTTTATTCATGAATTAGCAAAGCATATGAAAATCAGGTATTGCCCTATTGATATAAGTTCTTACATGGTTTCAAAAGCCGCTAAAACTATTCGTAAAATGAAAGTCGGAGAAGTTTTAGAATTTCGTTGGAATATCTCGGACTTTGAAAATCTGAATAATATTACTCCTTTGTTTAGAGAAACCGGCTTTGAAACTCATTTTATGATGCTATTGGGCAATACCTTGGGAAATTTTGACAGAGAAGATATATTGCATGGAATAAAAATGAGCATGAACAAAGACGATATTCTTCTGATTGGTAATGGCTTAACAAACGGCCATGAAGATTGGACCGAAGAATACAAAGACACCCTAATTAATGAGTGGCTTGTTCAGATACCGCGACAATTAAGCTTATCAAAAAATGATATTGCTTATGATGTCCGTTTTGTCAATTCCAGAATTGAGGAACTATATATATTGAAAAAAGATAAAACGATTAAACATCTCGGAAGAACTTTAACTTTTAAAAAAGGAGATATTATAATTACCGCAATATCGTATAAATACACCAAACCAGAATTTAAAAAAATACTTGAGAAGTTCTTTTCTGAAGTGAAAATATATTCGGATTCTAAAGAAACTTATAGTCTTGCTCTTTGTAAAAGGTAACGGCTGGCTCTTGCGTTATACGCTGCCAGACGTTTACTTTACAGCTCATGAAAACAGGACTTTTTAAATAGTTGCTAGTGTTTGCATTTTCTTGCCACATTTAACATTCCCATGCTAAATTTTACCGTTTGTTTTCTTCTTTGGCGATGGACGAAAGTTGTTCAATGTAGAGCAGAGCTTATAAACGTCAAATTCTACATTTCTCTGCGCTAAGTTTATGAAGTTCAATTTTGGTTTGAGAGGGAGTCTAGTCGTGGTCTTGGCCTTCAGCTAGGGCCCTGTAACCACGTCTAGACTCCCTAACCTGTAGCACAGAAATGCTACATTTGACGCAAACCTATATTGGACCCTTTGCGCAAGGAGGTTAAGGGGAGTTATGACTGGTTTTGAAGTGCATAAAGCAAATAGGGACTTTGAACAGGCTTGCAAGAGGCTTGAACAAGACGAGTTGGTCTGTGAAGAAAACAAAAAATTGATCCTTTCGTTTTGTAAAACTCTAAATAGCTTGCTTAAGAGACAAAAGATATAAATAATACTCTTTTTATATCATTTGTATTATTTGCGGTGTTGAAAAAAATGCATGTTCCAAACCCGTTTAATCCCCGTATTCCGTCTCATCCAGACGGCTTTATTGGCAGGGAAGCTGAGTTAAGCGAGTTTTCAAGCTGTTTGAACAGTACCATGGCGGCTTCACCGATGAGTATGGCAGTAGTTGGAAACCGAGGCATTGGAAAAACTAGTTTCCTAGCAAAGTGCGAAGATATAGCGAAGGAGAAAAATTGCATTGCAATTAGGTTTAGTTCAATTGAAGGGGGTTTTCAATCAACTGAAGACCTATGCGCCTATATTTTGGTGCAGATTCAAAACGAAATTATAAAGCGGTCTAAACTGGCAATGTTAAAGAAAAGTGCTAGTGAGTTTTTCAATAAGTTTGACTTTAAAATTTCTTACAAGGAATTCGGAATTGAAATCAAAAAAGGTGCCAGGCATTCCGCCTTGCAAGCTGTTTTTCGCGAAAAGCTTTTTGAAATATGGCAAAATATGAAAGGCGATACCAAATCACTAGTGCTAATGATTGACGAAGCTGAGTTTATTGAAACTATTCCAGGATCTTTGATGTTTCTACGCGAAGTTTTTTCGAGGCTAGGTGAAGAAAAGTGCAGTTACATGCTCGTCATTTCAGGTAAACTTGCCTTTCCAGACCAGATGACTGAAAAGTTTTCACCATTAGCGAGGTTTTTCCATCCAACTGCACTGCACAACTTTTCCAAACAAGAAAGCTTTGCTTTAGTTAAAACCAAACTTGGCCAAACTAGTGCAAAGGCAGAGGAAAAACTGCTTGACAAAATACACGAAGAAAGTGAAGGCCACCCCTACGTGCTAGTTGCCATTGCTTATGTCCTGTACGAAAATTTGCCCCAAGGCGATAATGCACTTACAATGAAACTCTATGAAGCTATTAAACCTAAGATAACTACCTATCTAAATTCTGATTATTTTGGGGTAATGTACAAAAAATTAAGGCCGGCTGGCCGAGCAATACTGCGGCAACTAGCTAAGCTAGGCGGCGAAGCTACGTTTAGCCAAATACTTAAGTCACTTAAAAAAACCAGTGGAGCCGTTTCACCAGTACTTCCCGAATTGCTAGAACGAGGCTCACTAGTCAAGCTAGAAAGGGGAAAATACAAGATATTCCACAGCCTATACAAAGAATACCTACTAACACAAACAACCGAATAATACAAAAAATACAACAAATAAATCATTTGTATTATAGCAAACAGCAAAAGTCTTGCGGTTAGACAAGCGCTGTTTGCTATCTAGCAAGAAACAGCAATTTTCGTATTACTTCTGCTTCTTGCTATAATGCCAAACCGAAAAGCGACAGATGCACTGTCACACAACATATGAGAACTTGAACCGCTTGAAAGGGACTTGAAAAAAGGCAAGATTGAACGGAAATAGTATCAAAATTGATAACTGCGCTATTCTGAAGTTATGGATTTTGATACGATAACTCGGCTTTGTGGTCTTTGGCTTACAAATCTACTTGCTTTCTGCTCGATCCCAGTCTATTAAGTGTAGTTGAGGTTTGCCTTTTTCCATCGTCACGGTGAAGTTGTGATCATGGTGTGCGTGACCGTGTTCGATTCCATGGTTTTTTAGTTGCGTGAGTATTCCTTGTCTTTGTTTTTCTAGTTCATCTTCGTGATGTGGGTTTTGTTTTAGGTATTCTGGTAGTACCTCGCCGATTGCTTTGGTGTAGACTCTTACCATGCCTTTGTAGTCTCCGTTTTTGATTTCGTAGCTTCGGGTGATTGGTTCTACTGGTATGCCAGCGTCATGTGCTTTTTGCCACGCTTCAAAAGCTTTTTTTGTTACTATGCGTATTAGGTGCCCTGTTAGTCTGCCTCCCAGCGGGATTAGCACACTGTCAGTTTTGTCAAAGGTCAAACGGTTTACCGTTTGGTTTGGAGGTGCTAGTTTACCGAAGTTTTCAGTTACTACTTTGCCTGCATAGAAAGTTCCGCCTAGCTTGGTAACGTAGTGTTTGGCTAGTTCTGCTTGTTGGTTTAATTGTTCTATAGTTAACTTGCGTTTAAGTACCCCTGGCAAGCTATATTCAAAGAAGCGCTGACTGTGTTGTTTTGGCACGTGTGGCGTGATTTGTGCGATTATTTGTAAATGTTCTGGTGTTAGTTTATGCCATAGAGTTGCAGGCAAGCCGGATATAAAGAAGTACCATTTGTCCTCTTCTGGGATGTGTGATGCTATTTGTACGATTGCTTTCCAGTGTTCTGGCGAGAGTTTGTGTTTTAGAATTGCAGGCAAGCTGAATTGAAAAAAGTCTTTCTTGTGTTTTTCTGGTATGTGTGGTAGTATGTCTTTTTCAATTACTTCTGCTACTTCGCGAGGCAAGTGTTGCAACTCTCTTAATGCCATGAAACAACTTTAAACTAGCAACCGTTTTAAAACCAACTGAAGCCCTTTTTTCCAGTATGACCTTTTCTTGCCACATTTAACATTCCTGTGCCTAATTTTACCGTTGTTTTGTCTTTGTTGATGAACAAAATGCTTCGTGTTTAGAGCAGTATATAAATATGTTAAAAGTTACATTTCTCTGCGCAACGATTAATTTAGATTGGGCGTGGCAAAACGAATGGAAGAAATTGAACTTGGAGATGAAAACGCCGATGAGAAAGAAGGCAAAACTCCGCTAGCTCCAGCTCGCGGCACACGCGATTTCTTGCCGGAAGAGAAAATCCTGCGCGACAAAGTTGTTGACTTGCTTCGCTCAACTTTCGAGCGCTATGGATTCAACCCGCTGGAAACTCCGGCAATGGAAAAGTGGGATGTTCTTGCAAGTAAGTACGCAGGCGGCGCGGAAATTCTAAAAGAAACTTATTCATTTGAAGACCAAGGCGGGAGAAAGTTGGGGCTACGTTACGATTTAACCGTTCCCCTGTGCCGCGTTGTAGCATCTAATCCTTCTTTGCCAATGCCTTTCAAGCGCTATGCAATTGCTCCAGTTTGGCGCGATGGCCCGTTGAAGTTAGGCCGCTACAGGGAATTTGTCCAGTGCGACGTTGATACCATTGGAGTAAAAAGCGGTTTGGCTGACGCCGAAATAATTGCTTTAACCTGCGACGCTTTTGACAGCCTGGGGTTTGACTACACGGTTAAGGTAAATAACCGCAAACTGTTGGAAGGCATTCTAGAAACTAGTGGCGTTCCAGTTGCAAAATTTGGCGGAGTAATGCTTACGCTTGACAAGTTGCAAAAAATCGGCAGCGAAGGAGTTGAAAAAGAGCTGCTGGAAGTTAGAGAATTGCCAATTCCAATTGTGCGCGGTTTACTTTCTTTACTTGATGATTTAGCTGATAAGCCGCCTGAAGAAATATTAAAAGAATGCGAGAAAATCGTTGGCAAGAATAAGCTTGGAGCGCAAGGGTTAACCGAATTGGAAGAAGTGTTTGATTTCTTGGATTCGTTTGGCATTGGCAACAACGTTGTTGTAGACGTTTCACTGGCAAGGGGTTTAGCTTACTACACTGGCACAATTTTCGAAGCTTACCTCAACGGTTCAGAAATAACCTCAAGCATCGCTGCAGGCGGTAGATATGATGAATTGATTGCCAAGTTTGCTGGCCGCGAAGGGGAAATTTCCGCGGTTGGCATTTCGTTTGGCTTGGACGTAATCTGCGAAGCGATCAAAAAAGGCATAAGTTCGGCGCTTGTAAATCCAGGACAGAAGAGCATTGCAGATGTATTTGTAATTCCAATTAAAACAATTCCACAGAGTTTGGCAGTGACGCAAAAATTGAGAGCAGCGGGGGTAAAAACCGCATTTGATTTAGTTGGCCGTAACATTTCCAAGAATTTAGACTACGCTGGCAAGCAAGGGATAAAATTTGCCGCAATCGTAGGGACAAAAGAAGCTGATAAGAACAAACTCACTCTGCGCAACCTTGAAACCGGCGAAGAAAAACTTCTAACACTAGAGGAAGCGGTTGAGGAAATTCAAAGAAAATGAGCTCTATCTTTTCACCACCTTATTCTCCGCGGTTGTTCTACAACCACGCTGCTTTCTACGCTTTAATTCAGGTCATAATTTGGATTAAAGTTGCGATTTTCTTTTCCCTTTACGGCCACGGTTACTTTGTCGCCGGCACATTTGCTCCGTTTATTGCACCGCAATTATTTACCGTACCTCACTTGCTGTTTGACTACATTTTTCACCAAGTAATGCATTTGCTAATCTTTGTTGCACTTCTACTTTTCGCGCGGAGAATCAAACAGCCAAATAATTTGCAACTTGCTGTATTTTTCGCAGTTGCTGTTTTCCTTCACAATGTAGGCTACTGGTTTACAAACGTTTTTGATACGTTGCCAGCGCTTCTTGCTGATGCCGCGCTTGATTTTGCCGCGCTGTTCATTTTATTCTACTTGATTCGGGTAGCAATGCAAAACAATACAATGGCAAAATTGGTAAACTTTAGCAAACAGTGAATTTAAATTCGCCTTTTTCCTTACTTTGCCATGGGTTTGAAACGACAATTATCCTTGCTAGAATTAACGCTAATGGGTGTAGGCATGATTCTTGGAGCGGGGATTTATGCTTTGGTTGGAATTGCAGGAGTCCATGCGGGAAATTCACTTTGGCTTGCATTTGCAGTTGCAGGAGTAATCGCTGCACTAACTGGATTAAGTTACGCTGAATTAGCTTCTATGGTGCCGGAAGCTGGCTCTTCGTTTAACTACGCGCGCCACGCTTTCAAAAACAAGGATTTAGCTTTCCTTGCTGGTTGGCTTCTTGCAATTAGTTCAGTAATAGCCGCTGCAACTGTTTCACTTGGGTTTGCGCATTACGTAAATGCTCTAGGGATAAATCCCGTTTTGCTCTACTCTGCGATTTTTGTGCTTTTCCTTAGCGTGTTTTTCAACATTAAAGGTTTAGAAATTGCAGCTAAAGTCAACGACGTTGCAGCTGTACTTGAAATTCTAGGATTGATAGGTGTAATCATAATTGGCTTTGCCCTTTCGCCGCACATTAATTTTGGCTTTGACATGCCTGAAGGAATCAGTGGGTTTTTCAGCGCAGTTGCACTTGCATTTTTTGCCTTTCTTGGGTTTGAAGTAATTGCAAATGAAGCAGGCGAAGCGAAAAATCCCTCTAAAAATGTGCCTCTTGCCCTCATATTATCCGTTGGCATAAGCATCGTGCTTTACGGCTTAGTTACAATTGCTTTTACGTCAATGGCTTCTTATAGCCAAATAGTTTCCTTTGCACAAGGCAGCCAAGGTGCACTGGCAAGCGCAGTTGGTTTAGTTGCAGGCGCGCAGGCGCTAGTTGTGCTGTCAATAGTTGCCTTGTTTTCAACTGGCAACACCGTTCTATTATCAATTACCAATGCAAGTAGAACGTTGTACGGTATGGCTGTAAGTAAAGCGTTGCCGCGGCTGTTTTCGCAAACGCGCAACTCTACGCCAGTCAATGCGCTTTTATTTTCCGGCTTTGTTTCCCTGCTTCTGCTTTTCTTTGCAGGAATTGAAACCGTTGCAAACGCCGCTGTGCTGGGAATGCTTTTAGTATTTGCACTGGATAACTTTGCCGTAATAAAGTTGCGTTTTGCAGAACCGCACACCAAACGGCCATTTAAATTGCCGTTGAACATTGCAAACATCCCCTTAACTTCTCTCTTAGGCGTTTTAGCTTGCCTTGGCTTGTTTGCTTACAGCGCGTTGCAAATGCCAGTTGCACTTGGAATCTTAGCTGGACTAGTAGTTCTCGGGCTAATTTTGAAAAAAGTAGTTGGCGGTTCTAGTAGTTCAGCTAGGTAAACCGTTATAGAAATAGAACCGAGGAACGCCGTGATCCGGATGAATAAATAGGTAGGAAGTTGTGCGGGGTTGCCGCTTCGCGGCTATCCGTACTTCCAAGCTCCGGGTGGCATTCCTCTTTGCAGGCACTTGGGTGTTGTGCCTGTTCTACACGCTTCATGAACAACAATGCCAAAAGCATTCTTGTTTTTCGCGTGGGTGGGGTGTTTTGGTGGATTATATCGGTTTTGCCGATATGTAACTCTGCTCAAACGCGGGAATTCTAAATATTTTTGGGTGGGTCGAACGACCGCGCGAGCCAATTACTGTGATTTATAAATTATTTTACTTATTTTGCTAGTTCAAAGTACACTTTCTTTCCAACTTGGGTTTTCTTTGCCATGCCAAGCGCGCATAGTTTATTCAACCGTGCACTTGCGGCGTTTTTGCCCTTGTACTTGAACTCTTCTTGAACTTCTTCAGCGCAAATTGCACCGCTTTTTTTTATAAATGCGATTATTTCTAAGTCAATTTCAGGCAGCAAAATCTTCTTTTCTCCTACTACTGCCTTTGGCCCTTCAAGTTGGGCAATTCTACTTTCCAGAATGGATATTTGATCAAGCTTGGCGTTTATCTCTCTAAGCAGCAAGTTTGTGCTTTGCCGCTCTTCAGCCAGCTTATTTAGCAACGCGCCTACAACAAGCGGGTCGCGCATTTTAGTTGAAAATTCCTTAAACTCAGAGGTAACCTGCTCAAATTCAGATGAAGTGATTTTGTTTTCCCCGTCCACCTGTCTTAACCCCTGATTTTAAATATACGTAACGCATAACGATACTGTTGCGTTTTCAACACAACAACATCTAGTTATTGTCACGACGTCATCATGACACAATCTTGATATTTAAAGCTTACGGTTCCCCTAATAGATTTAAATTCTTAATAGCCTAATTATAATGTGGTAGCTCTCGAAAGGATGAGCCCCGCCAAAGCAGGGGGACAAGTAGAAGTGCCACTTATATTTACCTAATTATTTTAACTTTTTCTTTTATTAGTTCGTACCAAGTAGGATCATTTCGAGCTTCTTTTCTAAAGACGGCGCCAGCTACTAAGTCCGCAATTTGGATGCCTTTTATCTCGTGAGAATTTCTATGTTCTAAAGGAAAGACGCTATATTTTTCAATAGTGAAAATTTGTTTAGTTTGGTTTCCAATCGTTTGGCTTATCAAATC
>OBEQ011821511.1_pt1 | contig 16746 bp, 8 predicted proteins | sample 1670901 | NCBI WGS metagenome assembly OBEQ01 (sample SAMEA104232315, study PRJEB22302) | groundwater metagenome | biome: forest; feature: aquifer; material: groundwater | place: USA | collected 2011-08-07 | depth 5.4 m
AGAGCCTTGCGACGACCCGCGCCACCGTCGGTGACGCGAGCCGCGATCGGGTGCGCGCGCGGCGCCGGCGCGGCAGCGATCGCGGCCCCGGCCAGGCCGCCACGGTGTCGACACATGCAACATATGTGTCGTGGGTCAGCCCGTGCGATTGCAGCACGGTTCGCCGCGCGCGCCTCAGACGATGGGCTTGCGCCACGCCGCGGGCGCATCCAGACGGTGGCCCTCGAACAGGAATCCCCCCAGGGGCGCGAGCGTCACCTCGGCCAGCCGGATGACCTCGCTGGCGTCGTCGAGCCGGAAGGCCGCGTCGAAGGCGTCCACGAAGCTGGCCGCGTAGACGGCGTCGACGGCGGCCAGCGCGCGCGGGACGTGCTTGCCGCGCGCCGACCACAGGCCGCGTGCGCGCAGGTACAGGTCGGCCAGCGCGCCGTACAGCAGCGTCGCGGTGGCGACCAGCTCGGTGGGCGAGCGCGGCGCGCGCAGGTCGTCGACCAGGTCGGTCACCGCGTAGCGGCGGCGGTCGAGCGCGATGGTGTCGAGCGGGGCCGGGCCGGCGGCGAGGACGCGACGCGCCAGCGCCTTGACCGTGCGCGACAGCGGGCTCGGCCCGGGCAGCTCGACACCCTCGACGACCATGCTGGCCAGCGAGGGCACGCCGCCGGGTGCGTCGACCTCGGTGAAGAAGTGGTGCAGCGTCTCGGGATCGTGGACGAACAGCTCCACCGGCCAGCCGCAGGCGCGGATCGACTCGCGGTAGGCATGCTCGACCTTCGCGAAGACCACGACCAGGTCGAGATCCGAGGTCGCGCTGCCCTCGCCGCGCAGCACCGAACCGGCGAGCAGCATGAGCGGCGCGGTGGGGAAACGCTCCGCAAGCACGCGCGCGGCGGCGAGCTCGGGTGGCAGTCGCGCGGCGTCAGCCATGCCTGCCGATTGTGCCAGAGGCTGGCGTCAGCGCCGAATGCGTCTTCGCACCGCCAGCGCCGCGACCGCCGTCAACAGCAGCAGCGCCGCGAACGCCGCGCTCGAGTCGCGCCGCGCTGCCGCGGCCCCGACGCTACATCCGCCTGCGCCACGCTCGTCCTCCACCATGGCGCGCACGCTGCCGTCCCAGCCGGCCACGAACAGCATCTTGCCCGCCGGCACCACACCGCCGAGGAGCGGCGCGCCCAGGTCGACCTGCCAGAGCAGCCGACCGCTCTGCAGCAGCACCGCGCGCAGCACGCCGTCGTCGCCGCCCGACCAGACCACGTCGCCCGTGACCACGGGCGGCGACGACACCGAGCGGGCCGTGGCCTGGTAGTGCACCGGGTGCACGACGCTCTCGCCCACCGGCACGGTCCACAGCGGCGTGCCGTCGTCGGTCGACACGGCCACGAGCCCGCCGTGGCGCGTGGGCAGGATCAGGCGGTCACCCGCCAGGGCCGGCGTGCCCCACACCCAGTGGGCGTAGTCGAAGCCGTCCTTGAACAGCGTGCGTTGCCAGATGCGCCGGCCGTTGTCGGTGCGCAGCGCGCTCAGCAGCGTGGCCGCGTTGACGGTGTACACGGCTCCCTGGCCGATCACCGGCGCCGCCGTGACGCCCACGTCGACCGGCGCGGCCCGGCTCCACGTGGGCGTGCCGTCGTGCAGATCGTAGGCGAACACGCCCGAGTGGCGGCCCAGCGGCGCGATCAGCGTCTCCTCGCTGGCCGCGGCGGCGGCGTGCGAGGGATCGAAGAAGGTGGCCGCGTCGGGCGAGCTCTGCCAGCGCACCTCGCCGGTGGCCACGTCGACGGCGACGAAGTGGTACATCGTGCCCACGTAGGCGACCCCGCCGATGACCAGCGGCGACGCGTACAGGCTGACCATGCCGGCCGCGCGCGTCGGGTCGATGGCCAGCTGCCAGCGCGGCTTGCCGGTGGCGGCGTCCAGCCCGCGCAGCATGCCGTCGACGCTGGCGACCACGACCACGCCGCGATCGACCGCGGGCGAGCCGTGCACGGCCGCGCCACCGCGGAACTCCCACAGGCGCGCGCCGGTGCGCGCGTCGAGCGCGACCACGCCACCGCCGCCGCCCGAGCCGTAGTCGGCCACCGAGACGTACAGGCGTCCGTTTTCGAGCACGGGCGGCGCGTGGATGTGTCCGCCCACGGTGGTCGCCCAGCGCATGGCCAGGGGCGGCGACACCGACTTGCCCACGCTGCCCACGTGCGTGGGCGAGCCGCCCAGCTGCGACCAGTCGGGCAGCTCGGCCGGGTCGGTCATGTCCTGGACGCAGAAGGTGGAATCCTTGTACTCGGGGTCGGCGCCGGGGCGTTCGAGCACCAGGTGCAAGGAATGCTCGCCGGGTGCCAGCGCGGCCACCGCGAGCGAATCGTCCCAGCCGCCGCGCGCCGCCAGCGGCTGCCACTCGCCGCCGTCGATGCGCGCGCGCACCTGGTGCTCGCCGGGCCCGTCCTGGACCGCGACGATCAGCTCGAAGGCGGACGCGGCCATGCACACGTCGGGACGGGGCGCGATCGTCTCGAACACCGGGTGCTCGGTGACGTCGACCTCGCGCACGTCGACGTCGCTGCCGCGGATGGTCACCACCTGGTAACCGGCGGGCATGCCGTCGAGCCCGCCGAAGCCGATGGGCTGCACGTTGTGCTCGATCAGTCCCGGGTACACCAGGTGACGGTTGGCGTGGTAGTGGCCGGTGAACAGGTGCTTGACGCCGCGCGCGACCAGACCGTCGTAGAGCGCCTGGTCGTAGGGCAGGGTGATGGGAAAGTGCAGCGCCGCGATGACCAGCTGACCCGGCCGGACCAGCTTCAGGTCGTGGTCGAGGAAGTCGAGCCGCTCGAGCACCGAGGCCTGCCCGTTCATGACCACCACGTGCACGTTGCCGGCGTCGAAGCTCCACTGCGGCGGGCCCAGGTTGTGGCGCCAGCGCTTGCCGCCGTCGGCCCAGTCGTGGTTCCCGGTCACCGTCACCATGGGCACGTGCAGGCCGGAGATGGCGCGCGCGTAGGCCTCGAACTCGGACTCCGCGCTGGCCTGCGTGATGTCGCCGGTGAGCAGCACGAACGCAGGCGCCGGTGTGCCGCTGGCCGCCTGCGCCAGCGCCGCGTGCGTCGTGTCGGCGTCCATCTGGCCGATGTGCGTATCGGACGCGTGTACGAAGCGTAATGGCCCTTCCAGTGGATGCAGCGTGAGCAGGAAGGTGACGTCGCCGCTGGTCTGGTCGCTGACCTCTTGCCATACAGGGCCAGGCGCGTAGCCGCTGGGCGTGCGCACCCAGACGATGCCGTCGTGGGGCGCATCCATGACGAAGCTGCCGTCAGCCGCCGTCATCACCCACAGGCTCTGATCGAGCACGACCGACACGTGGCCGAGCGGCGCATCGCCCGCCGAGACGTGCCCGTCACCGTCGAGATCGGCGAGCACTCGCCCATGCACGAAGAACGCCTCGGCCTGGTCTTGCGCAAGCACCAGGACGCCCACTGTGGCGGCCACCGCCACCCATCGCACGAACGACTTGTTCACTACCGAGCTCCTCTCGCGCGAACTCATGCAACTTGGCGCGAGTCATCGACGAACATGGCGCACGCGCGTGCCCGGTCAGCGACGATTCGTGCGTGCCGCGCAAGCGGTCGTGAGAACCGTCACTGGACCTTCACGCCCGGTGAACATCCGGGTCATCCGTCACACCTACGGTGCCCGCGCAGAGGAGACGGAGGAACCCATGAACAAGCTCACGTGCGCGACGCTGCTGGCAGCGGCCGCCAGCTTCGCAGGCGGATGCATCGACTCTTCCGGCGCCGATCCCGGCGTCGCACCCGGCGCTGACGATCCCGCGCTCTCCAGCACCAGCACGCCGGTCGCACTCGGCCCGCTGGTCCCCGACATCGCCGATGTCGCCGAGCTCGGTCATTCACGCCCACGCCTGGTCGCGCGCGCGGTGCTGCCCGCGGCGACCTTCGCGTCCGGTCCGACCTCGGGGCAGCTCATCGCGCCCATGTCGAACGGTGTGCCCGCGCCCTTCCTCGACAAGCAGCCGGTGCAGGGCTTCTCGGCCGTGCTCGCCGACGGCCACGGCAAGTTCCTCGCCATGGCCGACAATGGCTACGGCGCGCTCGAGAACTCGGCCGACTTCAACCTGCGCGTGTACCGCATCCGGCCGCACTTTGCGACCGCGTGGGGCGGCGCCGGCGACATCGATGTGCTCGGTCACATCGAGCTGTCGGATCCCGATCACCAGGTTCCGTTTGCGATCGTCAACGAATTCTCGGCGGAGCGCGTGCTGACCGGCGCCGACTTCGACATCGAGTCGCTGCAGCGCGCGCCCGACGGCACGCTGTGGTTCGGTGACGAGTTCGGTCCTTTCCTGCTGCACACCGACGCCAACGGGCGCGTGCTCGCGCCGCCCATCGCGCTGCCCGACCCGGCGGGCGGCGCCATCCGCTCGCCACAGAATCCCTACCAGGAAGAGTCGTCGCCGGTGCGCCTGATGAATGCCTTCCGCGCCCACGCGCAGCGGCACGGCGGCAAGCGCGCGCCCGTGGTCTCGCCCTGGGATCCCATGCTGGTCGACGGTGACGCCAGCACCTTCATCGACAACCGCGAGGCGCCGCCGCAGGGCTCGGGCCTGCCGCCCGCGTCGAGCGAGATCTTCGACGTCGCCGCGCTGCACGCCGCGGGCTACCCGGTCGTGCCCTACACGGTCAACGAGCCGGCGCGCATGAAGCAGCTCATCGATCTGAAGGTGGATGGCCTCATCTCGGATCGCCCGGACCTCCTTTATCAGGCCATCGCGGCCTACGATCGCGACGGTGACGGGCATGGCGGCGACCTGCTCGACGCCGACGGCCTCATCGACATCAGCAAGATCGACGCGCAGGGCCACCGCGGCGGACGCAACCTGCGCCCGGAGAACACCCTGCCTGCGTTCGAGGCCGGCCTCGACAACCTGGTGACCACGCTCGAGCTGGACATCGGCCTGACCCGCGACCTCGTGCCGGTCATCGACCACGATCCCCATGTGCAGGCGCAGAAGTGCCGCCGCGCCGACGGTGGCGCGTACGAGGCCAGCGGCGAGGTGCTGCTGCGCGACCTCTACGCCTGGCAGCTGCAGACGCAGTACGTCTGCGACAAGGTCTTCCGCGGACCCACGCAGCTCAACGACGCGGCGCTCTCGCCCGTCGCGGTGGCCTTCCGCGCCAGCCGGCCGTGGCTGGCAGACATCTACGCCATGCCGACCTTGTACCAGCTGTTCGACTTCGTCGATTTCTACGTCGACTACTACACGCGCGGCGCGGGCGCGGCGCAGCCCGACGCGGCCAGGCGGGCCAGGAACGCGGCGCGCGTGCGGTTCAACATCGAGACCAAGATCAACCCGCGCGCCCAGTTCGTCGCGCGCACCGAGGGGCCGGACACCTTCGCCGCGGTGGTCGGCTTCGCCATCGCGACGCGCGGGCTGAGCGCACGCGCCGACGTGCAGAGCTTCGACTTCCGCAGCCTGCTGCGCGTGCAGGAGTGGTTCCCCAGCATCCGCACCGTCTACCTGTTCGGCGACTTCCCCATCTTCGCCGACCCCAGCATCGAGGGCTCCGACGACGGCACGAACCTGCAAGGGGAGAGCGCGGGCGGCAACACGCCCTGGATGGCCGGCCTGGCCTGGCCGTACCGGGTGACCGCGCGCACCTCGCCGCCGCGCGCCAGGCGCAGCGGTGGCTTCGAGGGCATGGCCATCAGCCCCGACGGCAAGAAGCTCTACCCGCTGCTCGAGCAGCCGCTCACTGGCGACGACGGCAAGACGCTGCGCATGTTCGAGTACGACCTGGTCGCCCACGCCTGGGTGGGCGGAAGCCGCACCTACACGCTCGACGCGCGCGGCACCAACATCGGTGACTTCGTGCTGTTCACGCCCACGCGCGGCCTCGTCATCGAGCGCGACGGCTCGCAGGGCGATCTCGACGGCTTCAAGCACATCTTCCGCGTCGATCTGGGCGCGCCCGGCAGCGCGGTCAGCAAGCGTGCGCTGGTCGATCTGATGCACCTCTGGGATCCATTCAGGATCGGCGCGGCGACCCTGCCGGGCGACGTGGGCGCGGGCTCGACCGACTTCGCCTTCCCCTTCACGACCATCGAGGACGTGGTCGTGCTCGGGCCCACCCAGATCGGCGTGCTCAACGACAACAACTTCCCCTTCAGCGTCGGGCGCCACGTCGGCCAGAGCCGCCCCGACGACGAGGAGTTCATCGTCGTCGACGTCGGGCTGGGCCTGCTCCTGCCCTGAGTCTTCGGCGGCGGCAGCGATGCGTCGCATCGCTGTCGTGCGCGTGATCACGGGCGACGCCGTGGCCCGCGATCGGCGCTCGGCACGTCTGTGTATCCTCTCTGCCTTCGCCATGTTCATCGTCTACGGATCTCGCTACTACGGGCTCATCGACCATCGAGCAGGCCAGTGTCAACTCACGCGCTTCGCGCACGTCTACTGGTTGCCATTGTTCCCCATCGGCACCATGTGGGTGACCGGGACCGTCAATGATGGTTACCAGGGCCACACGGTCGGCTGGTCGGCGCGCAGCGTCCTGGCCGGCTACGCGCGCACCTGGGGTCCGATCGTGGCCGTGCTCGCGGGCGCGCAGCTCTCGCTGACTGGCATTCTCATCGCCATCATCGCCGCGGCCATCACGGCATGGACGTGGACCTGGTTCGCGTTGCACAGCGCGCGCGAGCAGCGGCGCTCCGACTGCCACTTCGACACCTATGGCACGCGCTGCGATCCACTCCGGATGCCGCGCCAGCTGGCCTATTCGCTGCGCACCGAGATCGACCGCCGCTGGGCCGAGGCCGCCGCCGGCCGCCCCCCCGGGGACCTCGCGCCCCTGGGCGCCGCCGATGCCGCGCAGGCCGCGCTCGCCTACGCGACGCAGCGTCTGGCCGCACGCACCTCGCTGGGCGAGCGGTCGCGGCACGCGCGCCAGGTGTCGGAGAAGCTGCTCGACCTGATCGATCGCCCGGGGCCCGCGCCGCTCTTCGGCGCGCCCTACCGCGCCGAGGCCGTCGCCGCCGTCTCCGCGGTCCCCACCGTTGTCGAGGGCACGCGCATGGAGCCGCCCGCGCTGTAGCGCGGGTAAGTGTCTGCCCGCGCCCGATGGACAAGAGCGGCGGTGCTAGCCTGCGCTTCATGCCCTCGATCAAGTGGACCCTCGAACAGGTGGCCGATTTCCTGGGCGTCTCGACCGCGGAGGCGCGCGAGCTGGTCCAGGAGGGCTTCATTCACTTCGTCAAGATCCTCGGCCCCAGGGCCTTCGACCGCTCGGCGGTCATGGGCTGGCGGCGCGGCCTGATCGACGGTGGTCGTCGTGGACCTGCCTACGTGCGCGAGATCCTCGGCACGTCGGTGGTCGCGCCGACCTCCTGACCCACCGTCGGACGGAATGCACCGAGCTCCATTATCTGACCTGCCGAGCTGCATTCGGGCTTAAGATCTCGGCGAGCACCTCGCTGTAGGTGGTGCAGTAAGGGGTCCTGGGATGGAGCTTGGCAGATGTCTGCGGACACTCGCGCTCGCAACCGGGCTGCTGCTGGTCGGAAGCTCTTCCGCCTTCGCCCTCGACGTCGAGGTGCCCATCCTGGTCATCGAGCAGGAGGGCCCGGAGGAGCAGGGCATGAGCTCCGACGAGCTCGACCTGGCCAACCTGGTCACCAGCGCCGCCAAGGGCGCGACCACGGTGCAGGAAGCTCCTGCCATCATCACCATCATCCCCGGCGAGGAGATGGTCGACCGGCAGAACATGTTCCTGACCGACGTCATCGACCTCCTGCCCGGGTTCATGCGCCTGGACGCGTTCTACGGCACCTTCCCGCAGGCGCTCTCGCGCGGCCTGATGCAGGCGGTGCTGCCGCTGCACGACGAGTTCTCCATGTTCGACCCCATCTTCAACGTGATGAGCGTGCACCGCGGCATCCCGCTCGAGATGGTCAAGCGCATCGAGAGCATCTCCGGTCCGGGCGGCGTGCTGTGGGGCGCCAACTCCTTCCTGGGCGTGATCAACCTCATCACCAAGGACCCCGAGGACGTCGACGGCGTCGAGGCGGGCGTCAGCTACAGCGACGGAGAGGGCAACCGCACCGATGTGCGCGGCTACGCCATGGCCGGCTTGCCCCGGCTGTGGGGGAGGGAGGACTGGGGCTTGCTGCTGCACGCCAGCTTCAACAACTTCCGCGGGCCGACCTACGAGCGGCCCGGCAACGAGTACTCGTCGCAGCTGCCCAACGCCAACTCGGTCAACCTCTATGGCCCCATCCTCTCCTCCGAACCACCCCGTTCCACCATCGTCAACCTCGACGGCAAGCTGGTGCTGGGCAACCTGACCCTCCAGCTCAGCTCGCCCATCATGGAGCGCTACTGGAGCGGCTCACTGGCGGGCGAGCTCGCCGTCGACTACGTGCCGCAGGAGAACAAGTCGCAGGTGAACTTCTTCGAGCGCTACGCCCTGGCGAGCTACAGGATGCGCGTGTCGGAGAAGGCCAGCCTCAGCGTGAGAGGCTACGCCATCCAGTTCGTGCGCGAGTTCGTGCCGCTCCTGGGTGGCATGCCCTCGCCCTTCCTGCCCGACGGCGTGGCCTTCAACACCCGGCCGTCGGGCTACCGGGTCGGGGGCAGCGTCGACGGCGACACCCGGCTGTCGAGCAAGCTGCGTCTGCTCTACGGCGTCGAGGCCTTCCACGAGTGGCTGCCCGACACCACGGTCGACTCGCGCCAGGGCGCGGGCACCGAGATGACCTTCGTCGCGCCCAGGGACGTCGCGGTGCTGCCCTTCCCGTGCCCGCGCACGGGCGAGTGGATGGGCACGGGCGTGAAGATCACCGGCAACGTTCCGGGCTGCCCGCTGACCTTCGTCCTGCAGGCCAGCCGGACCACCATCGGTGCCTTCTCCTCGGCGCAGTACCATGTGAACAAGCAGCTGATCTTCGACGCCGGCGTGCGTCTGCAGGCGGCGCCCGAGCTGGCCACCGACGCCATCGGCTACGGCCTGACGCCCACGCTCTCGGCGGCGGCGGTGTACGAGTTCATCCCCGACTGGCACCTCAAGGCCAACTACGCGGAGGGCTTCCGGCCGCCCGTCTTCAACAACACCAACTCGAACGGCGAGGCGGTCCAGATCGACGGCTCACCCGACCTCGAGACCGAGACCTCGCGCGCCATCCAGTTCGAGGTCAACGCCCGCCTGCTCAAGGGCCTGGTGCGCATACGCGAGCTCGACGTGCGCCTCGACTACGCCTACACCACGCTCGACAACTACATCAGCTTCGTCGACGGGCGCTATATCAACACCAGCCCGCGTGACATCCAGTCGGGCGAGCTTCTGGCCAAGCTCTACTTGAAGGGCGGCCATCGCTTCGAGCTGGGCTACACCTTCAACCGCATCGACATGGCCGACAAGGGCGCGTTCGTGTCCGAGCCCAACAACTGGTTCAACGTCAGCGCGGTGAATGCACTGACCGGTCGCCTGGAGCTGGCCACGGTGCTGCGTGTGTACGGCGCCTTCGAGGATCCCAACCGCCGGGTCGAGGCGCGCAATCTGGCGATCAATCCCGTCACCGGCTCGCCCGATCTGAGCACGGGCAATGTCGCGGTCTATCCCTACGAGATGGTCATCGACCGCATGCCGCCCGCGGCCGAGCTGCAGATGGGCATGCGCTGGCGAGTGACCGACAAGCTGCTGGTGCAGGGAACCGTCTACAATGCATTCAACAACCACCGGCCCGCCTACGACAATGCCAATGATCTGGAGGCGCGCATCGAGATCACGCCCGCGCGCTTCGAGGGCTTCCGCTTCTTCACCTCGGCGATCGTGACCTTCTGAGTGGCCCATCGGGGAATCGGACGCGAAGCGACGGGACTTCCCCGGCGCGCGAAGCGCGCGGGCGCGTGCTGGGACGCGGCCGGGACACGAACGAAGTGAGTGGCCCATCGGGGAATCGGACGCGAAGCGACGGGACTTCCCCGGCGCGCGAAGCGCGCGGGCGCGTGCTGGGACGCGGCCGGGACACGAACGAAGTGAGTGGCCCATCGGGGAATCGAACCCCGCTGCCTGTTCCGTTGACCAGGCTTCCGTCCACCGGACAGGCCCGCAAGGGCGACCGAGGTCGCCGGCGATGCGCTACGGGCAGTCGTACTGGTACGCGTAGCTGATCGTGCCCATCGAACCATCGTCTTCGATGAACCTGTAGTCGCGGCGGACCAGCCGGCCGGCGTCGTCCCATGCCTTGGTCATGAACGCGTCGGCGCTGCCGTCTTCGTTGTGGTCGATGGTCGCGCCGATGCTGCGCCCGTCCTCGTCGTAGCTGTAGGTGACCACGGTGTCGACCAGGTTCGTACCCGAGAGGTGCTGCTCGACCAGACCGTGGGCACCGTAGGTGCTGACGAAGACCGTGTCAGGGATGCCGTCGAGAACGCCATTTTCGCCCATCTTCTCATCGGTCTCATCGACCAGGACGTGATTGTGGGCGTCGCGAAACAACGTGCGGTGCACATCGACGCTGTCGTCGCTGCAGCACTGTCGGGTGTCGATGGTCGCGCGGTTGTCCTGGAAGTAGTGGTAGTCGCTGCGGTTGCCATCGCGGGTCACCGTGGCGAGGCGACCGTCGAGGAGGTACTCGCGCGTCTCCTGCGTGCCGCCACCGGCGAAGTAGTCGCTGACGCGAGCGAGCTGACCCGTGGGGGTGAACTCGTAGAGCTGGCGCGCGAGGCTGTCGTTGTAGCTGACCTCGGCCCGGCCCGGTGACGCCTGGATCGTCCACGCGGCCGATTGCGGATATTGCACGGTGGACACGCGTGTACCCGCGCATGCTCCGCGATCCACGCCCAGGAGCGCCATCTGGCCCTCGGTGGTGAAGTCGAGGAAGGCGCTGTCCTCCACCGGGCACACGTTGCCCGCGGCGACGCAGACGTTCGACGGGCAGCAGGTCCAGCCCTCGCTGCACGGGCACGACGCGCCCGCGAGCGGGGCCTGCTCGGCGCAACCGGCGCTGGCCACCAGGACCAGGGCGAACAGGAACGAGACACACAGACGCATGAGAAATCTCCTTTGGCTCATGCTCACCCAACGATCGGCGCAGCCTGGCTGGACGAAGCACAAGCCACGAGCGCCCAGCATCACGGTGCCGAAGTCACGTTCGACGGCTGTCCCGGCGGTGTCGCGCGCATTTCGCGCCGCGGTCCCACGGGCAAGCCGCGGAAATCCTTCGCTTGTCGTCAGGCATGCGGCCTGCACTCGGGAGCCGGCAAGGAGATACCCATCCGATGAAGCTCAGAGCCCGCAGCATCCTCAGCAAGACCGCGCTCGCCGCGATGGTCTCCGCCAGCCTGTCTCTCGGTTGCGCCGACGGCGAAGGCGTCGATGGCGAGTCGGTGGCCACCCAGCACGAGGCGTTGTTCCAGGACGCCGTGCTCTGGCCGAACGGCACGGTGCCGGTCTGCTACGACACCAGCGACGGCAACGACGCGGCGCTGATCGCGCGCACCCGCGCCATCCTCGACAACTACGGCTGGGCGGCGGTCGCCAACATCAGCTTCACCGGCTGGGGCCCGTGTGGCAGCTCGCCCGCCTTCACGGCGGGACAGGTCAAGCTCCACTTCATCGCCAACACGCGCGGCTACACCTGGCCGTTCGGCTCGAACGGCACCAGCTTCACCGACGTCCAGATCATCAACAACGGCACCGACGAGCACTACACCTACGAGGTGCTGCACGAGTTCGGCCACGCGCTCGGCTTCCGCCACGAGCAGGCGCGCCCGGACAACTGGCCCACCGGCAAGCCCGGTCCGGAGGCCTTCTGCGGCGAGAACGACGGTGACGAGGGACCGTCGTACTCGGGCAAGTACCTGTCGCCGTACTTCGACCTGCAGTCGATGATGAGCTACTGCACCCACTGGAACATGGCGCTCAGCCCCGGCGACATCGAGGGTGTGCGCGCGGCCTACGGCAAGCGCACCCCGGTCGCGAACGGGCAGAACAGCAGCACCAACGCGGTCGCGCGCGGGGCCAATCGCATCGATACCTTCTTCGTGCACAGCGACGGCAAGCTGTGGACCAACTACTGGTACAACGGCATGCCGGGTGGCGCGTGGCCCACGGGGCCGATCACCGCAGCCAACACCGCCCCGGGCGGCGAGCCGGTGGCCGTGGTCGCGCGCACGCTGCGCAACCTCGACACCTTCCACGTCGGCGTGCACGGCGAGATCCTGACCTCCTACTGGCAGGACGGCGGCACCAGCTGGGGCTCGGGCACGTTGCCGGGAACCTGGGGCCTGGCGCAGCCGGGCGAGCAGGTGGCCGCGGTGGCCAGCACGCCGGGCATGATCGACGTGCTGTTCGCCGGCACCGACCGCAACCTCTACTGGAGCCACTGGTCGAGCCAGCACCCGGGCACGGGCTGGAGCAATCCCTCGCGCGTGACCACCGACGGCTCGGTGCCGCTGGGCGCGGCGGTCAGCGCGGTCGCGCGCCACGCCGACCAGCTCGACGCCTTCTTCATCGGCAGCGACGGCAAGCTGCACACGTCGTGGTGCTGGGGCTTCGGCCGCCTCGACAACGGCTCGTGCACCGCGGGCAACTGGAACACCTACGTGACCCCGACAGTGCCGGCGTGCCTGGCGCCCGCGGGCGCGGGCGTGTCGGCGACCGCGCGCACGCCCGACATCCTCGACGTCTTCTGGGTGGCCAACAACGGCGCCGCCTGCACCAGCTACTGGACCGCGAGCGGCGGCTGGGGCAGCTACGCCATCACCGCGAACAACCTGGTCGGGTCGGGCGGCAAGATCGTCTCGGTGGCGCGCGCGCCCGGCAACCTGGACGTGTTCTTCATGGGCAAGAATGCGCAAGGCACGGGCGACATCTACGGCGCGTGGTGGGCGGGCAACGGCTGGGGCTGGGCTGACGTGTCGCCGGTCTACGGCGGCAACGGTATCGGCGGCTCGACCATCGCGGTGACCGCGCGTACGCCCGAGATCCTCGACGTGTTCACCATGGGCGTCAGCCTGTTCGGCGGCGCCACCATGAGCCAGTCGACCGCGTACTGGGCGCCCTGGACGCAGGGCTGGCACGGTTACCAGACCGACGCGTACTGAGCTCGGCGCGACGCGCGCCGGGGCGGCGGCGCCCCGGTGCTATGCTCGCCGCTGGGGTGGCGATGAACATCCTGGCGCCCTCACTCTCGTTCCGTGGCATGCCGCGCTTCCAGCTCGTGCGCAAGCTGGGCGAGGGCGGCATGGGCGTTGTGCACGAGGTCTTCGATCGCGAGCGCAATGCGCACGTGGCGCTCAAGACCCTGCAGCTGCTCACCACCGAGCGGCTCATGCGCTTCAAGCACGAGTTCCGCGCCCTCCAGGATCTGCGCCATCCCAACCTGGTCGGCCTGGACGAGCTGCTCGAATCCGACGGCGTCTGGTTCTTCACCATGGAGCTCGTGCGCGGCGCCAACTTCCGCCTGCACGTGCGGCCGGGCACCACCTGGCCGCCACCCTCCGAGCCCACGCCCGGCGGCCTGGCCGACCTGAGCCACACCCAGGACACCGTCGACATCCCGGGCCTGGCCATGTCCGCGCCGCCGGCGCGCCCGGGTGCGCCGCTCTCGGCCAGCCCGGTCGAGGATGAAGCCACGCCGCGCTTCGACGAGGAGCGCCTGCGCGACGGGCTGCGCCAGCTGGTGCGCGGCCTGTCGGCGCTGCACGAGGCCGGCATGGTGCATCGCGACATCAAGCCCGGCAACGTGCTGGTGACGCCCGCGGGCCGCGTGGTCATCCTGGACTTCGGCCTGGTCGCCGACGCCTCGCCGGCGCGTACCAACCTGGGCGTCGTGGGCACGCTCGGCTACATGGCGCCCGAGCAGACCAGCGGCGCGCCCGTGGGCCCGGCCGCCGACTGGTACTCGGTGGGAGTCATGCTGTTCGAGGCGCTCACCGGCCGGTTGCCCTTCCTGGGCACGCCCGACGACATCCTGGCGCAGAAGCAGCACGCCGAGCCGCCGCCGCCACGAGAGATCATCGCCGACGTACCCGCCGACCTCGATGCCCTGTGCGTCGAGCTGCTGCGCCGCGATCCGGCGCTGCGGCCTGCCGGCGCCGAGATCGGCGGGCGGCTGAGCGCGCACGAACAGCGCGTGTCGGCCGCGGTGCCGGCACGCGGCACGCTGTTCGTCGGGCGCACGGGCGAGCTCGAGCTGCTCGACGCGGCGCTCGCCGACGCGCGCGCCGGCCAGGCGGTCGCCCTGCTGGTGCACGGCGATTCGGGCGTGGGCAAGAGCGCGCTCTTGCGCCACTTCCTCGACGCGGCTGCCGCCGACCCGCGCACGCTGGTGCTGGCCGGGCGCTGCTACGAGCGCGAATCGGTGCCTTACAAGGCCGTCGATCAGGCCATCTCCGCGCTCGGCCACCACCTGGGCCGGCTGCCGCCCGAGCGCCTGGTCGAGCTCCTGCCCGAGCGCATCGATCGGGTGGCCAACATCTTCCCGGTGTTCCGCGAGCTGCGCCGGGCCGAGTCGACCGGCGCCCCCGCCGCCCTGGCCGAGCCGACCACCTCGGATGCATTCCAGGTGCGCGCGCAGATGTTCGCCACGCTGCGCGAGCTGTGGACGCGCCTGGGCAGCGAGCGCACGCTGGTGCTGGCCATCGACGACATGCAGTGGGCGGATCTCGACAGCCTGGCGCTCCTGTCCGAGCTGGTGCGCCCGCCCGCGGCGCCGCCCATGCTGCTGTGCGCGACCGTGCGCACCTCGGCAGGCGCGGGCGCGCGCACGGTGGCGTCCTTGCGCGCGCGCCTGGGCGACAGCGTGCGCGAGGTGCACGTGGGTCGCCTGCCCGCCGCCGACGCGCGCGAGCTGGTCGCACGCCTGCTCTCGTCGGTGGCCGCGTCCGGTCAGGACGCGGCCAGCGTCGCCGCCATCGCCGACGGCGGCGAGGGCCACCCGCTGTTCATCGACGCCCTGGTGCGCCACCGGCTGCTCCACCCCGACGCCGAGGGCAGCGTGCGCCCCATGGGCCTCGACGACGCGCTGCTCGAGCGCGCCGCGTCGGTGGGGCCGGCGGCGGCCGCGCTGCTCGATTTCGTGTGCATCGCCGGCGCACCCATCCAGCAGGAGGCGTGTGCCAGCGCCGCCGGCACGCCTTTCGGCGAGTTCGTCCACCTGGTCGCGGTGCTGCGCGCCGCCAACCTGGTCAAGACCCATGGCATCCACCGCGGCGACTCGCTCGAGCCCTACCACGATCGCGTGCGCGAGGCGGTCGTCGCGCAGCTGGTGCCCGCGGCGCGCCGCAAGCTGCACGGATCCCTGGCGCGCGCGCTCGAGCAGAGCGGCCAGGGCGATCCCGAGACGCTCGCGGTGCACTTCCAGGAGAGCGGCGATGCCAGCAAGGCGGCGCGCTACGCCACGCGCGCGGCCGAGCGCGCCCAGGCGGCGCTCGCCTTCGATCGCGCGGCGCGCCTCTACCGTCTGGCGCTCGACCTCGAGCCTGACGGCGCGCCCGTGGAGGCGCAGCGGCTCCGCCTCGGGCTGGCCGAGGCGCTCAGCAACTCCGGCCGCGGCAACGACGCCGCGCTGGTCTACCTCGAGTCCGCGCGCCACGCGTCCGCCGACGAGCAGCTCGAGCTGAAGCGGCTGGCGGCCGGGCAGTTCTTTCGCGCCGGACGCCTGGAGGAGGGCGTCGACACCATGCGGCCGATGCTGACGCGCTTCGGCATGCCCATGCCCACGACGCGCGCGCGCGCCATCTGGTCCTTCCTCTACCAGCGGCTGCGGCTGCGGCTGCACGGCCTGAAGCTGGCGCGCCACGACCAGGCGCAGGTGCCGCCCGAGCTGCTGCAGCGCATGGATGCCTGCTCGGCCATGTACCCGTTCGGCATGACCGACGCGCTGCGTGGCCTGCCCTTCCAGGCGCGCCTCGTGCGCCTGTCGCTCGAGGCCGGTGTGCCCGCGCGCGTGGTCCAGGCGCTATCGGCGGAGATCGTGTTCCGCTCGACCCGGGGCGAGAAGTCAGCGCCAACGGTCGAGCGCCTGCACGCCTTCGCGATGAAGATGTGCGAGCAGACCAGCGGTCCCTACTTCCCCGCCGTCATCGAGGCGGCCACCGGCACGGCCGAGTGCCTGCAAGGGCGCTGGAAGCTGAGCTACCAGCGCTGCGAGGCGTCGGAGCGGGTGCTGCGCGAGCAGTGCACCGGCGCCGCCTGGGAGCTCGGCACCACGCAGGTCTACGGCGCGCGCAGCCTGTTCTTCCTGGGCGAGCTGGCCGAGCTGCGCCGCCGGCTCATGAACGCGCTCAAGGACGCCAGCGAGCGCGGCGATCAGTACCTGTCGACCAGCCTGCGCCTGGGCATACCCATGGCGCACATCTGGATTGCCCAGGACGATCCGGCCACGGCGCAGCGCCACTCCAGCGAGGCGATGCAGGCATGGACCTACCCGGGCACGCACATCCAGCACGTGCTGCAGTTCCATGGCGAGCTCGCCATCGATCTCTACAACGGCGACGTCGAGGCCGCGCAGCGCCGCATCGACGAGACCTGGCCGCGCCTGGACAAGGCCAGATACCTGCGCATGCAGTACTCACGCATCGTGTCGCTGCACCTGCGTGCACGCGTCGCGCTGGCGGCGGCGCTGCGCAGCCAGGGCAAGCCGCGCGAGCAGCAGCTGGCCCGAGCGGCTCGCGACGCGGCCAGGATTGCCCGTGAGCGCACCCGCTGGGGTGATCCGCTCGCCGCCAGCCTCGACGCG
>OBEQ010235510.1_pt1 | contig 16745 bp, 13 predicted proteins | sample 1670901 | NCBI WGS metagenome assembly OBEQ01 (sample SAMEA104232315, study PRJEB22302) | groundwater metagenome | biome: forest; feature: aquifer; material: groundwater | place: USA | collected 2011-08-07 | depth 5.4 m
CCTTTTTCTTTCAGGAAATCCCGCAATTCCATCGCTAGATTCAACCCCGTCTGCCCGCTCATCGTGGCAATAAAACCGTCCGGCTTTTCCTTTTCTATTATTTTCTTAATCGTCTCGCCAGTCAAAGGTTCTAAGTAAACAATGTCGGCAGTGTCCAAGTCGGTTTGAATAGTCGCGGGGTTTGAATTTACTAACACAACTTTAATTCCTTCTTCGCGCAAGGCCATGCAACACTGCGTTCCGCTGTAGTCGAACTCAGCGGCCTGTCCAATGACTATCGGCCCGCTTCCGACGAGCAAAACTTTCTTTGGCTTGTTCATTTCATCAACTTCAAAAACTCTTCAAAATAAAATCCGGCGTCGTAAGGACCCGGATTCGCCTCAGGATGGAATTGGATGGAAAAGGCAGGCAATTCCTTATGGCGCAGTCCTTCGTTCGTGCCGTCCAAGCAATTCACCAACGTTTCTTCCGCTTCCTTGGGCAAAGTCTTAGCGTCCACGACATAGCCGTGATTCTGGGAAGTAATGAACGCTTTGCCTGTTTCTAGATTGCGCACGGCGTGATTCGTCCCCCTGTGCCCAAACTTTAGTTTGAAGGTTTTCGCCCCTAGGGCGCTCGCGAGAAGCTGGTGCCCCAGGCAAATGCCGAAAACCGGCTTCTTGCCTAGAAGCTTCTTGATTTCGCCCACTTCCTTGCTGCAAAGGACAGGGTCGCCGGGCCCGTTGGAAAGCATAACCCCGTCAAAATCCCCTTTCAATACTTCTTCCGCCTTTGCGAAATGCGGAAGAACGGTTACAGAACAACCACGGGCAAGCAAATTGTGCACTTGACTCGTTTTCGCCCCGTAATCCATCAAAGCCACTCTGAACTTTTCGTTCTTGGCGGTAAACACTTGGGTTTTCTTTTCGCTTACTATTTCAACAAAGTTCACGTGCGAGTAATCGAACTTTTGCAGTTGCTTCAAAGCATAATCACGCTTATCGGCGAAGTCTTTTTCGCTAATCGCACCCTTCCAAGTGGTTAAAGCGCAAGGCAGAACGCCGTGCTCGCGGATTTTCAGTACTATAGCTCGGGTGTCGACTCCGCCTATTCCGCTTACGCCTTGCTCTTTCAAGAAAGCGTCCAGGCTCTTGCGGGAAGCGTAATGCACTGGAGTAGGACAGGCTTCCCTTACGACAACTCCGTTAGTCCAAACCTTGTTTTCAAAGCTTTCAAAAGCGCTTTCGCCAACCCCGTAATTGCCGATTAAAGGATAAGCGAAAGTTAGGATTTGCCCGGCGTAAGACGGGTCGGTCAAGCTTTCCTGAAAGCCGGTTGTGGAAGTAGTGAAAACCAATTCTCCAGTGCTATCGCCTTGGGCGCCCAAGGCCTGGCCTAAAACCACAGTATCGTCGTTAAGGAGTAGAGCTGCGGAAGCCTTGGAGAGAGAACGGGAGGAGACGGAAGACAACGGCATAAAGCCGCCTGAAACCCCTTCGACCCCACCAAACATAGCAATCTAAAAAACTACTTTGACGAGCAAAGAATAAAAGCCTTTTGCGGCCAGCACTGGAAACCTACTCTCCCCAGGAACGAAAGAATAAAGCGAATAATTCAAACTACGAAACTAGCGATAGAACGGGGCTTTGGTACGCCTTTGGAACCGCTAGGGAAGCACGATCATCGTTTAACTCAAAATTAAGGTAAACGGCGTCTTCTTCAGTTATCTTGCAAAGCATTTTTTCAATATCGTTTTTTGAAATTTTCTTGTGAAACAGGTCTGAAATAACTTTACTAGCGTCAAGTATTTCCACGCCGGTTACCCTGCCGTCGGAAGAAACGTCCACGCCAATTCTCGGACTGATTTCAACGGTTAAGGAAGTGCGCTTGGAAGTAATACGGGCGTAAAGACTGTCTGATTCAGCATCATACTCGAGGTTTCTCATTCTTATCACCTGCGACAAACTTTTGAATGTCTTTACTAGTGCGCATTAAGGTTATAATGCGAAGTTGATTATTTAAACTGACGACATACCTATGAAACAAGCCGGGCCTTTGAAGGTAGTAAAGATTGAATTTACGCTCTCCCGAGACTTCGCTTTCCTGTTCGAAAACGAGCAAAGGCTCCTGTTCCTTAAGATCCTGAAGGAAAGCTGAAAGAGGCACCGTGCGTTCAGACGCCCGTTTTTCCCCATGCCCGGTAAAAACGACTTTCCGCTCTTTGCTCTTAAGAACCCGCTTAAACTCTTCACTGGAAACTGGAGTTTGAATCACTTGAAAATAAGAGTATTAAACTTAATATTGAGCAAAGGTAAAACCGGAAGCGCCCACTGTCGAATGGCGTGAAGCAGTGGGATTTTCACCCACGCGATGGACACGAGCAGAAGTCGAACTTCTGCTGTGCGCTGCAGAACAACGTTCTGCACGCGACTGCCAGCGTCAAAAGCCAGCTCCCGAAGGAGTAGTGCACTTTCAAGCGGACAATTCAGCCTCACACGAAACAATAGAGTCGGCGGAGTTTAAAAACAATTAAGGTCTTAAAAAGTGGCAACGGATGGTTGAAAAACATGCCAAAATTCAAGTTTGACTACGACCAGGAAAACGACGTGATGCTCGTCTACAAGGAAGGCGAACGGTCTAAAGGAAGCGTTGAGATAGGCGAAAGCATAATCCTCGACTTTAACGACAAAGGCATGTTGGTTGCAATGGAATTGATTGGAGCTGCGAGCTTGCTCTCCCGCCTTGGCGGCGTTAAAGTAAACAAGCAAGAGCTTGCAGGCTTGCGGGAAATCAGTTTCGACGTTGACAGCAAAGCCAGCCCGGCTTTCGTCAAACTGCACGTGGTTTTGAAAAACAGCGAGTTACACCCAGTCCTAGCCATTCCAATAGCAGAAAAAAGCCCTGCATTGGCTCACTAATCAAAAAAAGGTTTTGAGAATGAATCGCAAGGAAATCAAATTGGTAGAACGAATTCTAGAAGAAAGCATCAAGCACAAGAAGCTTGCCGGCGAAAAAGAACTACGAAAAGCGCTTTCCGATTAAATAGCACTGGAAAACCACTCCCATCATCTTTAAAAGTAAAGCTTGGCTGAGCGTTCTTGTGGGTTTTTCTCCGATGGATTTTGTAGTTATTGACGTTGAAACTTGCCCTGTCGACAAGGAAAAATACTTGTCGCTAGAAGAAGACGGCCGAAAAAAGTTTTTGAATCCTATTGACTCTAGAATCGTGGCCATAGGCTTGAAACACTCTGAAAAAACCGTAATTCTTATGGATGCGGATGAAAAGCAAATGCTGGAAGAGTTTTGGGCTGAGCTCACTAAATTCCAGAAAGGAAACCCCTCGAAGAAAATAGTGGGTTTTAACATCAAGGATTTCGACCTGCCGTTTTTAGTCACGCGCAGTTTCATTCACAACGTCAAAATCACGCCCTTCCTCTTGAAGGAAGTCATAGACTTGCGTGAAAAGCTTAACGCATACAAGTTCGGGCACTTGCGGGGAACTCTCAAGGAGTACGGGCGGTTCATGGGTTTTGAAGAAGCCGAAATGCAAGGGTCTCAAGTTTGCGATGTTTACTGGGCTGGCGAACACGAGAAACTCAAGAAATATTTGAAGAACGATTTGCTAATCACCGAAAAAATATGCCAAAAACTCATTGAAACGAGAATAATGGAAATAGAGCGCTGGTAATCGTCAAAAAGCGAAAAGCTTTATTGAACTGCACGCTAAGCTCTACGAAGAAATGCTGAAAATGAAAGGAAAATTCGGCAACTTTCAGCAGAGAGAACAGCATATTGTAGCTGGTTGATACCGTGGGATTTTTGAGCAAACTTTTTGGTAAAAAGAAAAGCAAACAAGGCTACGTTTATGGTCTTGAAGGAACCACAAAGTCTGGAAAAAAAGTCATTTATACTGGCCAGACTAGCCGCACACCTTATAAGCGGGTTGGGGAACATGTTGGAGACGTAAAAACGCACAACAAACGGCATTATTCGGGAAGATTTAAGAAAATTAGGCTGATAGGTGCAATACCATCCGGCAATCGGTTTACGGCGGAAAAAACAATTAAAAAAATGAGTCACAGACAAAAATTGAGCCTGTTTCGAAGCGGCGCGCGACAATACAAAAGAAAAACCAGGTATCGATAAGCATGCTTCTAACTAATTCAGTTCCATTTTATAATAAAGAATTTAGTTCTGAAAAAGAATTAGAAGAGCAAGTTGTCCATCATGCAAACTCCGTGTTCGGCACGAATACTATCTACATTAATGTTAAAAAGAAAATTTCTTCAGATAAGTCAAGCATTGCTACTATTCCAGACGGATATTTAATCAGCTTTAACGATCGCAAACACCCAAAATTATTTATCGTTGAGATTGAACTTGCAGAGCACGACCCCCTACGGCATATTGGACGGCAGATGCTTAGTTTCATAACCTCGTTCAATGGCTCAAAACGAGAGATACAACAAATTCTGGCAAATCAGATAAAAAGTGACGATGAAAAGCTACAAAAAGCTGAACTATTGCTGAAACAAGGCGGCTTCAGTAATCTTGATGAGATGCTCGGTAGGATCGTTTTCGAACAGGACTACGGAATCATTATAGTTATAGATGAACAAACAGACGAATTGAACGATGTATTAAACAGCCTCTCAAAAAAAGCGGAAGTCATTGAGTTCAAAGAATACGTAGACTCTAAAGGCAACACAATTTATTCTTTTGAAGCATTTCAACAATCAATACTGAAGGAAATATCAGCTCCGGGAAAGGTACATTCACCGGTATCCCTCTCCGACATAGATACTATAGTGTGTCCGGCAAGAGAAGAGGGATTCGGAAGGGTTTTTCTTGGAGAAAAACGGTGGTATTCGATTCGTTTAAATGCGTCTATAATACCACAGCTAAAACATATTGCAATGTATCAAGTAGCACCAATATCAGCCATCACGCATGTTGGTGAAATTCGAGAAATCAAGCCATACCAAAACAGTGGAAAATTTGAGGTTATACTAACGGGACCACCGAAGCAACTCGAAAACCCCATAGAAAATAAACGAGACAAAACAGGCAAGATGCAAACGTTTCAAGCACCCAGGTTTACAAAGTATGGGCTTCTACAAAAAGCAAAACAACTTACAGATGCGTTTCCTTAAAAGTGGCATGGTCAAACCGGCCCTAATTAATTTAAAAAGCGCATTGGAAAGGTGCTCTAATTAAGTTTTTAAGAGACTAATTTTACTCAAGATAGGTGGGTTTTTGGATAAAGAAACAGCACGTCAGGAAATTGCCAAACTCATAGAGCGTTTCGTAGCTCAGCAACCTTACTACGAGTCTAATAGCTATTTGGAAAGACAGCTTCAGACGGATTTTATTGACAAATTGTTTGAAGGATTGGGTTGGGACATTGCAAACAGAAAGGGGCTAAGCCCTTTTGATCGCGAAGTTTTGGTTGAGAAGGGAGATACGAAAGGTAGGCCAGACTATTCCTTTCGAATGAATGGCGAAGACATGTTTTTTGTCGAGGCGAAAGCGGCTTCGAAAGGAACTGACAACCCAGATTATGCTTTTCAAGCAAAGCGTTACGGATACAGCACTCGAAAAGTAAGTGTCGTAGTGCTGACTGACTTTAAGACGTTCAAAGTATTCGACAGCAGTCTGAAACCAGACGTTAAACAACCAAGAGTAGGATTGCTTTTCGAACTTGAATTTACGAAATACACTTCTTCTGATTTCGATAAACTCTGGCTTTTCGCTCATGGAGAAGTGGTAGCCGGTTCGCTTGACAGGTTAAGCTCTAAAGAGCCTGGCGCAAAGCGATTAAGGATACCGGTTGACGCTGTTTTAATAGAGCAAATGACCCAATGGCGGGAAATGCTAGCGAAAGACGTTCACAAGAACAATACGGAAATAGGAGTGCGCGAGCTTAACGATGTAGTCCAGCGTTTGCTAGACCGATTAGTGTTTATACGGATTTTGGAAGACCGCAAAATCATTGAATCAAAAACGCTTAAAGAAATAGCAGAAAATTGGAATGAATCCAAGCACCGCGACATTCAGTTTCAATTAAACGCTTTGTTCAAACAGCTTAATGACGATTTTAACGGCGAGATTTTCAAGCCGCACCCTTGTGAAACAACCAAATTCGAGTCAAAAACAGTTGCTGGAATAATCGAAGACCTTTACTATCCCTGTCCTTATGATTTTGCAATTATACCGGTTCAAATTCTAGGAATAATTTACGAGAAATATCTTGGAAAGACAATTAGACTAACTGAGAAACGGGTTATAGTAGAAGAAAAGCCAGAAGTCCGCAAAGCTGGTGGCGTTTATTATACCCCGCAGTGGGTTGTTGATTATATTGTAGAGAATACTGTTGGAAAGATAATTGAAAACAAAAAACCAGACGAAATTGCCAAACTGCACGTTCTTGATCCGGCCTGCGGTAGCGGCAGTTTCCTAATCGGCGCCCTAGAACGATTGTTCCGACATCACTTTAGCTATTACCAAAAAAATCCCAAGGACGCCAAGCGCGGGACACTATTTCCAAATTTGATTATTGAAAAAGACGCTGACGGAAACGAAACTCATCGGTTAAGCATTGAAAAGAAAAGCGAAATTCTCAAAAACAACATTTACGGAGTTGACATTGATCCTCAAGCAGTCGAAATAACAATGATGAGCTTATACATCAAAGTTCTTGAAGGTGAAAAAACGCTACCACACAATAAAGAACTCTTGCCTTCACTATCGAATAATATTCGATGTGGAAATTCACTCATTGGCACTGATTTTTTCCAGCAAAAAACGTTAGCAGAAGATGAAGAGCGAGTAAAAATTAACGCGTTTAACTGGGAGAGTACAAAAGATGGATTTGGAACTATCTTAGAATCCGGAAAGTTTCAGGCGATTATCGGAAACCCACCGTATGTGCGAATTCAAATTTTGAATGAAACAGCGCCCGAACAAGTAGAATACTTTTCTACAAGATACACCACGGCTGGATCTGGAAACTACGATATCTATGCGCTATTTGTTGAAAAAGCAATTAATCTACTTGGAGAGACAGGCAGACTCGGTTTTATCCTGCCTCACAAATTCTTTCAAGCAGAATACGGAAGGAATTTGCGTAAAATAATCTCTGAAAAGAAACTCGTTCGTCAAATAGTGAGTTTTGGAGATCAACAAGTCTTCGAGGGAGCAAGCACGTACACTTGCCTTTTGTTTCTTGATTTTCAAAAGAAAGACAATTTCAAATACGCAGAGCTACGCAAGCTTGAAAACCCAGTTGCGTTGCTTAAAGAAGTTTCTACAAAACAAGAGCTTTCAAATCAAGAACTGGAAATCTCACAAATTCCAACTAAAGAACTGAGCGAAGAAGCATGGCATATTCGTTCGAAAGTAGACGCAAAAATATTTGAGAAACTGGACCGAATCCAACCAAAACTGAATGAAATTTGCGAGAAAATGTTTCAGGGAGTAATAACTAGTGCAGACGATATTTTTATGTTGAAGTTTGAGAAAGAGTCTACTAAAGAAAAAGTTGAGGTCTATTCAGAAGCACTATCAAAGAAAATTGTCCTAGAACGTGCGCTGTTGAAACCATACATTAAAGGAAAAGAAGTCAAAGCCTTTTCAGTTCAGCCAACAAATACCTATCTCATATTTCCGTATCCTCTTGAAAACAATTCTTTAGATTTGATTTCAGAAAAAGAATTCGAAAAGGATTACCCAAAAACGCACGAATATTTAAAATTATTAAAGCCCGTGCTAGTGCAAAGAGAACGCGGAAAAATGAATGGCCCAAAATGGTATGGGTTTACAAGACCACAAAGTCTCATGCTGTTTTCCAAACCAAAAATAATTACTCCTTTTAATGCCTTTTCAAATCAATTTTTCTTTGATGAGAAAGGAGAATGGTATTTTACTGCTGGAGTTGCAGGTGGCTATGGGCTAATTCTAAGCAGCGAATATCTGCATTTTTATCCTGCGTTGACAGCTATTTTGAATAGCAAGCTTATGGAATATTGGGTAAAGAAAACGAGTACGGCCTTGCGTGGTGGATATTACTCTTTCGAATACCGGTTCATAAAAGATATTCCAATCGTTTTGCCTTCCAGCGAAATTCAGAAGAAGGCATATGGTGAACTGAGTAAATTATCTACAAAAATCTCAATACTACGAAAAGAGCAAAATCAAACTAATGACCCACAAAAAAAGAACATGCTAGACCGCGAAGTTAATGTATATCTAGAAAAAATTGATGAGCTCGTTTTTGAGCTTTACGAATTAACTCCTGAAACGCGTAAGATTATCGAAAATTCAATAAAATGATGTAATGCCGGTGTGAAAATGAAGATTCTAGGAATAGAAATTAACTTGGGCTTGGAAAAATTATTTGAGGATGGTTTAAAGAAAGAAAAGACAAGCGGCTGGAACAACACCGAGAAAAGTATGCACGCATCCATCACTCTTCCAGTCAAATAATAGATCAGCTAGAATACATGCAACTAAAAAAAGCTGCAGACGCTATGCGTAAAGAAAGAAAACACATAATCAAGTCAGCAGAAATAGGAGGCATAGCAATACAAAACGTTCAAACTGGGCAAGACGAAGAAAGAAATAGAACCAAAATTAGGATAATATTGGTGGTTGATTTGTCTGAAGGCTTACCAATAAAATCGTTCGTTAAGCATGCTTTGAAAGAGATTGAAGAAGGTATAAACCAAAATTTTATTGTTGGAAACGTCAATTTCGAAGTTAGCGTTACTGCTTCTTCGAAAGGAAAGGGAAAAGTGAATTTGCGAATCGTGGAAGCGGGGGCAGACATTTCAAACCAAACTACTCAAAAACTTACTTTTAGCGTCCTTAGCAAGAGAGCCTTAGCCCATCAAGAACGAGCTGGTAAGAGACTCTTTAAAATGTTGGTTGGCTTGGGTCAAGCAAAGAAAAAGCGTAAAAAACACCGATGATTTTTGCGCAGGTTTAAGACTTTTTAATAGAACCAAAACTTATATACTAAAGAAGTGATTTGAGCATGCCAAGGTTCAATGTGGATTCAGAAGAAATAGTCTATGTTTTAGGCAAAAAGTTTAGAATTACTTATAGTAAGCTTCCGAGTGCAGGTTCTTTAGGTTGGTCTGCTGAAGCGACAGTAATATCCTTACCTTCCAAAGAAAGATTACCTTTTGGTCTTATGGGAGAGAGTAAAGAGAAAGTCAGAGAAAAAATTCTGCAAGAACTCGAAAAAGCACTAAAAGAAGGTAGCATAGATTCTCTTTACAGCTAAAAACCGACTTTTTGAGAAACTTTCGGACTTTCTGAGCAAATCTAATCTATTAAATGCGTATTCCTCAAACACGACACTAAGATGAGATAAATTGCGTAAGACAAAAACACTACAGATACTATAGCCACTGGCAAGTCTCCCACACTAGAATAATAGCATGGGGTGAAAGCCCAGCCAAAAGGATTATCCGTTTTACAAAAAACTTCGTACAATTCCGGTATTAAAATAGAAAAGAATAGAGGCCAAAACAAATTCAAATTCAACCGAAGTTTTTTCAAAACTAAAAATACGAAGAAAGAGAAAAATAATACATTGAATGCAGGACCACCTAGGGTGAAAATAAAAGGCTTACCAAGACTGCAATGAGTTTGTTGTGGGGCATAGAGGTTTAATTGTGGTAAAAAATTAACCCAATTACTTATTGAAGCCTCTAACGGCTTTCCCACAAGAAGCGAATCTAACCCACAGCCTATAACATGTCCAAATTCATGCAGGTACATTCTAAAGTAAGAGAATGAAACGAATAGAAGACATGCAATAATTATTGCAACATATATTATTGCTAAATGTAAGAAAAGTTTTTTAGCATTTAACATTTTACAACGCCAAAATTAGAATAGTGCCAACTTTGTTATTTCACGCTGTGCAGGTTTATGCAGCTATAGAAGCCGGCTATCCCGCACTGAGTTTTAAATGCCGGCTTCTATATTATTCGAGGAGTAGTCTCACGATTAGAAAAAAACATTGAGCTTGCGCCCTAATGCAAATTTTCGTCATTATTGTGAGCTTAGTTATGGTCGTTAGCAACGCTCAGCTGAACCACCCCCCCTTTTTCTCTTGATATCAAAAAACGTAAGCTTTAAATAGAGAACTTACGCTATTTGATACTATGACTAGAAAGGCGGGTGGCGGGGGTTTTGACTGGAAACCGCCTTCGGAATTGGGTTGGAGCATGGTTTTTTCACTGGCGGGCAAACCAAAAACGAGGGTGGAGTTGGCCGGGGAATTGGGAAAACCTGTTTCCAGAATCAGCGAAGCGCTCGCTTCTCTTCCCGCGGGGTTGGTTTACGGGCGGGTTAGAGAACCGCTGGCGTTAAACGCAGAGCTTGCAGGCGTCGTCAAGAGTTTGAGGGCGAAACACCCGGCTGCATTGAACTTGCCTAGGGAGTTAGCAGGCTCGAAACTCAGGGTTTTGGATGCTTTGAATTCAGGGTTCAAAACGGTTGATGAAGTTTGCTGGGCCACGGGGCTTTCAACTGCAACCGTAAAAAGGGTTTTGGCTCGTTTTCAAAAAATCTTGTGGGTTTTCCAACGCTCGAAGGGAGAGTATTTCATCAGGCGCGGGGAAGACGAGTTGCGCAGGACTTGCGTTATTGCGAGGAGTTTGGCTTTCCAGTCAAGCGGGTTGAACGAACAACTCGAATGGCCTGGTTTGGAAGGAAAAAGAGTCCAGCCGGGGGCAGTGCAATTGCACGGCAGGGTTGTTTTGTGCAAGAACATGCGTCCCCTTTCTAAAGCATTTCAGCCTACGGGATTGAGCGTTTTTCCTAAGCACGGGGTTTCGTTTGTTTCAGACGAGGTCGAGTGCGTTTCCCAAGACCACGTTGTTTCAAAAGAAGAGGCTTTTGTTCACGGCGTGGTTTTAAACGAGTTTGACAACCGCGCTTTGGGGTTTTGCATGTTGTTTTTGCTGAAAAACAAGCTTGACTTGAAGAAAGTGGAAAAACTCTCGCATTATTTCAAATGCAATGAAACCGTAAGAACGATGTTGGAGTTGATTAAAAGCAGGAAAATCGACGAGAACAACGTTTTTGATTTTGATTACTGGAGGAAAACGGAAAATGAACCAATTCACAGCACGGCAGTTGCTTGAGGAAATAAAGAAAATAGGGCAAGCGCTTGAATCGAAAACCGTTGTTTTCATGATTGGCGGTTGTTCGATGTCCTTGCGCGGCTTGAAGCCTTCAACCAAGGACGTTGACTTGATTTTCACTGAAAAAAGCGAGTTGAACGTTTTTGCTGAAGCTCTCGAAAGCCAGGGTTATTCAAAGTCTTTTGAAACCGCCGATGAATACGCGAAGCTTGAAGCTCAGGTGATTTACCGCAAGGAAGATTCCGCGGGTTTTGATTTGTTTTTAAACAAAGTTTGCGGCGGCTTGGTTTTAAGCGGAGCAATGAAAAAGCGGGCTTTAAACTTCCAGGAGTTCGGCAAACTGCAGGTTTTTCTTTGCAGCGAGGAGGATGTTTTTGTTTTCAAAAGCATTACCGAACGCCCTAGGGACGTTGACGACATGGCGGCTTTGATTAAAGCCAGGCTGGAAAAGTTTGACTGGAATGCAATCAAAAACGAAGTGGAAGAACAAACAAAGCACTATCCAAACCTTCCCACGCTAGCGTACAACAAGCTGATTGAACTGAAAGAAAAACACGAGATTAGCCCGCCAATAGTTTCTTGGCTGAAGAGGAAAAGCAACGAGCAAATCCTAAGGCTCGAGTTCAAGCAACGGCTGGAAGCCGGGATGACGAAAGAACAAGCGTTGGATAGCCTGGCGAAACACGGTTTTTCCAAGAAAGAAATAGAAAAATTGCTGGAAAGCTGACTTTTGTTTGATCCCCGACCAAGCGTTAAGCCTCCGGCTAAGCTTTAACTTGACACAAGAAAAAAAATAGGCTTGTGCCTGACTTAAATTTTTTTTTCACGCTGTGCAGGTTTATTCGAGGAGTAGTCTCACGATTAGAAACAAACAAAGAACTTGCGTTCTCTGCTAGATTTCGTCATTATTGTGAGTTTAGTTATGGTCGTTAGTAACGCTCAGCTGAACACCTCGCTTGCGCTTGGTGCGTACACCTGCGTCCTATCAAACTCATCTGCTATGAGTGACCTAAGCCGCTTCGTTTCAGGATTAGCTTCCTCCTTAGTTAGACAACCCTTTATCCAATTTTTCGCACTTGGAAAAAAAGCTTATGCCTTCAGGAGTTATCTTAATGGCGCGTGGCTACCCTGCTTGCTTGCAAACAACAGGCGAACCAGAGGCGCCGGATCGATGTTCCTCTCGTACTTATCGATCCTTCCCTTCAAGCGGCCAAACAATCCTAAAAGATGCAACCGAACTGTCTATGTCGCTCTCGCTTGGCGTAAACGCTAAGCGAAAGTCGCGACGTTCTGAACCCAACTAACGTAGGTCTTTAATGGATGAACAACCCAACCCTTGGTGGCTCCTGCACCACCAGGATGACCTGAGCCGATAGCGATGTACCAAACCGCGGTGTCGATTTATTCTTTTTCAAGAACAATTCTTCCCGCCCCTACGCGTCGAGCGTCAGAGTTCAAACCGGTCACTAACATCTTTTGCGAGAGATTACCTAAACCTAACCAGCATGGATGCCAGTGTCGGTTTAAACGAAGACTGATCGCTCAAAACGCGGGGTTGAAAAAGAAAGTTCTTTACCTTTCAATGAAGAAAGGGAAAAAATGAACTCTCAACCGCGACGAGCCTGTTTGAGGTTTCGCTTACAATCATCGCCTGAGAATGAGTACTAAAACCCTACTTAAAAGTAGAGTAATTGTCTAGTGTTGCCACTAGCTATCTCAAGCGTTTTGCAGATTGTAAACGAAATTACCCCCGGGGTAGCTTGTCTGTCAGAATGAGCCCCCATTAAAAGGGCATCATTGTTCGTTAAGCCCTGCTTTCGCACCTGCGACCCATTTTGTTAAGATCACAGTCAATCCAGCATTTGTCTTTGACCCTCTACAACGCATTTCTGACGCGTCTGAGCTGAATATTGGGCGCCTTTGTTATCTTTTCGAAGGCGTGCCGCCCCAGCCAAACCACCCACCTGCAGCTGTCTTTCTATCGAAATAAGCAATGCAGTCGAAAAATAGCAGTGTCACACTTTCGCCTATCGCACTCCCGGGAGAGTGCGCTTAACGGCTCCTGCTTACACTTTGATTCTCCAACCGAATTACAACAACAGGCTGTGGTTAAGCTCCACGGGGTCTTCGTTTCCCTTTAGGATTCCTCGGCATGTTCACCGAGAAGTAGGTTCACCAGGTCCAAGGCAGGGACAGCAAGACAGTCGTTACGCCATTCATGCGTCGGCGGAAAGCGCCCTCTCGAATATCAAAAGATTTTTTACGTCGTTCTTCTTCCTCCCGTGTTTGAGAGGGAAGGTTTCGTAAAACAAGCGGAGATTCTTCCTGCCCGTTATCACGAGCTCGTCAGAATCGTATACGCTTGACTTAATCCCGACTTCATTAAAAATCCTTTTTGCAAACTCGAGCGGCTCGTTAAAGCCATCGTGCTTGCATCTGATAGAAGCCCAACATTGAATGGATTTCGTTTTTCCACTCAAATAGTTCTCCACGTTCCTACAACCGCCTTCCGCATCGTAAAAACCAGCTAAATACTCTTTTTGCAGCTCCAAACTAGCTTCCCTCACTATAGGTGGCGTACACCAATGTAATTGGGCTGACTCTCGATAGTGGTTCAACAGCAAGTCGAACACTGCCTTCGAGTATATTTTTAGCCGGTAGCACGATTGCTTGCTTTTCTTGCCCCAAACTTCATAGATTTTGAATCTTGATTCGGGTATAGAAAATTCTACGGATGCGAGTTGCGCAATTACATTCAACCAATCACGACTCAAATCAGTCGCTAGAGTCACTTCGGTCTTTTGGCCGCTTTTTGACAAGCAACCATCACGAAGAACTCCGAGCAAATAACTCAAGCTCTTGGTCAACATAATTGCGAAAGAACATGGGAATTTTAAAGGCTTTACAGACACTAGGCTTCCAGTGTTCCAGTGCTACTGGAACAGCTGACTGTTTGAGTGCGCTTCCCAAAGCCGCCAATTAAGCGGCGAGGTACTACGCTACCTTAAGAGAGTCAGAGTTACTCCCGCTCTTTGCCGGTCCTTAGCTCCCTTGAAAAGGAGTTTGAGATACCAGTAGTGAGCAGGCGTCAACCATCGTACTCAACCTTTCGGTTTTGCGATGATTTGTGTTTTTGATAAACAGTCGCTGTCTCCTTGCCACTGCGACCTACAAACCCCCACTCGACAAAGTCTATGGAAGAATGTAGGCAGCCCTTCTTCCGAAGTTACGGGCCTAGATTGCCGAATTCCCTTGCCATGGTTCTCCTGCCACGCCTTGGCTTGCTCTGCCAGGACCACCTTTCAGTAAAAAATTTCTTTACTGAATTTTTCTTTCAGTAAAAGAAAAATTCTTGTACTGGTTCTTGGTACGGACACTCGAGATCACTCCCGTTCCATTTTCACGGGCTCTAGGATTCAACCCAACCCCCTTGCGGAGGCCGTTCCCTGCTTCAACGGGTGCTCCTCATTACGAGACTTCCCCGTTGTATTCAAGTTAACAACGATGCACGTTGTGGGCCTATCCCTAAGCGTTTGGATACGGGCTTGCGTTGCCGCACTTACTCAAGTGGTACGCGAATGTTAACGCGTTTCCCTTTCGACATCACTATCGTTTAGTCTTAGGACCGACTGACTCTTGGTCGACTAACGTTGCCAAGAAACCCTTAGTCCTTTCGGCGTCCAGGAATCAAGAATTTTTTGATAAAACTTTTTATCAAAAAAGTTTTCTCGCCTGGAATAGTTGCTACTAGCACCAAGATCTTCATTGCAATCCGCTCCACAAGACCTCACGGCCTTGCTTCTGCGCGAACTGCACGCCCCTCTACTAAATCACGTTTATACAAAACGTGTTCTGAAGTATCGGCGAACTGCTTAGTCCCGAGAGTTTACAACGCTTCAGTCCTTGATGGGTCCGCTGTTACGCGTTGTTTAAAGGATGGCAGCTTCTGTTCCTACCTCCCCACTGTCTATGGACCAAAACATCTTGAAGAACACTCAGCAGTTTCTTAGGGGCCTTAACTCCAGTAAGAGTCTTTACTCCCTCGCAGCACGCGCTTAACTCATGCTGCCAACTCCGGCTTTCTACAACGTTGTTAGCTTCGGAGTTTGATAGCAAAGTGAGGGCTTTCGCCCCCGTGCTTCGCAATCGGTAGCTCTACCTAACAACAATCTCCAACCGGGCTGAACTGCGGTTCACTTCGAAGGGAACCCGCTATCGCCAAGCTCGAATGAACTTTCATCCCTAAACGCAAGTCACCCAAGAGGCTAGACCATCACTGGTTGCGGGCTTCCACCACCCTGAAGGGCGGCTTCACCCTGCTCACGCTTAGATCGCATTGGCTTCGGGTCTCACAAGAGTGACTTAACGCCGATTAAGACGCCCTCCCTCGCACCCTTGCGGGTGTTGCGGAGTTTTCGCTTTCGCTATGCACAATGCTTGCCACTCTTGTGAACTCCTTGGCTCTTGCTTCAAGAAGTACGACACGACCCCGTACCCTCTTCGGGCCTTTCGGGCCGAGTCTTCATGTCGCCTTACAATTTCAGGCACTTTTGACTCCGCTTTCGCGGTTCTTTTCAGTTTTCCCTCACGGTACTGAATTCGCTATCGGTCTTGAGTTGTATTTTAGGGTTGCAAGTTAATACTCGCAATTTCATACAGCCAATCCAGGCTATACTACTCTGGAATTCTTCCCATCCCCTCGCGTCTCGCTTACACGGCTTTCACGTTCTAAGGCGCAACTTTCCAGTTGCCTTCAGCTCTCGTCCGAGGACTAAAAGAAGAACCCAAAACACCACATTTCTTCTCTCCTTGCAGAGAGGATTCGGTTTGCCCTCATGCGCTTTCGTTCGCACTAATCACGCAATCCCTATTGGTTTCTCTTCCTCCGCTTACTAAGATATTTCAATTCAGCGGGTGTGCGCTCCTTTCAGAGCATTCGGGAACCTCGGGTTTAATGCCTGCATGCGGCTACCCCGAGCTTTTCGCAGCTTGCCACGCCCTTCGTCGCCTCTCAAGCCAAACCATCCACTGTAAGGCTTTGCAACAAACTACTCCTCGATAAACCTGCACAGCTTCATGAAAACGCATTCCTCCCGGAATGCATTAAGTCAGCACTTCGAATTCAAAACGCCTTTGCAAGAGGTCTTACTTTGAATTCTGCAATTTTTCGCCCGCAAACCGTTTTGAGGCGGTCAGCGGACATACGCATTATTTTTTTTGTGAATTTTTTCCACGATTTTACTACGAAATTTTATGATTTTTTCCGCGCGCCAATTTTTCCAGCAGTTTTCTTTACTTGATTTTTCTTTCCTAAAGAAAAATCAATGGACTCGGTGGGATTTGAACCCACGGCCTCCTGCTTGCAAAGCAGGCGCGCTGCCACTGCGCCACGAGCCCTTTTCGTGGCGCGCGGCTTTCGTTTTTAATGCAGGGGAAAAGAAGAGAGCTTCGAAATTTTTTTGCTAGACGCCAACCCCATTGCAGAGTTAGACTTAAAGGATGCTAGACATCCTCCGTTGACTTTGCCCAAATTAGTTCCTGGAACAAATGGAGGTGATCTAACCGCAGGTTCCCCTACGGTTACCTTGTTACGACTTAACCCTCCTC
>OBEQ011817341.1_pt1 | contig 16743 bp, 16 predicted proteins | sample 1670901 | NCBI WGS metagenome assembly OBEQ01 (sample SAMEA104232315, study PRJEB22302) | groundwater metagenome | biome: forest; feature: aquifer; material: groundwater | place: USA | collected 2011-08-07 | depth 5.4 m
AAGGTTGGCAAGATCGGCCCCGGAAAATCCTGGTGTCTGTCGGGCGATTTTTGTAAGGTCCGCAGCTGTGTCCAATTTGATTTCACGAATATGCACACGCAAAATTTCTTCGCGGCCTTTGATATCCGGCTGATCTACAACAATCTGCCGGTCAAATCTTCCCGGCCTTAAAAGCGCGGGGTCTAAAACGTCCGGACGGTTCGTGGCGCCAATCAGGATAACGCCCGTTTGAGTATCAAACCCATCCATCTCAACTAACAGAGCATTCAAAGTTTGTTCGCGCTCATCATGGCCTCCGCCAATTCCGGCGAAGCGCTGACGGCCGACCGCATCGATTTCATCAATAAAAATAATGGCTCCGCGACCGCTGGATTTCCCGGCCTTTTTTCCTTGCTCAAAAAGATCACGCACACGGGCTGCGCCAACGCCCACAAACATCTCAACAAAATCAGAGCCACTGATAGAAAAAAATGGCACATTGGCTTCTCCAGCCACCGCCTTGGCAAGCAAAGTTTTACCTGTTCCCGGAGGCCCCATCAAAAGAACGCCTTTAGGAATACGCCCGCCTAATCTTTGAAAACGCAGCGGGTCTTTAAGAAATTCGATAATTTCCTGCAATTCGTCTTTGGCCTCATCGACCCCCGCGACATCCTTAAAAGTGATTCGCATCTTTTCGCCGGCAAGCTTGGCCCTGGATTTACCAAAAGAAAAAATCCTGCCACCGCCTTGTTGGACACCTCGATAGACAAAAAACCAAAAAAAGGCGATCAAGAGTAAAACGGGCAGCACGGAATAAACAAGATTCCGCCAAAAAACCTGCGGAGGATTAACAGTAAAACTCGGAATATTGCGACGTAAAAAAGGAATGAGTTCAGGGTCACTGGGCGGCACATTCACCTGGAAATAAGCGCCCGTTTTAAGTTTACCTCTCAGGATGTCTTCCACAAGTTCGCAGGAAGCAATTTCCCCAGTTTGCGGGTTTCGCTCGACCATTTGAAAAAACTCGGCATAGGGAACGCGATTGATGTCTATATTGGGAAATACAAAAAGTTGCAGAATGAGAAAAAAGATAAGGGGAATTAAAAAAAGAGCGACAAGGCGCTTTCTTTCAGGATCCGTGCCCTTCCCTGGAGGAGGGGGCATATTCCCGGGCTTGATTGATGGACTGTTCTTAATGTCTGGCATTGTTGATTTCTATTCTCCGTAAAGACTGATAGTGTAACATTTTATCTTCTTATTTACCAAGCATTTCGATGGCCAAGGGAATATTCTTAAGAAGTGGAAAATTTCTTGTAAACGGTTAGCTTTAAAGGAGATAAGGAAAAATCAATATCTCTTGGGAGAGAATGCCTGCAGCGTTTTTGCGCTAATAAAGGCTGCAAACGTTTCCACGCCTCAAAATGAATACCACTCCGCTCATCAAGAGATTTCAAGGCTTTATTCAAAATGCGGAACTGTAACGGGGCCGGAAATTTCAAAAAAATCTTCCGGTCAAGATAAATCTTTTTCTCTCTTTTAAGCCGAAGGACTTTCTTCCAGGATTCCCGCTCGAGATCCGCCAAAAGTTCTGTTTCCTGCCCGACGATTTCCGGAATACGCGCAAGAGCCTCCCTGACTTTCGGATTAAACTCCGAAGCAAGTTGAGGCATCAAATGAAGACGGATACGATTTCTCAAAAAACGAGGCGACTGATTGCTCTTGTCTTTTCGGAATGAAATCTTATTTTCTAAAAGATATTGAATGATTTCCTTGCGAGAAAAATCAAGCAACGGGCGGACAAATTGGGTCCTATCCATCTGAAACAGGCGGCGGATACCGCACAACCCTGCAAGCCCCGTTCCCTGAATCATTCGCATCAAGACAGTTTCGGCTTGGTCGTCCTGATGGTGCGCTAAGGCAATTTTAGAAACATTATATTTTTTTGCCATTTGAATAAAAAAAGCATACCGCGCTTCTCGCGCCGCTTCTTCCAAAGAAATTTTTCTTTTTTTTGCGATTTTCAAAACAGAAGCTTGCCCCACAGAAACAGGGACTTTCCATTTCATGCCCAGACTTTTGACAAAATCAGCGTCCTTCTTTGCTTCCGCGCCGCGCAGTCCATGATTAAAATGTAATAAATGGAGTTTCAAATTCCAAACAGGTGAAAAAATTTTAAGCAAATAGAAAAGGGCCACCGAATCTGGGCCGCCGGAGCAGCCTATAAAAATTGACTCGTGTGGCCGAATAATTTCCTGGGTTTTTAAAGCAGTTTCGAAACGAAGAGAGAAATCAGACGAGTATTTCTTTTTTTGAATGGTCATAGCAAATGATGGGGAAAGATCGGTTGTTCCTTTCAATCCCCCATCCAACAAAAAATGACGGGCCGCCTTTAGCGAGCCTCGTCACTATCTGGCTTTGCCAAAGAGTGACGGGGGGGAGGATCGGCTCCTCCGCACCAATTTACCTATTTCTTTGAAATAGATTGGTGCTACGGTAGGCCACCCGCAGCCTCAAAGGATATCGCACCTCACGGTGCTCCTTTAAAAAGTTCGGCCGCTCCTTTCGATCCTCTCCAACCAAAAATGACGGGGGGGAGGATCGAACTCCCGACAACAGGCTTATGAGTCCTGCGCTCTACCAACTGAGCTACCCCGCCCAAAAAGGACGATGCCGTATAAGATTTGTTAATCTTCACGGCACCGTAAATTGATAGATTCGTGAGCCCGGATGGATTCGAACCATCGACCCCTGCCTTAAAAGGGCAGTGCTCTACCAGACTGAGCTACGGGCTCAAAACTTCAGGCAAGCACCAATTAAATGGCGTGGATTTCCGACTCTTTACTTTTGAGCGCTTCATCGACCTGAGCGATAAAGCTGTCGGTTATCTTTTGAATTTCTTTCTGAGAGGTGTGCGAGATATCTTCAGGAATGGCTTTCGACTTTTCGAATTTCTTGACCGTTTCGATGCCTTCGTGACGCGCATTTCGAATGGATACCCGGCCTTCCTCAGCAACTTTTTTTACAATTTTTGTCAGCTCTTCCCGCCGCTCTTCTGTCAGAGGTGGAATTTGCATGCGCACGATTTTTCCGTCATTGATCGGAGTAAGTCCCAGACCTGACTTCAAAATGGCCCGCTCAATTTCTCCAACGATGGAGGGATCCCACGGCTGAATCGAAATCGTCTTCGGATCAGGCGTCGAGATGTTAGCGACCCCTTTTAGAGGAGTGGGCGTATTGTAGTAATCCACCTGAATACCTTCAACGAGAGCAATGGAAGCGCGTCCCGTGCGGATATTTTGAAATTCTTTTTTCGTGGCGTCGAGCGACTTCGTCATTTTCTTTTTTGTATCTTCTACGATTTTTTTAACGTCCGTAACAACTTCCGCCATAAAAACCTCCCTTAAATTAGCAGACCCGCGTCCCGATTTTTTCGCCCATAATGACCTTGCGGATATTACCGTACTTCGTCAAATTAAAAACGATAATCGGCATTTGCTGGTCCATACAAAGAGAAATTGCCGTTGCATCCATGACTTTCAAACCTTTTTTCAACACATCAATATATCGAAGCTTCTCGAATTTCTTAGCATTCTTATTTTTTACAGGATCATGAGTATAAACGCCGTCGACCTTTGTAGCTTTTAAAATGACTTCTGCGCCCATCTCAATCGCCCGCAAAGCAGCAGCCGTATCAGTTGTAAAATAGGGATTGCCAGTGCCGGCAGCAAAAATAATCACGCGGCGTTTCTCAAAATGCCTCACCGCGCGGCGGCGAATATACGGCTCGGCCAATTCCTTGATCTCAATCGCAGATTGCACGCGGGTATGAACACCAAGCTTTTCCAGCGCGTCCTGCAATACAAGAGAATTAATGACAGTGGCTAGCATACCGATGTAATCAGCGGTAGCCCGGTCCATGCCTGCCTTGGAAGCCTGAAGCCCTCTAAAAATATTTCCCGCGCCGATGACGCAAGCAAGGTCAATACCCATTTCATGGACTTCTTTAACTTGTTCAGCAATGGAAGATGCAACTTTGGGGTCGACGCCGTAACCCAAATCGCCCTGCAAGGCTTCACCTGACAACTTCAGGACAACGCGCTTAAAAACGGGCTGTTTCATGGGTCCGGCAATCTTATTTACTGGAGAGGTTGCGTAGATTACGGAGGGTTCCGTAATCATTAATCATTTTAGGCGTTTCCGCCGACTTCAAAGCGGACAAACCTGCGAATGACGATATTTTCCCCGATCCGGGCAATTGTTTCGCTTAGATAATCTTGCACGGTCTGAGAATCGTTTTTAATATATTTTTGATTTAAAAGACAAATCTCTTCAAAACGTTTGGCCAACTTACCCTGCAAAATCTTTTCTTGGACTTGCTCAGGCTTGCCTTTTAGTTCTTCCTGAAAAATGGCTTTCTCTTTTTCCATATAGGCGGCAGGAATTTCTTCAGGGCTTACATATAACGGATGAGCCGCTGCGATCTGCATCGCGACATTTTTAACAAAAGCCTGAAAACTTTCGTTGCGCGCCACAAAATCACTTTCGCAATTGATTTCAACCAGCACGCCGAGTTTGCCGCCCGCATGAATATAAGAAACAATCTGGCCTTCTTTAACTTCACGGCTGGATTTTTTCTTCGCAATATCAAGACCTTTGCGGCGGATAATATCTTGGGCTTCTTTCAAATCACCCTTGGCTTCGACAAGCGCTTCTTTGCAATGCATCATGCCAGCGCCCGTCATTTCTCTTAACTTAATCAGCGTTTCTTTTTGATCTTTTTCAGTAGACATAGTCATGATTTATTTGGCTTTGGTCTTTCCGATTTCTTTGCGGACAGGTTTCTTGACCTTTAATTTATCTTTCTCAGTTTCTGCAACCTGAGCTGCAAAACGGGCCGCAAGAATTTCTTCGGGGTCTTCTTCTGTAACTTTTACCACGGGTTCGGCGTCTTCAACAGCAACTTCTCCGGTTTGTTCTTTTTGCTCTTCTTCTTCTTCAACTTCACCGGCTTCAGCTGTTTCAACCGAAGGATTCGCCGCTTGTCTGGACTGCTCACGGCCTTCTTTCAAAGCTTCGCATGCAATATCACAAAATAATTTAATGGCACGGATGGCATCATCATTACCAGGCAACGGATAATCAACCAAGTCAGGATCGCAATTCGTGTCCAGAACGGCTACGATTGGAATGCCCAGTTTTGCAGCTTCTTTAATCGCAATCTCTTCTTTTTTGGAATCAATCACGAAAAGAGCCGAAGGAAGCCCACGCATATTGCGAACACCGCTTAAATTCTTAACAAGCTTTTCACGCTCTTTTTTGAGCATGCCGACTTCTTTTTTGGTGACAAATTGAAAGCTGCCGTCTTTTTCCATCTGATCAATCAGCTCAAGGCGAGCCACAGATTTGCGGACTGTTTCAAAATTGGTAAGCATACCGCCCAACCAACGCTGCTCCACATAAGGCATTCCGCAACGAATAGCGGCTTCTTTCAAAGGTTCCTGGGCTTGGCGTTTGGTTCCAACCAGTAGAACTTCTTTTCCTTCGGAGGCTGTTTTCTTGAGAAATTCGAGGGCTCGCTGCAAACAGGAAAGGGTAATTTCCAAATTAATAATATAAATACCGTTTCTCTCCCCAAAAATATACCGCTTCATTTTGGGATTCCACCGCTGGGTCTGATGGCCAAAATGAACTCCTGCTTCTAAAAGCTGCTTAATCGTAAGCTGCGTCAAGTAAAAATTCCTCCTTAAATAGATCTGCTTGGGATTTTCCCGGAACAGATAAAAAAATGAACATAAATTAGGCGGCCCTAAGCCGCCTAAACTGGAAACCTAAAGTAGCCTTTTTTGCGAAAGGGACGTTATTATAGCAAAATTCGAAACCTGGACAAGCCTTTTTTAAAGGGGGGTAATTAAAGGGTTGCCAGGGCTTCCAAGACAGCTTCATCGTGTTTGTCGACTTTGACCTTGGGGAAGACCTTCTTTATCTTACCCTCTTTATCGATAACCACCGTGGTCCGCTCGATGCCCATATACTTCTTTCCATACATGCTCTTTTCCTTCCAAACCCCATATTTTTCAATGACTTGCCGCTTGGTATCACTGAGCAAAGAAAAGGGCAATTTGAACTTTTTACGGAAGGTTTCATGAGAGTCCAAAGAGTCAGCGCTGATCCCCACAATGACCGCATCTTCCTTCTCAAATTTCTTGATAGAATCGCGAAAATCGCAGGCTTCTTTAGTGCAGCCCGGGGTATCATCTTTAGGATAAAAATAGACGACGACCTTTTTTTTGCCCCGATAATCTGAAAGTTTGAATTCGTTGCCATCCGTGGCCGGAAGTGAAAAATCCGGTGCTTTTTTACCTTCTTGTAATGCCATAATCATCCCTTCCATGGATCGAAGCATCCGGTTTCGATCCGTTTATGGCCCTAAGGCACAAGCCTTAGGGTTTAGGTTGAGTCAAATTTTGAGCGGAAAGAAGTTTATCGATCTGAGACCGGCTCAAAAGGCCTTTTTCCAAAACAATTTGTCTGAGCGGTTTTCCTGTCTTAACGGATTCCTTAACGCACTCCGCCCCTTTTTCATAACCGATATAAGGATTCAAAGCCGCGGCAATGCCATAACTGTTTTCCGCATAATCCCTACATTTATTTTCATCCGCCGTGATTTCCTTAATGCAAAACGCAGACAAAACATGCGTTGTATTTTTAAGGATCTCGATAGATTGCAAAAGATTATGAATAAGCACAGGCCGCATCACATTAAGTTCCAATTGTCCCGCGCTTGCGGCCAGCGAAACCGTCAAATCATTGCCAATGACCTGAAAAGCCGCTTGTGCTGTCACTTCCGGCATCACTGGATTTATTTTCCCCGGCATAATAGACGAGCCCGGCTGACGCGGCGGCAATGTAATTTCAGCAAAACCGGTTTTAGGCCCGGAACTTAAAAGTCTCAAATCATTTGAGATTTGAATCAAGCAAAGCGCATAACTGCGAAGCCCTCCGGAAACTCCGGCCAGATCCGCATCCGATTGCATGACTTCAAAAAGATTTTTGGCGCTTCGGACCGGAAACCCGGTCAAAGACTTTAGATAACCCAAAACTTTCTTTCGGTAACTAAGCGTTGTATTAAGCCCAGTACCGACCGCCGAGCCTCCAATACCCAACTCCAAAAGCGATGTCGCCAAATTTTGGACGCGCTCTCTGCCTTTTTCAAGCTGGCGGGCCCAGCCGCTAAATTCCTGGCCCAAAGTCACAGGCGCCGCATCCTGCAAATGGGTACGGCCGGACTTCACAACATGGCGAAATTGTTTAGCTTTAGCAGAGAGAGAATTTTCGAGTTCTTTGGAAGAAGCATAAAATTTTTGTAAAAGTTTCAGCGCTGCAAGTCTTGCAGCCGTGGGAATGACATCATTGGTCGATTGCCCCATATTCACGTGATCGTGCGGATGCAGATAAGCGTAGTCGCCTTTTTTGCGGCCGAGAATTTCAAGCGCACGGTTGGCAATGACTTCATTGGCATTCATATGCGCAGAAACGCCGGCGCCGGACTGCAAAACATCTGTTACGAATTGATCGCCCCATTTGCCGGATAAAATTTCATCACACGCACGAACAATCGCTTTCGCGCGCCGCGAATCCAATTTCCGTAATGAAAGATTAGCTTGTGCGCAGGCTTTTTTAATCAGGGCAAGGGCCCAAATAAAATCGCTGTGAAAATGCAGGTCAGTGATAGGAAAGTTTTCAAGCGCACGCAAAGTTTCGATGCCGTAATAAACATGGCCCGGAACCGGACGCTTACCCAGAGAATCCTTTTCAACGCGCTGTTTCATTTTGAAATTAGCGGTTCATGAATGAGGCTTGAGGATGGGTTGCCGGCTCGTATATCCTTGGCCGATTTCATGCCAGTGAGACACTTGAGTTTCCCCCATTTTCCAGCAGAGATACACGACCTTACCTTGATAGACACTATAAAAATCAATCAGCCCCAAATCCATGTCTTTTAGAAAACAACCCGTGGCGTGAATTTCGTCAACGCCTTGATAAAAACTATTTACGGCTGCCGTGTATTCTTCAACTTTATGGGCTACAACAGGATTTTGCTCTTTGGTTTTTGCTTTCGGAGTTTCAGAGACTAATTCCAAAGCATCGATTTCAACTTCCAGGTTAAGCAGAAGTTCCCGCTTTTTCTGCAATTGTCCTATTAAAGAGGTCAATTGAGGGAGGAGTTTATTGGCCTCGTCTAGCGTAAATGTTTTTAACTCGTTCATATCTTCCATAGAAATGAGTATACCATAAGAGACTTTGAGCCTAAATACCGGATTTAAATGGAGTTTTTACATTTGTCATTCCTGCTTGCCTCGCTAGATTTTTGGCGGGCGAAAGCGGGAATCCAGATCCCCGACTCAAGCATTCGGGGATGACAAAGAGGCAATAAAAAACCGGTGAATGGATAAGAGAACTTTTCTTTCTCCATTCACCGGTTATACGATTACTTCAAAAGAGCTTTTTTGAGCTCACTTCCTGCGGAAAAAGCAGGAACCTTACGGGCTTTGATTTGAATCGTTTCTCCCGTTTTCGGATTGCGGCCCGTGCGTGCCTTGCGGTTTCTCACGAGAAAGCTTCCGAAGCCGATGAGAGACACTTTCTGGCCCTTCTTAAGGGACAAGCGGATAGACTCGAAAGTCGTGCTTACCACTTCCCAAGCCTTAGCCTTCGAAAGCTGGGTCTTCTTGGCAACCTCTGCTGCTAAATCAGATTTATTCATTATTTTCACCTCCTCGAATGAGAAAACCCGTCTGACGGATTGCTTTTTTTACGCCTTAAGCTGGGGCGATGACTGGCCAACCATCCGGCCTATCAATATTGTTTCCATTCCTCATGGGCATCGCGCTGGAGCAAATCCATCACGGCCTTGCGAGGATCTTTATCGTGGAAAAGGATTTCGTAAACTTCGCCCAGAATAGGAAGCGAAAGTTGAAAGCGGTCGCATAATTGTTTTACGCTCTCCGCAGAATCAACGCCTTCGGCCACCATTTCCATGGACTTCAAAATATCTTTAATTTTTTTACCTTCTCCGAGCTCACGCCCAACGCGAAGGTTTCGGCCGTGTTTGGAATAACAAGTTGTGACTAGATCTCCCAATCCCGACAAGCCAAAGAAAGTGTTAGGATTTGCTCCCATTCGAATGCCAAGACGAGTCATTTCAAATAGGCCGCGCGAGATAAGGCCAGCTTTTGTGTTATCACCAAATTGTAATCCGTCGCAAACACCGGCCGCAACAGCAACCACATTTTTAAGCGCCCCGCCAAGCTCAACGCCGACCACATCGGCTTGGACATAAATGCGGAAATAAGTATCCATAAAGGCTTCCTGGACAGCCTTAGCGTCTGATTCTTTTGCCGAAGCCGCAACAACCAGGGTTGGGATATTGCGAGCCACCTCTTCGGCATGGGAAGGCCCTGAGAGGATGACCAAGCCCATGTTTTCGCCCAATACAGAACGGACAATTTCAGACGGGCGAAGGCAGGTTTTCTTTTCAATACCCTTGGCGACGCTTACAAAAATCTTACGGGAAAAATTGAGCTCTTTGAGTTTATGAAGAATATTGCGTATGAACTGGGTTGGAATAGCAAGGACAAGAATGTCTCCGAACTCAACGGCCTCTTTCAGGTCGGAAGTAATCCGGATACCGGCTGGAAAAGGCACACCCGGCAAAAATTTCTTATTTTCTCGTTTTTCCTGGAGGACTTGGGCGTGTTCAGGGAAAGCTGACCACAAGAGGACTTCGTTATCCCGTCGAGCATTGACGACAGCCAGGGCTGTTCCCCATCCACCATCGCCCAAAATTGTGACCCGATTTTTTTTCATTTACCCACTGGGTTAATTTTTAAAAAAAGGCCGGAAGCCTTGTCTGGCAAGGCCCCAAAGTGTGGGTAATGTAACACGGAAAATTAGGGGGGTCAAGAAAACTTAGAAGAAAAAATAAAAAAATTTCAAAAATTTATTTTTCGGTCTGGAGCAGTGAAAAACAAGTCACTGCTTTTTCAATTTCTGCAGGAATGCGCACCGGCCGAAAATTTTTATCCACAAAAACATGGAGAGAAAATCCGGTCGTAAGAAGTTTGGATGTTTTTTTCTCAAAAACCTGATATTCGAAACGAATCGAGCTTTTGCGCAATTCGTTAACACTGGTGCGGACGATCAATAAATCATCATACGTTGACGGCGCAAGATATTTGGCAGACGTTTCTGCAACTGGCAGGAAATATCCTTTTTTTTCACACTCCGTATACGGAAGCCCAAGGGCCCGAAAATATTCCGTCCTCGCCGCTTCAAACCAGACAAAATAATTTGCATAATAACTGACACCAAGTTTGTCCGTGTCGCCGTAACGGACCCTGTATTCAAAGTCATAATATTCCATGGAATTATTTACTCTCTCGCGGCCGGATGAAAAGCATGTAAATGACAAGCCCAGCCAGACCTGCGCCAGCATCGGCAAACCAATCTCCCCACTCGGGACGGCGCAGCGGCGTAAAAGACTGCGCCCATTCGGTAAGAGCCCCAAAAAAAAGACAATAAACAAAAGCCCCATAAGCAGCACGGGCTTGGAGCCAGGCACGGCGTGCCTTGATAAAAGCATTCAGAGAAATCCAAAAAAGAAGAAAGTAAACTAAAGTATGGAGAAGCTTGTCATTGAACTGCCCGATTGCAGATGGAATTTTTTCAGGGGAAACAATGGAGCTTTCAAAGACGAGTGCGCTGTAGGCCCAAAAAGGGATCCAACCCAAGAACCATCGGCGAATAGGATCAGAGGGATTCTTTAAGATTGTCAAAGAAACCCTTCCGTTTGATTTGAATTTTTTCCTGCCGATCTTTAGCGAAGTCTTCCAGAAAACGCCGCTGAGAAGCGCTCAGTTTACTCGGCACTTCAATTTCAATTCTGATGTATTCATCGCCATGATCTGCGGAGCTTCCCAAAGTAGGCAGACCGTTTCCTTTTAACTTAAAAATTTTTCCGGAAGGCGTCCCGGCTGGTATTTTTAAATCGGATTCATCTTTTAAAGTAGGCACGGAAACTTCTCCACCCAAAGCCGCAATCGTAAAAGGCACTAAAATTTCACAATATAAATCATTCGCGCGGCGTTCGAAAATCGAATGCGGTTTAATGACGACATTCACATAAAAATCTCCGCGCGTTCCGCCTTTATGCCCGGCCTCGCCTTCCCCGCTGACTTTGAGGCGGGAATGAGAATCAATTCCCCCTGGAATTTTAATGCTCAGCTTGCGCGTTTTTTGGACACGACCCTCTCCACGGCAATGAGCGCACGGTTTTTCAATTTTTTCTCCTTCGCCCTGACATCTCGGGCAAGTCCGGCGCAACGTAAAAAAACCCTGCGTCATTCGTATCTCTCCACGCCCCCCGCAATCGCGGCATGAAACTTTCTTAGATCCAGGCTCGGCGCCGGTGCCCTGACATTCCCCGCAAGTTTCGCGTCTCGGAATTTCCAAATGTTTCTCGACCCCATCCAAAACTTCTTCGAGACTGATCTCAACAGCCATTTCCAAATCAGAACCGCGCCGGCCTTGTCCACGTCCGCCGCCACGGCTACCTCCAAAAAAATCCTCGAAAAGATCGCCAAAAACATCTCCAAAGCCACGAAAGCTATCTTCAAATCCCTCAAAGCCTTGAAACCCACGGCCTCCGAGCGAATGGCCGAATTGGTCATATTGGGCCCTTTTGGAGTCATCACTTAAAACGGCATAAGCCTCTGCGGCTTCTTTGAATTGTTCTTCCGCCTGTTTGTCTCCGGGATTACGGTCTGGATGAAATTGAAGGGCCAATTTGCGGTAGGCCTTTTTAATGATTTCAGCGCTCGCATCTTTGGTCACGCCAAGAATTTCGTAGTAATCTCGTTTAGTAGGCATTAGAGGGGGGGGTAAAAAATCAGGTAATTTCTTCTTGTTTCTCTTCAGACTCAGAAGAGTTTGCCTGCGGATGTACCCTGACTTTCACTTTGGCCGCACGGAGAAGACGCTGGTGCAAAAAATAGCCGGGCTGGATTTCTTCGACGATTTCATCTTCCTTGCCTTCTTCGTGAAGAAAAGTCACGGCTTCGTGTTGATGAGGATCAAATTTTTCTCCAACGGTTTGAAGGCGCTTGAGACCTTGGCCTTTTAAAACTTCCTGCAACTGTTTGAAAACCATCTGAATGCCGGCCACAACTCCCTTGGCCGCCGAATCTTTAATTTCACCGGCATGAGAAAGCGCGCGTTCTAAATTGTCCAAAACAGGTAAAAGGTCGCGGATAAGATTTTCTTGGCTGAACTTCACGATTTCATCGCGTTCGCGTGTGAGTCGTTTCTTGGCATTTTCAAAATCAGCCGCGGCCCTTAAAAACTGGTCTTTACCGGCCTCAAGTTCTTTGACCTTTGCAAACAAGGCTTCATATTCTGCGCGGGAAAGGGTGATTTCATCCGGCTCATTTTCAGGTTCAGGGTTTTCAGTCATTTTCCATCCGTTCGATAATGCCCGCCAAAATCCGGCTCATGTGAGAGACCAGAGGAAAAGTGCGTGCATACTTCATACGCCTTGCGCCGATCAGGGCAAGCGTCCCCATTTTTTTACCATTGGCAAAAAAATCAGCGGACACAAGCGAACAATCCTGCAATGCCTCTTGCCCATTTTCGCGGCCGATCGTAACGGCCACGTCCGGCTGAGAAGGTCGTTGAGTGATCCATTCTGCTAAAGATTTTTTTTCTTCAAAAACACGGAAAAGATCGCGGATTTTTTTCAAATCCTGGAATTCTGGTTTTTCCAAAAGATGCGTAGAGCCTTGCAAAAAAAGCCGCGGGCGGTTGCGCGAATCCAAAATGACCACTACGCTGACTTCTTTGGAAAAGTTCGACAAAATGCTCAAAGCGCGCTCTGTAAAAACATCCGTCTCTTCGGCATCTTGCAAGTCGCGCGCAACTTGTTGAGAAAAATCGTTTGGCAGTCTTTCCCACTGCAAGCTGTGGTCGACATAATAACGATAGCCCAAATCCGTAGGCAAACGACCTGCGGAAGTGTGGGGATGGGTCAAATAACCCATTTGCTCGAGCAGGCCCATTTCATGGCGCACGGTGGCCGGAGAATAAGAGTTACGATAAAGATCATGATAGAGCTCAGTAATGAAGCGTGAGGCCACAGGTTGCGCGGTATCGATATGCGATTCGATAATGCGGTTTAAGATAGATTGCTGACGGGGCGACAGGGATTGCATGACGGAATGATATCAAAAAAGGGGGTTTGCCTCAAGGGCGCATTCGGAAGATTAAGAACACCTAACACAGTGAAGCACTCTAGATCAAATTCTTGGGCAATGCCAGCAAACCCTGGAGATCGATTTTCTTTCTGCGGAAGAGCTCGAGATCATTCCGGTTCAAAAGCCAGGGGTTTGGCTCCTGCGTCAAATTTAATTTCAAATAATCGTAATCGCCGAATTGATAACTGCGCAAGACATCCACGAATTCACGGGAGACAAGGTCCAGTAAATAGAGCATGTCTTCGTGAAAAACCAGCGACTTACGATTGTAATGATTAAAGTCGCGAAGATTAGCGTCCAACATCAGAGAGAAATAAGAATTTTTTTCTTCGTGATATTCGAAAGTCAATTTGACATCGCGAAATGTATTTTGAATCCGTTCATCAGCGGCCGATATGCCCTGCACCCGCCGGGTCAACTGCTGGGCCAAAAAGTCTCCCGTATGGACTTCGACCAAAGGAAATTCCTGTTCCCATTTGTCCAAATTTTCTTCGATCTGCAATTCTTTGGGAAACGAAATGCGCTTCATGTCTCCTTTTTCATCTTTATATTGGAAAGGAATAATCCTCACGATATGCGCTTCTTCCTCATTAAGCGAAAGCAAGAAAAGATATTGCAGGTCCGTGAGCCCTAAATGCAGATCATCCAAATTAGACCGGACTTTTGTATAAACCAAAACCTCATTCCTTTGGACGGGAATGCTCCTGATATCCAAAATCTCCCATTCTCTTTTGGGTTCTCCGGGTTTTTCAGTAGGCAGAGCGTTGAAGAAAAGATTCTGTATGGCTTCAACGGTCAGCGCATTGCCAAAATATTTTTTCCGGGTCTTGTCAACAGACAGAGTGCCTATGTCCTTTAAAAAACGGCGGACAGGCTTATGCCAGAGTATTGAGCGGTTCAGTTTTAATTCGTGGATGACTCGTTTGCGGTATTCATTGCGGGAAATGTCCCAAACGCGGACACGCTTGATGTCATTGACGCAGCCCGTCAAAATAAGCTGCATCCCAGTTTTTTCAACATCGGTCGCTTCCAGGACATAAAACTTAAATTCGTGGTCCGTGCTTAAAATAACGCGGGAAATGGAAAACAAAACGTCTTCAACTTTTTCCAGCGCTTCCGGGGAAGGCTCGAAAAGGGTCTCTAAATTTCTAACTTTTCCGGTGACAGCAGCTTCCTTAAAATCAGCCGCAAAAAGTTTGGAGAGCGGCAGATAAACAGCAATCGTGTCCCCGGCGACTTTGACATCGACATTTTCAATACCATATTCTTTTTGGCATATTTCCGTCAGGGACTGTTTGATTCTTTCTGAAGGATACGACTGGTTGGAACATCCCGCCCCCACCAAAGAAAGCGCTGCTAGAAGAAAAATTAAAAAATTTGGTTTCATGCTTTTTACAAATCGCCTTTTTTCTCCGGTCTATTTTTAATTTCAAAGTGCCGGGGATTGACCTTGCCATATTCTGCAAAAATGGCTTCAATTTCGTCAAATTCCAATTCCCCTTTCACCAAAAGTTCATGCGCAAAACGCTCAAACAAAACGTTTTCTTTTTTTAGCAGCTCTTCGACTTCTTTCAGGCATTGCTGCAAAATCTGATTGGTATCGTTATTGAGCTTATTGCGAGTATCGCCCGACATCTCCGCATCAGGCACAACTGTGTAATCACCCACCATTCCGGTAGTTCCCATTCCAAGTCTCCATACCATGCTATGGGCAATCTGCATGGCTCCCCGGAAATCGCTGGCAACACCACTGGTGGTAACGCCGTATTTGATTTTTTCCGCAACATATCCGGCCAGATAACTTTTGATATCTGCCATCATTACTTCGCGGTCTTGAGAAAACCATTCCTCAACTGCCTGCGGATGGACAACGCCGAGCGTGCCTTTCCGCGGAATGATAGAAGCTTTAAAAACATCGTTTCGAGGATGGATAAGATAACCCACGATCAAATGACCCGTTTCATGAAAAGCAGTCATTTCTCTTTCACGATCAGTCATCTTGATCCGGTTTTTCACACCCAGTTCAATGCGCTCAATGGCTTCAGAAATTTCTTTCAGCGTGATCGCATCCAAACCCTTGCGCGTGCTGATCAAAGCCGCTTCCTTGACGATATTTTCAATTTCGGCAGGCGTCTTTCCTACGGCTTTACGGGCTACGCGAGGCACATCGATAGAAGAGTCATGCTTGACCTTGCTTAAATAATACTTGAAAAGCGCTTCGCGGCCTTCAAGCCCCGGTTTAGTGATATAAACTTTGCGATCAAAACGTCCCGGACGCAAAAGGGCAGGATCTAAAATATCTTCGGAAGCATTTGTGGCACCGATAACAATAACGTTTTCAGCTTTTCCTGTTAGACCATCCATTTCAACAAGCAGCTGGTTCTGAGTATTATTGGATTCGGAACCGCCAAACTGATTGAATTCACGACGGCGTCCCATAGCATCCAACTCGTCGATGAAAATAATGCATCCGCCAAAGCCATACGCTAGTGAGCGGGCTTTTTTGAAAAGACTACGAACGCGGCTTGAACCCACACCCACGAAGACTTCGTTAAATTCACTTGCCGCCATAGAAAGAAACGGAAGCCCCGCTTCAGTCGCAATAGCCTTAGCTAAATAAGTTTTACCGCATCCCGGAGGGCCGACCATCAAAATCCCGCGCAAAATTTTTCCACCGATTTTTTTCAAACGCGCGTGGTCTTTGATCAATTCAACGACCTCGAGACATTCTTCTTTGGCCTCATCAAGACCGATGACATCTGAAAAACGGATATTGACGTCTTTTGCATTCACATTTTTCTTTTCGATCTTTGTGAAGCCGCCCTTCAAAACCAGGGCATACATATAGACAAAGACCAGGCTGTTGACAATCACGAGTAAAATAGAAATCGGCATTTGGGCGAGCGTAATATTGCGGTAATAACTTTCAAGAGACATCATCCCGTAAACCGAGAGAATGATTAAAAGGATAATGCCGACACTGACAAAAATCATCGTGCGGTAATTCAAAAAATGCATCTTAATGCGGCGATAATAATTCATTTTTTTCTCCGATTTCCTTTAAGCGTGAAAGAATTAATTCCGTTCACGTTATGAAGAGCTTTTTAAATCCTTATTTCACTTACCCTCTTTCACAACTTTTAATATACCTCTAAAAAGAAAACAGGGCCAACCTTAAGTTTTAGACGTGCCCACTTTTGAAGAAGTGTCGGCTTTATCTTCTACCCACCAATCGTCATCCTCTTCGGAATCTTTAGTTTTGGGAAGGTCCTTAGAGTCTTGCGCTTTGGGGGTATCACTTTCAGCGGCCTCGTCTGATTTACCGTCTATCCACCAATCTTCCTCATCGCTTTTCTTTTTATCTAGGACTTCCTCCCCTTGTGCCGGCTGCTCAGAAACTTCTTCTTTCTCAGCGGGGGTTTTCATGGGGGAATCTGTTAAAAACTGACTTTTACCA
>OBEQ012619610.1_pt1 | contig 16743 bp, 16 predicted proteins | sample 1670901 | NCBI WGS metagenome assembly OBEQ01 (sample SAMEA104232315, study PRJEB22302) | groundwater metagenome | biome: forest; feature: aquifer; material: groundwater | place: USA | collected 2011-08-07 | depth 5.4 m
AAAAACTTCGCACCGACCCGTTAGGAATAAACGTTTTTTTTGAACGGGGCATTGCATAACGCTTTTCAAAAAAATCGATTTCGGTTTTAGCGGCAACGATGACATGATCGGCATTCTCGGTCGCAAAACGTGAACCGAGGACCACCCAGGGATAATAAAAAACAAATGCCGTGGGACTTCTTTGAATATACCCCAAGCGTTCTTCTTCGTTTTCCAATTCCCATCGCATTTCATCCGCACCAAAAGATACGATCACGCAAGGTGGAAGACTTTTGAATATTTTCCTTAAAAGAACATAAAAAGCGCCTTCTGTCGTATGGACCATAACAAGATCATATTTGTTTTTAATATGCTGACGCAGAAAGACAAATAGAAAAAAATAAGGAAAACAAAGCTGCCGCCATCGTCTCGATGAAAAGCCACAAGGCACATCTTCCGCAAATAAAAGATCAAGGGACCAGCCGCTTTTGAGCGATTCGTCGCGGACAAAATGCATGATACGCGCCATGCCGGTCAGCCGGCTATTTGGAGTATTTGTCACAAAGAGCACCTTCATTTTAAAACTGCCTCGTATAATTCAGCTGTTTGCCGGGCTATGTTGGGCCATTGATGCTGCTGATAAAGCTGTCGCCCCCCTGCAGAAATTTTTGTTCGCAATGGATTATCTTTTAGCATTTTTTCGAAAACCGCCATCCAGACTGAATCGTCATATTGGGCGGGAATGCAAAGAATATTTTCACCTTCGAGAAACTCATGCGAAAGAACGCCCCGCTTGGTTGCAATCACAGGCACACCATGTCCAGCCAAAGCCAGATAAGCAGTCCTTTTTTCCGAGATCCCATCCGGATAAACAGCAATTCCTATATCGGATGCGTAAAGACATTTGGAAATATTTTCCTCAGATTGGTCAAAGCGAAGGCAAACCCAATCCCCACATCCCATTTCTTGGATGCTTCGTTCCAGGGCTTGGCGCGCCCGGGCTTCCGCCTTGCCGACCAAAAGCAAGCGTAGCTTATGCCCTTTTCCCAAAAGCTTCTTCAAAATCCCCATTGTTTTTAAAATTTCCGGCAAAGAGATATCATGAACGATCCCGAAACGCACGAAAAGAATCTCCGAGTCTTCGACTGCCAACATTTTGCGATATTCTTTTTTCTTTCCGGTATCACTTAACTCAGGAGTTATATTCGCCCCAAGAGGAATTCTCATCGCAAGCGCTTTCGACCTTAACAAAGAAGAAATTTTTTGGAGGATTTCATAATGCCGGTCATTCGTAACAACATAAGCATCAGAACCCCAAAAAAGTGGTAAAAGCGCCAAACGTTTCCATGGGGCTGCAAACTCATGAAAAGTTGTCACAATCTTAATCTTGGGAAAAATGCGTTTTAACTTCGATGTCAAAAAATTCATAAAAGAACTTTTACCAAAAGTCGTCATCATATATTGCAGATGAATAATATCCGGGCGTGTTTCCTCAATCGTTTTGCAAATTGTCGAAAATGAGGCCGCATTCCAAGACTGCATGGTTCGAAAAACTCGAACGTCCCGCGTATCATTATTTGTGGGTTCATTAATTTTAGAGGTCAGGACAAAAACCTCGCTACCGCACTCTTTTAGAGCACAGGCCAGTTTTTTACCGTAGTCGCCCATGCCAGATAATGTGGGCGGATATTCCGCACTCAGCATCAGGACGCGCAAATTCCACTCCTCAACATTTTTTAAGCGGTAATCTCATCGTTTATCAATTTTTTCCGTGCGACGCTCTCGATTTGTGATATACGAGGAAGAATTCCCAAACAAGCCCAAAACAAAATGGAGGCGGGCGGAGTGTCCGGAAAAGTCCCGGCAATCAGGCTCCCAATAAAATAGGCAGAGAGGGCAATAAAAAAGAGGAAGGCCTGATTTTCTTCTTTAAATGCTGAGGCCCAATAAAACCAGCGAGCGATCAATAGAATGATTAAAATATAAAAAAAGATGACCCCCACAATCCCGATTTCATGGAGTAATTTACTGGGATAATTTTCCACCAATTCATATTCACCTTCCAATTTCCCAAGATAGCGTGAGGCTTGCGAGGCAGAACCGATACCTTTGCCAAATGGATATCTTTCCAAAAACCGGAAAAACATTTTGTGGGTCGTATCAATGGTGCGCTCTCGAATGATTTTGACCGACATAGCATCTTTAAAACGCGCTGAGACCGGCGATCCGAGTACAGCAAAAGCGACATAGAGGACGACGCCGAACAAAAGAAATCCCACGGCCATAGATCGAGCACGTTTTAACATTTTCGAAAAAATCAAAAACATACAGATCAAACACAGAAGGGCCCCGCGCGACCCCGTACCAAGCAGACAAACAAAATTTTGAGCAATGGCCAGGATCCACGGCCAGCGGGCTTTTGTACGTGAGGAAAAAAATGCAAAACATATAATGATCGTAAACACCAAAAATTCACCATAAAGAGAGCTTGCCGCAAACGTCCCAACAATCCGAACAAACGTTTTACCTGAGTAGTCTCCACCGATCATAGCGATCTGCGTGTTATTAATAAAACCAGGACCAAACGTCCCAACCATAAAACCGGGACCAAATGCATACTGCATTAATCCTAAAATATTAATGGGAACAGAAGACCAGACCAATATTTTGAAAAATTTTTCTATCACTTGCACATTATCAAAATAAGCATAGCAAAGAGGGATGATCAACCAAGGCAGAAACTGGAGCTTGAGCCCTAAAAGACCGCGAATAAGGCTCGGCGTTTCGGCATTAAAGATGGATAAAATACCCGTTGTGATAAGAGCGAACATACAAAATACTGCGCCCGCGCCCAATTCTTTACCGAGTCGATTAAACCACTCCTGAAAAGGTTCCTGAAGGAGGAAAAAAAGAAAGGTCAAAGCCAAAACAAAATCTTTAATAAAATGCATGCCTGTATAGAAAAAAAAGCAATAAACAAAAAATCCATCGACAAATATTTCTAAAAATATCAAAACAAATAAAATTCGCCAGCCTTTACGCATTTTTTAAAAAATCCATATAAGACATCGCTATACGATCCCAAGAAAAAGTTTCAGTGAAATATTTTTGTTGGCGGCAAGCCGCTTCCCTGTCTTTATCCGCTGAAATAAACTCCATGGTTTTTTCCACAAAAGCATTTTCATCGCCCCTCGCGACCAAGGACCCGTACGGGAGCTCATATCCGTCATAATTCCCGGCAATGGGTTCATAAGCAATGACCGGGAGTCCATGCGCCAAGGCACTCATATAAGTTGTATTCCGTGTCGAGACCCCATCAATTTGAGGAAAAAGAAAAATATCCGTAAGCTGCAAGTGATGTGAAATCTCACGCGGCGTCAAGTCTCCAGTTTCAATAGTATATTTTTCGATATTTTGTTTTGCTGCGTTTTTCATAAATTCTTCGAATAACGAAGGATTACTTGACCTGACACAACCCAAAAGCAATAAAAACAAACGGACTGAAGATCGATTCGCTTTTTTTAAAATTTGAAGGGCAATTTCAAAATTCCGAAATCCAGAAACACGCCCAAAAAAAGTGGCGACCTTTTTATTCCTGATTCCATACCGTTGCCTTAAATTCTCAAGATCGCTTGCCGGAGCTTCAGAAACTGGGATATTGGTACCCACAGGGATTATCTTGATAGGCGTTTGTGCATGAAAGGAACTCAAGATATCGAAATGTCTCCCGCACGTTCCTACTGCTAGCCGAGAGGCTTGGAAAAGCTTTTTACCTTGGTGATCTAAGATAAATTTAAGGAACCAATGTCTCAAATTTCCAGGTTGCACCGTAATTTCATGGAAAGTAACCGCAACTTTGCAGGAAAATCTCTTTTGCAGGGCTGCGAAGATATTTCCGAATTGTGGGCATATTCCCCATTTCCCATAAAGGGGTGGTGAATACTGAAAACAAACCCAGTCAGGATCAAGCCCTGACAGGCTGGAAGAAATTGTTTCAAGGTCCCAATTTTTGATGATTGGTTTGATCCAGCTTTCTTCAGCGACCTGGCCTGCCGACGTTACCACAAGGACATCAGCTCCAAGTTTTTTAAGGTGCCGCGCCAGATGGCAAGTATATTCCCCAAGCCCTTCTATTTTCGGGGGAACATATTTTGTCAAAAAAATTATTTTCATTGATTCAGTTTTTCTGCATTTTTAAATTCATGCGGCATAAGCTTCAAGACAACGATCGACGACTTTTTCCCAAGTAAATTGGGCTAAAACCCGACGACAGGCATTTTGCCCCAAAGTTTGCGCGGCATTTAAGTTCTCAGATATAAAATGCATTTTTTCCCTTAGCGCTTTCACATCCCCGGGATTTACCAAAAAACCCGTTTCACCCTCGGCAACGACTTCAGGTAAAGACCCCAGATGGGTCCCAATCACAGGAGTGCCACACGCCATAGCTTCCATGGCGGAAGTGAATCCCCCGTCCGCAAGTGATGGAAGCACGAGGGCCAATGCATTGCGATATTTATTCAAGACCTCGTCGTCAGGCAGCGAGTCATAAAACGAAACCTTTTTCTTATGGCCCATCTTTTTTAATTCTTCCAAATAGCCAAAGTCATAACATTGCCCGACAATATCAAGGGAAGCATTTTCCGGCAAAGCTTCAATCAAATCATGGATCCCCTTCTTTTTAAAAATGCGCCCCACATAAAGAAAACTTTTTCGCGAAGGTTCATTGATCGGAGAAAAAAATTTGATATTCACTCCGCCAAAAATGACCCTGGAGGGGGCCTCTAAATCGCTGTTCAAATGACGGTTATACTCTGAAATAAAAAGAAACTCTTTGACGCCTTTTTGCATAGGAAAAAGTCTTGCCAGTGAATAACAAGTCCCACCCGCTAGATCCGTAGCAAAAACTTTTTTATGACAAATCGTCCCCAATAAAATAGAAAATTCGGTCACAAGGGTTTTAAACTGCAGGCAATGGATAATATCGAAACCCGGCAAAGCCTTTAAGTGGGAAAAGGACACCGGATTTGCAAGGCCGCCGATCCGGAACAACGTTTTGCAGTAAACAATTTTTAGTTTATCGTCATGAACGATTTTGTCCTGCTCACCAAAAGTAAAGATAGACGTTTCTGCTCTCTCAGACATGGCTTTAGCCAGGCCATAGGCATATCTCTCACCCCCCGCGATTGCGGAAGAGGCATCAAAATAGGTCGGCATAACAAAGGCAATTTTCATTTTCCGTATGCCTGCAGACACCGTTCAGCGGTCAGGTCCCATGTGAATTTTTCTAAGATCTCTTTACTTCCCCTTCGCCCCATTTTTTTCCCGATGGCCGGCTGGTCCATTAAAAGCAAGAGTTTTTCCCGAAGGGCCACAGGGTCATTCGGAGGAATAATAAATCCGCTTTCCCCATCAAGCACAATCTCAGGCAATGAAGCAACATTTGTGACAATAACCGGCGTCGATGTCGCCAAAGACTCCAACAGCACAAGCCCAAGAAGTTCCGGAGATTCGTGTTCATGCCCATCGCATGTTCGATACACCGAAGGCAAAACAGTCACAAGCGCGGTCTGGTATTTACGCACCAAATCCTCATCCGAGACATTAAAAGAAAATTGAATCCTTTTATTTTTCGCCTTTTCTTTTAAGAGAGAAAGATATTTTTCATCGTAGGGATGCCCGACAATTTCTATTTCCATATCAGCTTCGGCAGCATCAATCAGGACATCGACCCCTTTGTGCGAAAGAATTCTTCCCACAAAAAGGATCTTCTTTGTCCGAGGTTCCCAATTGGGTTGAAATTTTTGGAGATCCACGCCACCCCAAACAACTTCCATTATTTTTGGACGGCGGCCGGGCGACAGGCGCTTTTCCCACAACTGCTTTGAATAGCTTGAAATAAAAAGCATGCCGTTTAAACATCTTAAAATCGGAAAATGATACGAAAGGGAATTTTTTCCAAACCCTCCAAGATCGCTGGCAAAAACTTTACGGCCCGATAATCTCCCAGCGACGACGGCATAATCTGTTTGCCAGCGATAAACTTGATGGCAATGGATCACCTCGGCCCATTTGATTTCATTTAACAGTGCCCCCAGAGAAGGCGAAACTAAGCGGCGGCAAGTTAAAGGCCCTTCTTGCCAGGATTCATGAGCAGCCCCAAAACTAACAAAATGCACCTCGGCTTTGCGCGCCATGGCTTTTGCCAACTCCCACGCATATCGCTCTGCCCCACCAATGACTGAATGATTGTCAAAATAAGTCGGTGAAAGATGCAGGACTTTCATAGTGTTTTTGCCGGAGATTCAGGCAAACCTGTTCGCAAAATTTTCCAGGCAGCGCCTGTCGTGCCTATGAAAATAAAACCAAATGCACATACCGTCGCCCATGCGGCCCCCACAAATCCATATCGAGGGATAAGAAAAAAATTCAACGCGACATTTAAAATGGCTGCAGTGGCATTAATGCCAAAACTAATCTTTTCTCTCCCTAGGCTGATCAGCACATTTCCGCCGCTCAACGCCAAATAAAGAAAGACGGTCGCCCAAATGAGCACTCGCAGCCCGGCAGCAGCCCCCATAAAATTGCCCCCAAAAAAAATGCGGATGATCATTGGAGAAAAAAAAGAAACTCCAATTCCTAGGGGGAGGCCAATCGCGGAGAAAAGCATCAAGGTCTTTTTATAAAGAGTGAAAAGTTCGGATCGATTCTCACGAGCAAACCGGGACATCAGAGGATAAAGCGTCGCCATCATCATTAAGGGAAGGGCCTCCAATAAATTCGTCACTTTGTAGACCGCAGTGTAGAGCCCGACCTGATAAAGGTCTTTTATTCTCTCCAGCATAATAAAATCAATGCGGTTAATGACGGCCACAAAAATCCCGGTACTTCCGATGACGAGACTGGATTTTAAAATTTTTTTCCATATACCAAAATCGATCACCCAATTTAATTTCACATATTTTTCCCCAAGAAATAAAATTAAACAGGCTGTCGCCGCTTCACTCAGCACAAGCGCCAGGACATAACCCGTCATTCCAAAACCCGAGGCAATGAGGGCGACTAAAAAAATAAAATTAGCGAGCGCTTTACCAATCGCAATGATGGCAGGATAGACGGCATTAAGATTGATCTGAAAAATAATAGCCGGCATCTCTAATGCAATGAGAGGAAGGACCAACCCATAAAGATAAAGAGGCGTTTTAAGACCTGCAGGAAATTGAACGAGGGAGATGGTAATCCAGGCGATCGTGACAGATAAAAGGGCCGTTCCCAGCTTGAAAGTGCGCATCGCGCTGATGATTTTCACCGTTTCATCAGGCTGCTGCGAGCATTCACGGACCACAACAATATCCACACCGAGGTCCACAAGCGTGAGAAAAAAATAATAAAAAGCAAAAACATAATTTAATCCCCCAAAACGGACCACTCCCAAATACCTCGAGAGAATAAATGTGGTTGTCAAAGAAACAACAATCGCCACGGTGTGAGCGACAAGCTGAATCCCCGTATTTTTTATCAGGAGACGTTTAAGATTTAGAAATGGCGCGCGCATTTAAAGACTTCGATTAAGGAAGAATCCTTATTTCTGGTAGAGGAACGATAAATTTTGTGCCCTGATTTATTAGGTCAGACTCACGACTCATAAAACCACTGACAAAACTATAAGGAAGTGCAAGCAGATAATCAGGTTTTTCACGCCGCATTTCCTCTTCATTTTTTATCAAAAGATCGGAACCAATAATGAATTTACCAAATTTAAAAGAATTGGCATCTGCCGCGGCGACGATATCGCGTGATGAAAGGCCGCAATATTGCAGGATCGTATTTCCTTTGGTCGAAGCGCCATACACCCAAACTGTCTTGCCTTCCGATTTTAACTTTTTAAGTAACGCCTTCAAATCTTCCCGCGTTTTCTGAATGCGCCGCTCAAAATTCCGATAGGTCTCCAATTCAAAAAGACGGCTGGTTTTCTCTGCCGCTAGCAGCTTGTGATAGCGTGGGGTTTTTTCAAATTTTTGATTTCCCTTCTTTTTTGCAAAAACGCGATAGCTTCCGCCATAAACATCATTGGTCAGGACATCAAAAACCTCAAGACCGGCTTTGTCTAAAACCCATTCAATGGTTTCGATTCCATAATATCCGTTGTGTTCATGCACGATATTGTCATACATGTTTGTTTCGAGCATCGCCGGCAAATAAGCCATCTGGATAATCCACACACCGTCTGAGTGCAGACAGGCGGCAACATCATTCGCAAATCTAAGCGGATCAGACAAATGGTAAAACATGGCGATACTAAAAATAAGCTTGGCTTTTTCCCGCGCATTTTTTTCAAAAGTTTCACGATTAAAAAAAGAACTAACAAAAGAAAAGTCCGTGGATTTCAAATTTGGTTTGATATTTTTCGCTGCATCGATACCCAAAAGGTTGTAGCCCTTGTTCTGAAAAAAAGAAAGCAGCGTCCCATCATTACAGCCAATGTCCAGAATAAGGTCGCCTTTTTTCAAACAATCGACTTCGATACCACTTTTAGCGACATCCTCTAAAATCCCCTTCATCGACGAGTTGGATGAGCTTGTGTAGGGATATGCCCCATACATTTCCGTCAAATCAAGATCGTGATTGAGTTGTAACAGCCCGCAATCCGTTTTTTTATTTTTGATACAAAGGGCAAGCCCAAGCGGGTATTTTGGCAAAGTCGATCGATAATCCAGGTTCTCCGGAAAAATTGACGATAGATATTGCTCCCCCAAATCAACACAACGTTCAAGATTTGCATTTCCGCAAACACGGCATTTTTTAATCTCAGGACAAGCTTTATCCATTTTCACACCTTTTTTGAATTCATTTTTTCCATAAATAAAAAGACATCGCGAGCATCCGGAAATTCAGTCTGGGGATTTTCTATTTCCTGATGGTCGGCAGGCCCTTCAAATAAAATATCCTTCTTAAGCGCCATCGCTACTTCCTTTAACGAAACACTATTGCGGGCTCCGACTTCAACAGTCCCGCAAAAATTAAGATTTGTCGCAATCCACCGACTGACGAAATCAAGCGAAGCAAAAGCATAACGGCTGTTTCCATCGAGCCAGACTTTTTTATTTTCCAAAATATCAATCAAAACACCTTTGGATAAATTTCGACTATACATCGGGCCCAGACGAACGATTAGAGTTTGAGGGGCCTGACAAACTCTTTCAGCGGCCGCTTTATGTTGGCCGTAAACTGTATCCAGCTGGCAACGGGCTGAAACCGAGCTGATTTGAATAAATTTTTTATAACTCCATTCATGAAAGAGGTCGGTTGTTTTTTTCACCGTTTCTTCAAAATCAGCGGATGGATTACTCTTGGCCCAAAATCGCTTTGACGGCATGGCTGCATTGATGACAATATCGTAAGAAGCTGCTTGCGCGGCATGGTAGTTCTCTCGAGTTACACGAGTGACGGAGCACCCATTTCCTGCCGCCTCAAGCGCATCACAAAGCGCACTCCCCACATACCCGTGAGCGCCGACAACAGCGATTGAAAACATAGATGTCATGAACCTGTTGGATTGATCAAGTCTTCGCGAATAATGGGAGGATTGCAATCATCCCACTTTTTTGAAAGCATTGCGACCGCGGTGACCGGCGTAATCGCATAAAATGCATGCGTGACCCCCTTTGGAGTCCTCACACAAGTCCCTTTACTCATGTGGATAATTCTTTCTCCGCCTTGCTCTTCATGGTCCTTGCTCACCATGACGCCGGAACCTTCCACGATCAAAAAATACTCATTAAAATCCGGATGATAATGATTGCCACGCGTTTTACCGGGCTGAAAATAAAGCATGTTAAATTCCACGAGAGGCTCTGGAGGGACCCAGGTAAAAATTCCGCCGCGACCGTCACTGACCGTTGTTAAATTACATGTCGGATATAAAATTTCTTGTCTCTTCATAAAATCTCCTTTTTGGTCTTTGGAATATTTGACTTTAAATTTTTCAAGACTTTACGCTGCATTATTTCGATGATGAGTTGCTAAAGCTTTTTCGTATATTTTAAGGAGGCGGGAAGTAAAAATACCCCGGCTGAACTCTGCTTCAACTTTCTTTTTTCCTTCTTGTCCCATAAGAAAAGACAAATCGGGCTGATTCAACAAAATCTCTATTTTTTCCGCCATTTGTTTTAAATCTCCAGATGGAATCAAAAAACCGGTTTTTCCCTCCTCTAGCCATTCCGGAATCCCACCAACATCAAAAGCAACAACGGGTTTACCATAACTCATGGCCTCAATCCCGACCATCCCGAAAGGTTCCGGCCAAAGCGACGGAACTATCACGACAGAAGCCTTGCGGTAATTTTGTGAATGATCGGCCGGCGAAGCCCAGCCAACGAAAGAAACTTTGTTGTTTAATCCCGCTTCGCGGGCAAATATCTTTGCCTCTTCCAAGGCGGGTCCATCCCCGTCGACAATCAATCGGAAAGAAGATTGAATTGATTTTACGGCTTTCAAAAGTGCGGTTAATCCTTTCTGCTTTGTGATTCTCCCCGTAAAAAGCAATATCTTCTCCGGAGTCTCTTCCTGCATTTCAGAGACTTGAGGAATATCCGTAAACGGAGAAAGAATTTGAATATTTTCTGGCGGGCACCCATTTTTTATCAGCTCATCAAACTGATATTGGCTCAGGACAAGAAATTGCAAATCCCGGTTCAGCTGCATCATCCGGTGGCTCCGAAGATAAGATAAAAACAAAACATTCGGACGAACGCTGTTGCAATGCGTTGAAAATGCTGAGCTAAAACACCCAAGACCCAGTTTTTTTTCACAAATCACCCGCATACTCGGAAGATATTTCTGTCCGCCGGGGCAATAAAAGCTGTGATTAAAAACAGACTGCAAAACTGGGGCAAAACGCAATGCGATTTTCGCAATTTGAGGATTACCAATATCATGGATATGAATAAGATCTGGCTTTTCTGTTTGAATGACTTTGACAACTTCAGATCTGACATGAGCATTCGAGAGAATACGCACGTCACCTAAACCCGCAATTTGATAAGCGCGACGGTGCGGAGGGATTTGCCCTGGAGCATGCTGATACACAACAACATTGGTATCTCCATTTTTCTCCAGCACATCAAGCATATTGAAGAGGAGCACCTCGGCTCCGCCAATCCGCTGATAATGATCGTTAATGTGCAGAATTTTCATAAGAGACGCGACGCAAATGATAAAGAATTTTCAAAACAGCTACAGGGAGCATCGAAATCATGAAATAAAAGAAACAAACAAAAATAGAAAAATTGATGGCGGAACTTTTGAACAACTGATTGGCTGACCCCAAAATTGATTTCATGGAAACACCCTTCATTCGAGAGTGTGGCAATTCCCTAAAACCAGTGACGACAGCCTTTTGAAAAAGCATCTGCTGCATCTCTTTTGAGAGCTGATGTTTCTTGGCGCGCTCAAGAAACTTTTCAATTAACCTATATTTTAATCCCGGCATAAAAACTTTCGTGCACTGTCCGGGATGTTCCCGGTAGCCAACAAGAGACTCGGGAATATAGCCAACATCCCCTTCAGCGCAGAGTTTTAACCACATGCCATAATCGGCGGCAAACTCAAGCTCCGTATCAACACCGCCCATTTTCAGAAGTTTTTCCCGTTGAAAAAGCACAGAGGACAAACAAATACCGGTAAAGTCCCACTCGGCGAGACGCGCTAAAAAAATTTCTGCGGATAAAATTTTCTCCCATGGATAAATTCTTGAGGCTCCTTTTTGATTGGCTGTATTCACAAGGTCGTGCCCCGTATGAACAAAAGCCAGGCCCGGATATTCATCAAACAAGCCCTTTGTTTTCTTTAAATATCCCTCGTAAAGGAAATCATCAGCGCAAAGAAATAATAAAAATTTTCCCGTCGCCATCTCCAGGCCACGCTGGAGGTTCCTCGAAAAACCTATATTTTCAGGGTTACAAAAATAACGCATTCTCGGATCATTAAAAGACTCAACAACTTCACGGGTCTTATCTGTAGAGTGATTGTCCATGATGATTAATTCGAAATCCGTGACATCCTGGTTGAGAACACTACGGATGGCGGCGCCAATCAAATCGCCGTGGTTATAGACAGGAATGCAAATGCTAATAAGTGGCATAAATTTATAACTTCCTGACTGATTTAAAAAAATCCGCGAAGGCCTCTATGACATAATCGATCATCTGGGTAGTGAGCCCCGGATAAAGTCCAATCCAAAACGTTCTTTCCATAATAATATCTGTTTGACGGAGATTGCCAACGACCCGGTGCTCAATATCCGAATAGGCTGGTTGCTTGAGAATATTGCCGGCAAACAACATGCGTGTCGCGATCTTGCGACTTTCCAAAAACTCCACTATTTTATTTTTTGAAAATGGGGCCTCCGGTTTAACGGTAATCAGAAAGCCAAACCAATTAGGATCTGAGTCTGGCGTTGCTTTTGGAAGCATTAAAAATTCGTCATAAGCCGAAAGGCCGTCGTATAAACGTTTAAAATTTTCTTTTCTTACTTGGATAAATCGATTCAGCTTCGGAATTTGCGCCAATCCAATAGACGCTTGCATGTCTGTTGCTTTTAAATTGTAGCCAATATGCGAATAAATATATTTATGGTCATATCCGGCGGGCATCGCACCGAGTTGCCAACCAAACCGCTTTCCACAAGTATTGTCTCTACCCGTATCGCACCAGCAATCTCTTCCCCAATCGCGAAACGATTCGATTATTTTTTTCAATGCCGGATTTTCTGTTAACAGCGCGCCGCCTTCTCCCATCGTGATGTGATGCGCGGGATAAAAACTGAAAGTTCCGATATTTCCAAAAGTCCCAACCCACTTCCCCTCATAAAGGGATCCCAAGGCATCACAACTGTCTTCGATCAGAAAAAGATTATGTTTTTCTGCAAAGGTCTTTACAGTTTTCAGATCAAAAGGATTTCCCATTGTGTGAGCAAGGATAATCGCTTTTGTTTTATCCGATAAGGCCGACTCGAGCTGCGAGGCTTGGATATTGTAAGTTGGCAGATCAACGTCAAGAAAAACAGGTACAAGCTGATTTTGAATGATAGGGTTAAGCGTTGTTGGAAATGCAGCCGCGACCGTAATGACTTCGTCGCCTCGTTTTAATCTTCGTTTTCCTAATTTAGGAGAAGTCAGGGCCGTGACAGCCAGCAGGTTGGCTGAAGAACCAGAATTCACAAGACTTGCAAACGGGCTTCCTGTGATTTGCGACAAACTTTCTTCGAAAGACTTAGCAAATCGTCCGGACGTCAGCCAGAAATCAAGCGCTGAATCCACGAGATTAATCATTTCATGTTCATCAAACACTTTCCCAGACACCGGCACTGGAGTGGCCCCCGGAATAAATTCTTTTGCAGCATGCATCTCTTGATAATACCGGGTGACTAGAGAAGCTATTTCCTCACGCAAAGACTTTTCCAAATCTTGTTTGTTCATGCGGCAATCCAATCTATTTTTTTATTTAACTTCAGCCATTCAAGCCCGTCTAGTGTCCCTTTAGGTTTTATTGAAACAACATGCGTGAGTCGCAAACTTCCCATACCGGCCTTCAAGGGTCTTTTTGCAGCCTGATGCAGCTCTTCTGTTGTGACTCCCGAAATTTTAGAAGCGGGTAAATTAAAAACTTTTACCGCTTGCAAAGCAAAATCGTAACGACTTATCATGTCAGGACCAGCAACGTGGTAAATTCCCCGCGCATCTTGCAAAATAAGGGTTGTCGTAATTTCAGCAACATCGCGAATTAAAGTAGGCGTTCCGATTTGATCCACAGGGACCCGTATCGAATCCCCTTTACTTAAAGTTTTTATCAAGCGCTCCAAAAAGTTTTTCCCCTGTTTTTCCCAGCCATAGAGAACCGTCACTCGAACGATTAAATAATTTTTGATTGTTTTTTGGATAAAAGTTTCCGCCTGAAATTTTTGCCGTCCATATTCAGAAAGAGGATTTGGAACATCTTCTTCGCCGTAAGGTCCTTCCGTGCCGTCAAAAACATAATCGGAAGAAAAGTAGACGAGTTTGGCCTTTATTTTGTCTGCCATCGTCGCCACAAACTCAGGTCCTTGCAAATTCACCTTCTTAGTTTCTTCAGGATGTTCTTCGCAATAGTCCACATTGGGCTCCGCCGCACAAAGACATATGACATCCGGCTTAAACGTCCGCAGACACTTCTCAACCGCCTTTTCATCTTGAATATCAAGGGGTATCAAATCTTTAACGGGATGATGGCAATAGGTCCCAATCGTTTCTATTTTTTGTGCCTTCATGGATTCCATCAGCCAGCTGCCGACAAAACCCGAACCGCCGATGACAAGAGCTCTCATTGAACGCCCTTCCATTCATAAGGAATCGATGGGTCATGAGGATCGATTCTTTGAATTTCCTGCGGATCATGAGCATGGGTGCTGCAATTTGCCACGATTGAATTTTCATGACCCAACCCCTGAAAGCCATTCCAAATACCGGGAGGTACTTGAATAAGCCCATAATCATCCTGCCCAGTCACGATTTCCTGAACTTTTCCGAACGTGCAAGAATCCGGGCGCTGATCATAAAGGGCAAGTTTGATCTTGCCCACAACCACGGCATAATTCAGGGTCATTTTTGTGTGCAAGTGCCAGCCTTTAATAACACTGGGGAAAACCATTGAAAAATAAATTTCTCCAAACCTAATAAAGTGAGGGTCGTCGGAGCGCAGCATGTGCATGATCATGCCACGAGAATCGGGGATTTTCTTTAAAGGAATCATACGCACGCCTTCGAGCATCACTCGGAATCCATTCGCTTTTTGTTGCGAATCGAACGTACGGCATTCGCAATGAAGGGTGGCGTAATATCTAGAAGCAAGTTTCTAATTTTCAGACCTTTACTGCCCGCTTCCCCGGGGCGCTGTTGAAAAAGAGTGCCGTGGATTCCGTCCGTGACCTGAAGTTCACGGCTAGCACTGTAATAATAAAGCGCCAGAGATTTCCGGGTCTGCTTTTCCGGGCAAGTCAAAGGCTCGGGGTGTCCATGATAAGAAGTTCGGGATGTGCTGAAAATAACGCAGCGGTTAAAGATAGGAAGAAGTTTCTTTTTACAATTCGCCATTTTCTCGTCCCACAGTTCAAAATGCCCGCCGTATTCTTCTTTCCAATCTTTATTGAGATAAATCAAAAGATTAAGGCGCCGGTCTAACCCCAATTTTGAATGCCTATTAAAATCCGCATGAATTTTGAGAAAGCCGCCTCGTTTAATTTGATGAAGGCCACCGCCCAAGAGATACGGATCGGGGATCAGGTTTTGGATCTCCGTCAACTCCTCCAAGAAACGAAGAAAAACACCCGAATTCAATTGAGACAAAAAATGACGTGTAAAATTTCCGAACTGAGTTTCATCGATAGATGCCAATTTTTTATTTTCCATCGGGGCTTGATAAGTCTGCCAGTGAATCTGCTCTGGAGTTGGAAACTCCTTCAAAATCTCTTCCAAAACCCAATCGGGGAAAAAATGATCCAGAACAATATGCGGAAACGGGTCTCCTTTTGCATACTGGGACTTGTATTCAGTGCCCGCCTTCTGAAGGCCTTGCGGATCAAAGAAAAATGAAGGGATTGAGGTCATTTATTTTTTTTCCTTTGTCCCGCCTTTAAAAGTACCTTTTCCCAACCTACTGGGAGTTTTTCCCACACTTCAACCGGCGGAAGCACGCGGCTTTTACGAAAACCCGTTTTCTTCACCCATAAGGCCATGCGGGCAATTCCCTCTTCAAGAGAAACAGACTTCTGCGGCCCGAATACTTTTTGAATTTTTCGGTGATCAGAATACGCATGTAAAACTTCATGCCGGGCAGGAAGATATTCTATTCGAGGCTTCACTTTCATTGATTCGCAAACAGCCTTGGCCAATTCATTGACGCTATAAGGCTTATTTGCACCGATATTAAAGATTCGATTTTTTGCTTTTGGATTCCAGGCAGATTTAGCGATAAGCGGCGCCACATCATCGATATGACTGAAGGCGCGAGTTTGTTTTCCATTTCCAAAAATCGTCAGTTTTTCTCCTGCTAAAATTTGGCGCATAAATATGCCGACCACATTGCGGAAGGGATCACCGATATTCTGCCCCTCACCGTAAACATTATGAGGACGAAAAATCACATAATTGATTCCAAACATTCGATTCATGGCTTCCAGGTCGAGTTCAACGGCATATTTACCAATTCCATAAGGATCTTCCGGACGCGGCGTCATATCCTCGCTTGCCGGAAGCTGGCTTGCTCCATAGACCGCAATTGAAGAAGTGAAAACAAAAGTTTTACATTTATATTCAATCGCACGTGAGATTAAATTCATACTTCCCACAACATTATTATGATAATTAAAAGCCCGCACAAAATGGCTCAAGCCCTCGGCTGCATAAGCGGCTAAATGAAAGACCACCTCAAAATGATTTTTTTTGAAAAGTCTATCTAACAACGCGGTGTCAGTGACCGACCCTTTGACAAAATTTGCCTTCAGCGGCACATTGGCAGTATATCCTCCCGACAAATCATCAAGCGCAACAACCTGATGCCCCCTATCGGCCAAATAGCGGGCCACATGACTTCCTATAAATCCTGCGGCGCCCGTTACCAAAACCTTTTTCACCGGCGATCTCATTTCTTCTTTCCTTCATCCAAAGCTTGCAAAAGCTCAGAACTTGTCACCTTTGCATCTTGAAAAATATGCTGGCGCTCCTGAAGAATTGA
>OBEQ012542410.1_pt1 | contig 16738 bp, 14 predicted proteins | sample 1670901 | NCBI WGS metagenome assembly OBEQ01 (sample SAMEA104232315, study PRJEB22302) | groundwater metagenome | biome: forest; feature: aquifer; material: groundwater | place: USA | collected 2011-08-07 | depth 5.4 m
ATTTAGAATCTGGGGTGGTGCACTTTCCTGGCACTCCATTCCCGGGAGACATTGGCACCAGTTATGTTTCTGGACACAGCAGCGGCTATGCCTGGAGTAAAGGTGACTATAATCACGTATTTACAAATCTTGGAGATCTACCAGATAACGCTCGTTTTACAATTAGTGCTACTACCCTGGACGGCAAACCAATCATCTTTTACTACACGTTAGTAAGAAGGGGAGAGTTTAAACCAGGTGATCAAAACCAATTTGCAAATACTGCAAATTCAGAAGTAGCGCTTTCTACCTGTTGGCCCATTGGGGGTACTGCCAAGCGACTGGTGATATATGGAAGTTTGACCAAAATTGAAAAATAATGTATAACCAAATGATTCGTTAATTACTTTGTAAGTAGGTTCTGTTCACCTCTTAAGGTGAACAGGCTCGTGCCTAACAAGGTTCGAATGTGCCACTGGCACATTACACATTGACAACCTAAATTGGGAGGAAAACGCATCATGGCAAAAAGAATTGTGATTACGTTGTTTTTCGTTTTGGCTCTGGCTTCTTCAGCTGCTGCTCAAGAGAAGTTTTATATCTATACGAGCAGCAAGTCTGACGTGGCTCTGGATCCTGACACAAAAAAATTGCTAAAGAGCAAAGCTGCCGCAATTGTTGCAAGCGAAGGTCAGGTTCCAGTTTTTGATCGCACTGGAGTGCTCAAATCCATTGCAATCGTTACCAAGTTTGATATCAAAAATATTGAGTACCAACTTCCAAACCGGGCCGAGCAACATATTGCCGATTATATAGAGAATGAAGGCTATAGAACCGGTAACGAATGGCGCAGGGCTGGCGATACTACTGCCCAAACGGCGGTCAGTCTTGGTGACAGGGTGCACCCTGCTTTGGGAGCTGGAGTTGCTATCATTCTTGCTCCTCGAATTGAATCAGAGGCTGAGAAACGAGCAATTAAAGCCGAAGTAAATGGTATTAGAGCCGCTGATGAAAAACGTGAGGAAATTGTGGTAGACAAGATTATCGTGACCATTCTTCTTCAACGATATGAACTCGTGAAAAAGGAGTGGCAGCCGCAAAGCCCTGTAGCGTTTGAAGCAACATATTTTGTGCTTTCAACGCTGCATAATGGTTTGCTCGTTAGGCGTACGGCAAGAGTGAACCAGGATAATGCCAAAGGCGAAGTTCTGCTTCGCAAAGATTGGCAAGACCACTTGGTTACTCTAGCAGCCGAAAAAGAAATGACAGTCCAGACAACAAAGGAGCAAAAAAGGAATGAAAAGTAGTAACGCAATTGTCACACTTATTGTGCTTGTGCTGACCGTTGCGTCAGCACAGGGTCAAGACTATAACCAAAAAGACACTAAGGCAAGATACCTCACCAACGGCGAGAAGAAAAAGGTAGATTACAAAACTTTTTTCAGCCAACCTGCAGTCAAGGCAGGCACGGACGAGGAAACCCGTAAGTGGTTGACTGATCATGGTTACACAATTACCACTGCCAAGCTCGCAGGGCTTTCTGGGAAAACTTCCTGGAATGAGCTGGTTCTTGGCGAGGTAAGCCACATCAAGTTTCTTGATGAGGCACCTGTGGCTGTGAAAGCCGGGGCCAAGCCTTACCTGCTTAGGTGTCGGGTAAAGATAGCTGGGGTTTGGTTGTTTCGTCCGAATCGTCAGAATCCTGACGAAGAAGAGGCAACAGAAATTGAGGAGGAGACAACACCAGTCACTCCTCAGACTCATATCCAGACCAATACCAGAACGACTATTGTGACCTCTCCTCCTGTCCAGCCAACTCAACCACCCTGTCCATTTTGTCCAGTTTCAGACGTTACAAAAACCTGGGCAACAAAAATGGAAAGAGTCTTTGGGGATCCCATTGGCAAGGCAATCTCTGCTGGTGGTAGTGCAGGTCTGAGTGCTGCAGTAAGTACCAGTGGTAACCGCTGGAGCGCTGCATGGAAAGGTGCAGTAATTGGCGCTGGCGCTAGTACCATTTGGAACATCCTTGATCCTAATCACAATAGGGCAAAGATCAAGATTACCTTTTTTGACGACCATGACACCCCGCGTGTTGTGGAAAAAGAAATCAAAAGAGGAGAAACACTCCATGTAGAGCAGATAACGGTGAAATGGGAAAAGAAAGAGTGGGGTGGTGAACAAATCGTCTTTACTAACTCTGACCCTAAGTGTCAGATTTATCGAGATGATATTCACCGGAAGCTCCATTTGGCAATTGTGCCCTATGTGGATCGCAGTAGTAATACTGTGACCACAGACAGGACACGGTTAGTCAAGGAGTCACAAGTAAACCAGCGCGATAAACTGGAGACAAGAGGACCAGTGGATCGGGTAGTGGCCCCACAAAGATCGCCGGTAACTGGCATTATTCCGCCAGCAATTGTGGTAGTGCGGGATATTGACCCAAACACACGTTTGGGTTCTGGGAGTAGAAGAATTACTTTCTGACGCTACCTGGCCATGATGCAATGCAGTTTTTTTCATAGAGCAGTACCCAGTACTGCTCTTTTTCTTTTATTTAAGCCTTTTTTCATTTATTTTTGTTCCAATTGAGTATTAATATAAGTATTTTCCACTTTAACCTTGACATTACCTCAATAAACAGGTATAATTACGAGTTCTATATTTCTATAGATTTTATATATAAATTGCCTCTTGGAGGCCGGAGATAAGCGTATGAATATTTTTTCTATCAAAACAATTGGAGTTACTGCTGTGGCCCTTGCCGCAGTTGTTGGTATTGGAGTTTTTGCTCCGAGGCTAACAGGAACAGCAAAGGCCGAAACCTGTACTAATGCTCCTTCTGTGCCTACGTTTAATATTTATCCACTCACATTTGATCCTAATAACCGTGAGTGTAAAGATTTTCCTTTGCTTCGCTTACGCCAAGTAAATGGCAATTACGCGCACAGTGCAGAAGAAGCACGCGCTGGAATAGAAGCTCACGCAGGTGATGAACTCTTTGCCACTTTGTACGTGCACAATGGTGCAGCTTCTAATTTGGACAGAAATCTTACTACTGCTAAGAATGTACATATTCGCAGCCGTGTATCTAATGAAACTGGCTCTACGCATGAAGTAGAAGTAGAAGTTGTTGCAGATAACGCGCAAGGTGTAGTACAAAGCTACAGTGTAAAAACTGCTTCTAATGAGCGCTTAGAAATAGTACCTAATTCAGGTGAACAGTATGACTCTGAATCTAATTTGCTCCAAGCAGGCTTTGCCATGGGTAACAACGAGGTTGCTGTTGGTGATCAAAAGTCTTGTTTTGAGTTCGCATACTTTTATCGTTTTCGTTTCCGTGTTGTGTCTGATACTACTCAAAATAAAAATGCAACACTGGCTATTACTAAAGAAGTTCGTAACTTAACTACTAATTCTACTTTCTCTGGTTCTACAGATGCGACTCGCGGCGACCAAATAGAGTACCGTGTTAAAGTTCGCAACACAAGTAATACCAATGCACTGGGTGTGTTTATGGGTGATAACTTAGATAACACAGGTATAGATATTAGCGGCCAGCCCAGCGTTACGGTTAATTTCAGCGGCAATCTTTCCTCTGGATTAAATCTTGGCACCCTCACTCCTAACCAGGAAGTAATTATTACCTACCGTGCAAATGTAAATCGCGAAAGTATTACGGTAACCAACATTGCAGTAGCCTATGCTTCGAATGCATCTCGGGTTGAGGCTCGGGCCATAGTCAATGTGAATGTTCCTTCAAAAGGAAACATGGTAATTAATAAACAGGTTCGAAGTGTTTCTCAAAATGGTTCGTTCAGCAATAGTACAAATGCTAATAGTAATGATCGAGTAGAGTATCAAATTCGCGTAAGCGTAAACAGTGGTCGGGTACAAAATATTGTACTTAATGACCAATTACCTACTAATAATTTTGCTTTAATTTCTGGCAGTGTTCGCTTAGATGGAAATTATGTTTCAGACAATAGTGCATCTAATATTTCTTTAGGTACACTCAGTCAGGGTCAAAGCAAAACACTGGTATTCCAAGGAACCGTTACAGCGTTTAATAACACCAACCAAACTACAATTACTAACCGTGCCTGTGCAACTGCAGATAATGTAGACCAGGTGTGCGATAACGCAACAGTATACATTAACCAAGTTAATCAAGGACAGCCTAACCTTGTACTTTCTAAACGGGCATTTAATGACACTAAAAACCAAGATGCAACTACGGTAAATGCATCCAGAGAAGACTACATTACCTATACACTTACGGTAACAAATACAGGTTCTGTAGCATCTAATAACTTTGTAATTACCGATGACCTCTCTGGTGTCTTAACCTTCTCAGACCTTACCGATAATGGTGGTGGAACACTGAGTGGTCAAACCATAAGCTATCCAGCTGTGAGTGTGCCGGCCAATGGTTCTGTATCTAAGAGCTTTAAAGTTCGTGTAAAGTACAACTTACCCGCTAATCTAAGCTTTGTAATGGTCAATACCTACGGTAATACGGTGCGCGTAACCATTGTAGGGCCTCAAGTAACTGGGCCAATTGTTGCTCCTAAAACGGGAGTAGATGGTATGACTGCTGCAAGTTTTGGTGGCATTATCACTGCCGCCGCAGCATTGGCAATAAAACGTAAAACAATACTAAGCTTTATTCTTAACAAATAATATAGTCATAGCAATCGATCCGCTTCTCAGAAGCGGATCTTTTGTTATATGTGTCCAACTGGACAGCAGAATAGAAATACGTTACTATAGGCCGTTGGTAGGGTATACACAAAGGAGGAAAAATGAGTCTTAAATTACTTAAGTTTGTAACAATCTTAACTGCACTAATAACCGTTTTCTTTATTACGGTAAGCCTTGTGTTTATATATCAAAACAGCGGTTGGGAAGGCGTATTGCGAATGGCACTCCATATGAGTATCGGAGGCTTTATTGGTGGTTTTGTTTTGCCTCGAGTGATACGTTTCTTTTCTCGCAAACAGGCCCTGCGCGAAGTTGAAAGAGTTGAAAAAGAAATGTTGGAAGTTCAACGAAGGAAAACACAAGAGCCAGAGGATAAAATGTTGCTTAATGCTTCTATTTTTAATTTAATAGAAACACAAGGCACAGACGAAGAAGCTGCACAGCGTATTATTGCGTATGCCGTACATTTACCTCTTATGCCTCGCGGGGCGTACTATAGGCGTGGGGGTAAAAGTGATAAAGAAAACATCAGTGGTTACACCAATGAGTTTGGTACAGTTAATATCAAAGAAGATCAAAATACACAGCAAGCTTTTGAATCTAATTTACCTTTTGGCCGTGTGGGCCAATTTAAACTCTGGCGAAATATTGATAGAGTTTTTATGCAACCCTTTATGGAAGCAGAGCCATCTACTTGTTCAGATTTACTTGAACTCGTAGATTGTTACATGATATTGTTTGAACCAATTCGTTTGTTTCCAGTTGCCTTTTGTAAGGTTCAAAGACAACTTACTCACCAGAGCCCAGGAAAAATACAGTACGATGATACTGCTGTTGTTCTAACTGAACCAGGAAAAGGCGGAAAGATTCCGGTTGCAAGCTGGATAGTAAAGTATTCCCAAAAGTAGGTACACGTGTACCTACTTTTTTTCTTACCTCAAAAAACCTACAGGGTTCTATTTGACCTCTTGCATAACCTCAATTTCATTATCTTTTCCCAGATTCTGGCTGCAAATGTTTCAAAAATGCTCACCGATATATCCTATATCGCTTCCGTCTTTTTTCAACATTTTCGCTCAGAATCTGAAAAAATCTAATTGAAAGCAGGTTGTGCAAGAGGTCTACTGACTGTTAATAACTTATTTGCAAAAAATATTCCACTTGCTATGATCATGGGTAAGGAAGTTTCCGCTTCCAAAATCAATACAAAACAACAGCCCAAATGAGTCTAGAGATTGAGCTGTTGTTTTTGTTTAAATAAGATTTGTTAGAGTAATCAGCTCTAACCAGGAGCCTGTATGGATGATAATTATTTACGTGAATTAGTCGAAGCAGTAAAGTTACGTGATGGAGGAGTGGTGCTCAGTGTGGGCGACAAGCCAGAAGCAGTAGTGCTTACCATAGAGAAGTACAACCAGTTGGTTACCAATGCCCCCTTATTTGCAAGTGTAGGATCTGAAGGTGTGCCTGAGGAGCAATTACAGTCACGCTGGGTATTGGTTACCGGAGGAGCAGGGTATATTGGAGCACATACTGTGCGGTTGTTACAGCAAGAGGGATGGCAGGTAGTAGTATTAGACAATTTGTCTACAGGGCGCAGAGAGTTTGTGCCCGAAACGGCCGTTTTTATAGAAGGTGACATATCTAACCAAGGACTTGTTGCAGATATTTGTGGGCAATACCCACTCCAGGGTGTGCTGCATTTCGCAGCAAGTTTGGAAGTAGCAGAATCCCTGCAAAAACCTTTTGAATATTTACACAACAACGCGCTTGGGACAGCAGCCTTAATTGATGCTCTGAACAAAGCGGGTGTAAAAAATATTGTTCTGTCTTCTACTGCCGCTATATATGGTGCTCAGCTCGAGGTACCGATTAAGGAGTCCGCACTACCTAGTCCTTCGAGCCCCTATGGTTATTCTAAGTTTCTTGCAGAACATATCTTGGAGTATGCTACCCGCTACTCGGGTTTCCATGGCACAGTACTGAGGTATTTTAATGTTGTAGGAGCAGAGCACACATGGGGACTATTTGATACACACAGCGCTTCTCATGTGGTACCGACCATAATGGAAGTTGCAAGAGGCGCCCGAGAGCACTTTACTATAAACGGAAGCGATTACAACACCTTTGATGGCACGTGTGTTCGCGATTATATCCATGTTTTAGATATTGCTCAAGCTCATATTTTGGCATTGGAAACAACTCTCAAACGACCCGGATTTGCAGTATATAATGTGGGAACTGGCAGGGGAGTGAGTGTTCAGCAGTTGGTCCAAACCGCGGCAGAAATTACTGGCCATATGATCCCTATTGTCTTGGGTCCTCGGAGGCTAGGAGATGATGAAATAACTTTGGCAGATACTCAAAAAATTACAAAAGAGCTTGGTTTTAAAACTCAGCATAGTGAATTGGAAACCATGCTCATGAGCTCGTGGCAATCTTTTCAAGAAAGAGTCGTGCACTAGACTTCTTACTGATACGAAAGAACACAAGTGAAATCGGGCCATGCAAAAGGTCTCATGATTATGGTATACTAGGTGTAGTTACGGAGTAGATTGAAATAAAATTTTTATGAAATTATCTGTTATTATTCCCGCCTACAACGAAGAAAAACGTATAACCCAAACTTTGCAAAGTATTGATAGCTATCTCGAGAAACAATCATACGACTACGAGATTATTGTTGTGGTAAATGGCAGCCATGATAGGACCTATGATATAGTCAGGAACTTGGAGCAAACAACGGTACAAAAAGCAACTGCGCTTAATCTTGCTCAAGGGGGAAAAGGTAATGCTGTAAAACGAGGCATACTCGATAAAGCCGAGGGAGACATTATTATGTTTATGGACGCAGATAATGCAACTCCTATATCTGAGATAGAAAAATTTTTAGCTTATTTTCAGCAAGGCTATGATATTGTAATTGGGTCTCGCTATACTAATCCAGATTTGGTAAAAGTACATCAAGCGTTTTATCGTGTTTTACTTTCACGTATGGCCAACTTACTTATTCAATTTTTGGCCGTTCCAGGAATAAAAGACACGCAGCTCGGTTTTAAAGCCTTTAGTAAAAAAGCCGCAAAAGATATTTTTCAGTTTGTTACCATTAGCCGCTGGGGTTTTGATATGGAGGTACTTACTGTTGCCCTTGCACACGGATACCGCATTAAAGAAGTAGGGGTTTCGTGGACTGAGCATGGTGGAGGACACGTGCCACTCAAAGCCTATATAGAATCACTCTGGGATTTGTTCAAAATTAAATACCGTTCCTTTACCGGAGTGTATCGAAGATCATCTCATGGCTAAATTGTTACATCATCGTAAATTTTTTTGGTCCCTTGCAAGTATTGCTCCTGCAATACTTGCTTTGATCTTGTCGATTGGGTTTTGGCACACTACACATGCTGCCACGCAAGAGTCGGATACCCTTGTGGTACAACTTGATGCTCCTCCTCATTCTTATCCACCTCATCTAAAAACTAAACACGTATTTAGTTTTAACTCGTCGCCTCAGTTCTCTAATCTCTATGAGTTTTGGCCTGTTACTAACTTTGACGTACTTACAAACTTTTACGGAAGACATATTGTTTCGCTCCAGCGTGTAGGAGTTATGCATGCAGCGGATGCTAGTATTTCTACCAATGACCCCGGGTTTACTTTAAACCCTTTAGACATTGATAGACAGTGGGGTTTAGTTAAAGCTGGGTTCCCAGAAGCCTGGAAGCGCACATATGGTAGCCAGTCTGTAGTTATTGCGCTTATAGACACCGGAGTTGATCAGACACACGAAGATCTAAAAGGCTCTACATTTACGCCAGGCTTTGACGTACTCGCAAATAATAATCTACCGATTGGAAGCAATTCAGACGACAACGGTCATGGTACCTTAATTGCTGGAGTTATCGCAGCAACGCCTAATAATAATATTGGCATTGCGGGAACAAATTGGAATGTCACACTTATGCCAGTAAAAGCTTTAGATAAAGCGGGGAGTGGAAATTCGGCAGATGTGTCACAGGGTATTGTTTGGGCAGTTGATCATGGGGCCAAAATAGTAAACTTGAGTCTCGGAGGCGTTGGCTTTGAGCATGATACTACCTTAGCCAATGCTATTACCTACGCGTATAGACATAACGTGCTTGTGGTTGCAGCAGCAGGGAACGATGTTGCGGTAACAGGAGGCAATCTTGATAATGATCCCGTATTTCCGATTTGTAATGACAATGGCGAAAATATGGTTTTAGGTGTCGCTGCTACAGACCAATTTGATCTTAAAGCTGCGTTTTCCAATTTTGGAAAAGCGTGTATTGATGTCTCTGCTCCGGGTAAGCGCATTTTATCTACCATTAACCATGATCCACTCACTGGGGCCCCATCTTCTAATGCGTATGCCTATGCGTCTGGTACTTCACTTGCTGCTCCTTTTGTCTCTGGCCAGGCAGCGCTGCTGTGGGCACTAAACCCAGAAGCAACAAATAAACAAATTAGGGACCGTATTATTAGCAGTACAGATTTTATAGATAACCTTAATTTATCGCAGTGTGGTTCAGCCAGTTGTCGTGGTTTAGTTGGAACTGGTCGCATAAATGTTTCTAAAAGTCTCGATCAACAAATTGAAAAGATTTCTTTGTTAGAAGGTGATGTGGTGCGCGTAGAAGAAACAGGCCTGCTGTATGTAATTAACGGCGGTAAAAAACAACTGATCTCTGCATTTGTACAAAATCAAAGATTTTCCAATATAGTTCCAAAAAGTGTTCGAAGCTCTGAGATTGCCAAGTTTCCCGATGGACCCTATGCAGAACCTTTAGACGGCACCTTAGTCAAAGATCCAAGCTCAAATACTGTGTATTATATTCAACAAGGCTTGAAATTACCCCTGACATATACTATCTTTCAATTACGTGGTTTTCAGTTTTCTCAAGTACACAGCTTAAGTTTTGCTGAAGTTAATTCGTGGCTTACCGGAAGTTTTCTAACTCCGCCAGAGGGGATGCTGGTGCGTACAAGCAAAAACCGTACAGTGTTTTGGGTAGTCAGTGGGGCACTTCACCCCATAAATAATAGCTTTTTTTTAAAAAAAGGCTTAAGTATTTTTCCAGTCGTATACATTCAGGATAGTGATATAAAAAGTTTGCCAAAGGGTGAAGCTTATATTTTGTAACTTGTCCACGACACAAAAAAGTAACATCTCGTTGTATGAAAAAACAAATTTCAATTCTCACTATTTGCTTGTTGCTTTTTCCACTTATAACCCACGCAGAGCTTGTTGATCCATCTTTTAGTCCACATAAGCTTATTGAAGACCGAGTTTTTTCTGATATACAAACATTTGGGGGAGCAGAAGGTATTCAAAAGTTTTTAGAAAGCAAGAACAGTGTTCTCGCAAATACTAACCCAGCGTTTCTAGAAAAACTTAAAGAACCGGATGTTACCATGCTCAAAACAGCGTTAGAAGATCCCAGGCCTTCTCTGCCCCGCAAGCGTACAGCAGCAGAGTTAATTTGGGATGCATCGCAAAGTTCTGGGCTTAATCCACAAGTGCTTTTGGTTACGTTGCAAAAAGAGCAAGGCTTAATTACTAATCACCAGTCAGATACCCCCGAACAACTGCAACCAGCCTTAAATTTTGCTTTGGGTTTTGACTGTCCCGTTTCATCAGGCTGTAGTCAGTCGTTTTTCCCAGGGTTTTATTATCAGCTTTTTGGAAACTTGGACTCCAGCGGAAACCGTTACTTGGGTGCAGCTCACTCTTTAATGAAGTCTTTTAACACGCTTAATGGCAGAGGCCCCGCAGTTGATGGCAAAATAAGCCGCGTAGGGGACGTGGTTACGCTCGGTAACACGCTTGGTGGCTACGAAGGCGTGCCTGAGCAAAGCCAAGTTACTTTACAGAACAAGGCAACTGCAGCTCTGTACCGTTATACACCACATGTATTTAATGGCAATTACAATTTTGTAAAATTCTTTGCCACTTGGTTTAAATACCCTAATGGTACGCTTATTAAATTAGCTAACGATGCTAACACCTATATTATCCAAAACGGCACGAGACAGTTAGTACCTGCCTTTGTTGCAGCGATTAGGAAACTTGATACCGCAAATACCATTGTGGTTTCGCCTACCGAGGTAGCAAACTATCCACAAGATAAAGTGTATGGTCCTGCAGATAATACGATTGTAAAAATAGCGAGTGAAGAAAAGCCATATGTATTTATTAGTAATATTCGCCACCCTGCTTCTACTTTTGTATTGCAACAACGGGGGCTTGATCCAGCCGCCAGTTTAAGTATAACCCCAGCAGAGTCAGCACTTTTTGAACAAGGTTCAGTGCTTGTACCTAAAGATGGTACTGTGTTAAAGGGGCAGTCTAGTAAGGCCTACTATATTGTTGATAACGATGTATTAAAACTTTTTAGTGACTTTACCTTAAAGCAGCGTGGAGCTTCGAAGCTGGCAGTTGTTGTTTCAGATGATGAGCTGGCTACCTACCAAAAGCAAGGCTATGTGGCACCGCTTGACAATTCTCTCGTCAGAAGCAAATCTGCGCAAACCGTCTACCTAATTGAAAAAGGCTTAAAGCGACCAGTAACTACTGCAGTGTTTAAAAATCGTGCACTTTCTGTAAAACAAGTAGCAACAATTACTGATGAAGAGGTAAGTGCGTTGCCCATTGGTGCGTATGCTACACCAAAAGAAAAGAGCTTCTATAAGGTTACGGAAACTGGGGATATATTTTACTTTAAAGATGGCACAAAACATCCTATATCAGCCTTTGTAGCTAAGCAACAACATATTCGCTCAGATTATAGCTTTAGTTTGGCAGAAAACTATGAGTGGCAAGATGGTATTGCTGTGCCTCCAAAAGATGGTACGCTGCTTAAGAGTGATAAAAGTGGAACCGTATTTGTCGTAGAAAAGAAACAGCTTCGTCCGCTTACAGCTATCGCTTTTAAGAATCGGAAATATAAAGCAAAACAGGTTGTGACTCTTGCTCAAGGGGAAATTGATTCTTATGTGCTCGGGGATATTATTAGTAAATAAGCTAAAAGCGAGGCGTAAAGTTTATAATTAAAACCCCCTGAGAAATTCTCAGGGGGTTTTAATGCAATTGTATAGAGTTTTGTACTTTCCCCTTACTTCCTATACATCTCTAGCTGTTAAACACTTGGATTAATCTATGCATTTTTTGGATGTAGAGAATAGTTTCTGTGCGAAGATGAGCATTGGTAATAGCTTGTAGATTCGCTTGAGCAGTGTTTAATACCACTGTAGCGTTTGCGAGTTGTTTATTTATTTTTGACTTATCAGCTTTCTTTGCTTTTTTTAGAGCAGCTTTTAACCCAGCTACTTCCCACTGAGCTGTACTCAATGAGTTCTGAGCGCTTATAACATCATCGCCTTGTCCTTCAAACCAGGTTGCGCCAAACTGTATAGCTGCTTTTGCTACTCTGGTTACTCCGCCATTGTACGCAGCAGCCCCATAATCAAAGGCGTGAGCTGGTATGAAGCTATCACCGGCGCGGATCTCTACTGCTTGAATATAATCATCTAACAATAGATACATACTCTTTACGGCATTTACATGATCAGACATTCCGCTTGCAAAGTCAGGGTTGAGATTCGCATCTGGGTGTCTTTGAACGAGCACGGAGTAGGTAGAAGGAATAAACTGAGCAATCCCGCGCGCACCCGCTGAACTCACACTGTATTTATAGGTGCTACCTTCGTTACAAGCAAAAAGCGTATTTAATTTGTCTATCACACTTTGTGTATCTGGGTTAGACAAAAATTCTGTAGTGTCGGTATGTTCCGCGTAAATGAGTGACTTTACGAGGTTCGGATCTATAGCCTGAATAATGGTGCTGCCCTGTTTTGAAACTGATGGCACATGTGTAAGTTCGGTTGCAACCTGTTTAATTAAGTTATTAACGTAATCTGCGCCGTACGTGGCTACTTCTGTAGTTTGGAGCGCAGTTGAGTAGGGTGTATACACACCTTCGTAGGAGGCAGTGGTTATAGCTTCTTTACTGCCAGATTCAATTGGCGTTATGAGGTAGGAAATGGCCAGCACAATTCCTCCTGCTGGCTGGCTCACCTGAAACCGGGAATTAACGCCATTAAACCGAACCAGTTTTACATCAAAACCTGCTTGGTTAAAAGTCATACTCGTGTCTGTTTGATTGCCAAGAACAATACCAATTTGCTGTGTTGCGGGATCAAGAATTGCAAGCGCAATTTGTTTACTGTCTGCTGTATATCCAGAAAGTACCCGTTTAATTTTGGGTTTTTTCTTGGTACCTTTGTTTACGTTTTTGTATTGGGCAACGGTAGTAACTTCTAACTGTAACGTGCTCAACTGTTCTTTGGCAGCTTTAATTTTTTGAATTAGCAGGGGAGTTGTCGGAACAGTGAGGGTTGAATTTAGTGTGGTTGTGGGAGTAACTTGGGCCTGTGTTTTAGAAAGACAACAAGAAAAAATTAAAACAACACAACCTAAACATAAGAAATAGCGCATACGGGTAGTATAGCAAAAAATTAAACTGTACTGCTTTTATCTAAATGAAATTTGCTTTACAATGTATGCAATGCATAAAACTACAAGAAATATTTTCTGGCTCTCTTTTTCACGAGTTGCAGCGTTGGTGTTACTTTTTATTACGTATACCCAAGTATTTAGGTACTTAGGTCCGTTTGGCACTGGTCAATATCAGTTTGTGCTTTCGTATGTTACCTTGTTTTCTGTAGTGGTAGACTTTGGCATTTCCCAATATGTAGTAAAAAAGGTTAGTGAAAATAAAGCCCTTGGAACTAAATATTTTTATAATTTTTTAGCCGCCGAAATAGTAGTAGTATTGGTGCTGTATGCACTACTTTTGGTAATAGGATGGCTGAGTGGTTTTGAAAAAGTAGTGATGCAAGCCAGTATCGTTGCAGGACTGGGCATGGTACTCAATGGGCTCACGTTTCCTTTTCTGGCTATTTTATCGGCGCATCAAGATTTAAAAAAAGTTGCAGTAATTAACTTTGCAAACACCTTAGTAAATGTTTCTATTTTGTTAGCTGCAATTAATTTCCACAAGTATATTGTTTTTATGGCGAGCCAGCAAGTGTTTTTTGGTATTACCAGTCTCCTATTATATGTGTATTTTATTAAAAAACATTTACCAACTATTTCTGCAAGTTCCTTTTTCCACACGGTTGACCGTAGTGTGATTAAAGCAATGCTGATTGCGGCCATACCGTTTGCTTTGCTGGTTGGTTTTAGTACGATTTATAATCGGATTGACGTGGTTATTATTTCCAAGATGCTCGGCTACACTGACACAGGCTTGTACACTGCGGCCTATAAGTTTGTTGATACTATGAACTTTTTTCCAGCAGTCGTGTCTCATTCACTGTATCCAGCATTTGCCACTCTCATGGCAAACGGAAATATTGCGGGTGTCCGTGCTTTGCTCGAGCGCTACTTACGTTTTATGGTTGCGTTAGCGCTTCCCGTTGCAGTAGGGGCCAGTATACTCGCAAAACCTATACTGCATATTCTTGCGGGGCCCAAATTTGAAAGCGCTGCGCCCATACTTGCAGTACTTACGTGGGCAGTTGCCATTCTTTTTACATATGTTGTGGCAAATGCCTTGGTAATCTCTCAGCTTACAAAATTTGCAGTATATATTACTGCGGTAAATGTAGTCGTGAATAGTATTGGAAATGTGTACTTGGTACCCAGAATCGGGATTATGGGGGCAGCAATTATGACTGTTGTTTCAGAATTACTGCAAGCGCTGTTTTATTTTTATTTTGTCCGGAGCCGGATAACCTCGTTTACTGGTTTTGCTTTTGCAATAAAACCTCTTGCTGCAGTTGTACTTATGGGAATAGTAGTGTGGCTTACTCGCAGTCTATCTATTGCAATAACGCTTCCGCTTGGGGTAGGTGTGTATGTGGTTGCATTAGCAGTGTTTGGTTTTTTTGAACAAAGTGATGTACAATTTATAAAGCGTTTGGTGTTTCGCACTGAAAAAACACCACTATAAATGGTTATAAACTAATTTTTATGGCGCAAAAAAAACCTACAAAACTCCCGCTTGGACTCACATTGGCATTAGCAACCACTGTAGTGGTTGTAGTGGGCTTATGGGTGTTAGTCAGGTTTTCTCATGCACCAGAAAAACCTATGGAAACAACTAAGTTAAAAATAGAAACCTTGAAACAGGGAACAGGCGCAGAAGCTAAAAATGGTGACACAGTCGAGGTACACTATACCGGTACACTCACAGACGGAAGTAAGTTCGATTCTTCTTTGGACCGTGGTTCGCCTTTTAGTTTTAAACTTGGAGCAGGACAAGTTATTGCAGGGTGGGATCAAGGCATAGTTGGTATGAAAGTAGGGGAGAAGCGCCGTTTAACAATTCCACCAGACTTAGGTTATGGGGCACGGAGAACTGAAAAAATTCCCCCTAACAGTACCTTAATTTTTGAAGTGGAACTGCTTAAAATAAACTAATATTTGTATGGTTACTGTATATTCTTTACCAGATTGTTCATTTTGCAAACTTACCAAAGAATATTTACAAAGTAGAAATATTGCTTTTAAAAATATAGATATTTCTTCAGATAAAACTGGAGCAGAAGCAGCTCTTCAGAAAAGCGGTCAAATGGCTGTGCCAGTTATAGATATAGATGGTCAAATTGTGGTGGGTTTCAGGCGCAGTTTACTAGACGCATTACTCCCAAAATAAAAATACCATCCCGCTTGGCGTGATGATATTTTGTAATAGAAGGTTACGCATCGAGATAAAAAATTGGTTTACCTCTTAAAATTTTGAGATTTTCCACTTCTGCTCTGTTTCCATTAACAAACAAGATTAAGCTCGTAGTTTGTATAAGTCTGAATATACTTTCCCAAGGTAACTTTTTAACCTCTTTTTTGCTCATTCCTTGAGTGTTAAGGAGGAGTAGTTCATGGCCAAGGTTTTCTGGTTGCAGATTCTCTGCCTTCTCTTGAATAATAGTGTGGTGGTTACCACATCTATGTACGATTGTTTCAGTAATGGGTTGGCCATCTGTCAAAAAAATAGCCTGATGTATTTTGCGCACCCCGTGTTCCCCCTTGATATTGTTGTGAATAAAAACTGCCTGGTCAAAATTGATCGGCAATCATAAAAATAGTACATGAGTTTTCCATTTCCGTCAAGGCGAAAAAAAACTCAAGGGGTAAGCCTTGAGTGGTATGACAAGCGCGACTGCGTTCTATTGAACATCCACATCGGCGTCATACAGTTTTAATTTTAGAGACAGGGTCTTACTCGTTCAATATAGAACACGGCACCATGCGTCTCAGATAGTTTTTTCAAGAGTCTTGCAGGCAAAAGTTCCGGCGTTCAAATGAACAGTCTTCCAGTCGCCTGCAAGTGTAGGTTTAGAAGCCAGAGCTTGCTCTGTACTTTTATACATATTTTCTTTTTCTAGAAACAAAGATGCAATATATGAGTCGTTCTGTTGAACATTTCCTCCACCGCACTTTGTTTTAAAAAAAGTGGGAGTACGCTGCGTCATTCGTTCCATTGAACAGAATTCAAGCCGTACTCCCTATATTTCAACGTTTTACTGCAGAAGACGTGTCGTCCTGCGTTCTGGGAACAAAGTAGTAGACGTCTTTTGAGTTATGAGTACAAGCTTATAATCGTTCAATAGAACACATTTTCCTTCGTACTCAAGTTTCCAACTACAGTGGTTCACTCATACCGTCAATCACTACATCACGGCCACGTTCGGGCAGAGTAGGCTGCACATATTTGGCGGTAGCTACTCTCACGTGTTTCTGGGGCTCTTCAAAGTGCCGCCACTCTCTGTACAACTTAACTGCAAATTGGGTAATAGTTCTCCACAGGGCCATTTTGTGAATATGGCCATCTGAATAGCGCTTACCCACTTTTTCCGGGTGCTTGGCCCGCAGTTTAGCCTTGTTTTCTCGCAGCTTCTTACCCCACAAAGAATCAGGGTTGTAGTTGCATTGAGCACTAAACTGATAAAAGCCGTCCCGGGCTACATC
>OBEQ011076042.1_pt1 | contig 16735 bp, 20 predicted proteins | sample 1670901 | NCBI WGS metagenome assembly OBEQ01 (sample SAMEA104232315, study PRJEB22302) | groundwater metagenome | biome: forest; feature: aquifer; material: groundwater | place: USA | collected 2011-08-07 | depth 5.4 m
CTGAATAATACAGCGTTCCCAGTATCTTCTCTATGAACCTCTGTTGGATGATAAGTTATATTTGCATTCGGATTTTCTTCCAGCTCTACTGCTGCAATTGCTGCAAAATATGCATCAACTGCTATTGTTAGATTTTCATCATAAGTTAAAATATCAACAATTCTGTTTGATACCATATAAATCTTTAATAATAATGGTTTTTAGACTTTTTTATGGTGCTTGAGAATTTTGTTGATGGATTTGGTTTTTTAGCCGTAAGGGGAGAGCCGTACAATTTTATTCTTAATTCTGTTTCTTTACTGCCTTTTGGGCTGTATTTTTTTAAGAGGGTTAGAGAGCATAGAGAGTATTATAGGAAAGAGAAAAGATAATTTAAAAAGAGAGATTTAAGTTATTAGATTAGCCCAGATGGCACAATGGTACTGCGTTGCACTCGAAATGCAATTTCCTTCGGGATTTCTCGGTTCGATTCCGAGTCTGGGCGTTTTTTATTTCTTAGCTAAATTCCAGATATTATCAAAAAAGGCTCTAAATTGATTTGCGATAGATTCTGACGTTATAAGAATTCCGATTGGATTATCACTCCATGAGATAATTATGACTTTATCTTTAAAGATACTTATGTTGGAAGGTGTTGGGAAATTGGTAAAACGGATTGAATAATTTTTATTGTTTCTTAGAATTTCTTTATATGATTCATGCGCAATACCTCTAACTTCCAAACCTTTTTCATGTCTATAAATAGCATAATTAATATATAGTTTCTCGATTGCTTCCTCATATTTTTCTCCGCTTCCTCCAAAGAAGAAATAGCTTTCACCTTTCTTGCTATCTTCTATTATATCCCAGAGCATAGCTTTAATTGCAGGAGTGCCAATAAAAAGCTCTACATTCTGTTTAATGTGGTGTTCAACATAACTCCTCATTAATTTTGGTAGATGTATTTCTAATTCTTCCTTTTGTGCTAAAAACTTTTGTTCTTGGATAGAAATATAATCCTTAATTTTTGACGGAGAAGTTGCTTGAAAATACTTTATTTTATTCTTAGTAACAGAAGATACAAGCCCCTTACGCATTAACTTTTCAATAATTTCATATACCTTAGAGCTGGAGATTTTTGATTCTGCTATTATTGGCCCAGTAGTTGTTTGTCCGAGATGCAACAAACTAAGATATACTTTTGTCTCTCCCTTGGTTAATCCAATTTCTTCTAAATAATGTCCTTCCATAAATTATCTTAAATTTTGGTTTATATAAATCTTATTATTGCTCCTCATATAGGGGGAGGTAAAAACTTTAAATCGTTAAATTGCTAAAATGATATGTTCCATATACATGTTGATGCAACAAGAATTGACTCGCTTTTTGAGGAAGATTTGATAAGAAGATTGAAGTTTTATCGTGTCAATTATTCTATAGATAAAGATAAAGTTGATTTAGCAAGAGGAGAGCCAGAACATGATCATCATTTTACCTTGAAGTTGGATTCTTCTAGAGTTTTTAAGACGGTTTGCGATGATATACTTGGAAGGGTTACACCAGATAACGTAACTGGGTATGTTGAGTGTGAATATGTTGCACTTGATGAGAGACCTCAATGGTCTGAATATAGGGAGGTTGACTTACCTTTTAGATTGTCTATGAGGCCTCCAAAGTCTGGGGCTTTTCGTGAGAGTGAACTACATGTTACATTGAGCAGAGATGAATCTGATCCACGTTTGTTAAGACATTTTCACGAAGATATTGGCATGCTATCTGGTTTTATTCCAAAGGATTGGGGGATGGCGCAGATATTTACTGCTCAAGGTACTCAATCACAAATAAATCAGATACGTGAACCATTATTGGATTATGTTCGTTCAGCAGGAGGAGCCAAGAGATGTTCAATTAAGGAGGAACGCACTGCTCGTTATTGGATGAGTCAATCAGAGGGAATTGGATTGCCTTATGTTATTGATAAAATAATCTTTAGGTAATATGTTAAAATATGACTAAAAAAATATATGATAAAATTGCTAATAGTTATCTAAGAACAGATTTATCTTTAACAAAAAAGTATGTGGCTGCACCAACTTTTATTAAGTTAGTTGGTAGAACAAAAAACAAGAGAGTAATAGACTTTGGTTGCGGGAGTGGGTATTCAACACGCCTTATGACTGGAGCTTCTCTTTTAGTTGGAGTTGATTCTTCTCTTAAACAAATTAATCTTGCAAGAAAGATTGAGAAAATTGAGAAAAGGGGAATAATTTATTCGCAAGCAGATATTAACAAAAGTACTTTCTTGAAATTTAAAGAGTTTGATAAGGTGACTGCTATGTATTTGTTACATTATGCTTCAACTAAAGAAGAGCTCTATATAATTTGTAAGAATATTGCTCGTTCCTTAAAATCTGGAGGCAAGTTTATTGCGATTAATAGTAATCCAGATTTTCCAGAGCAAACTAATAGAAAATATGGTATAACTGCTACGTTTGAAGGAAATTTAGTTGAGGGGGCAAGAAGAAAAGTTGTTTATCTTTTGTTTAATGAAGAAATTTGTAGTTTTAATACTTATTTTTGGAAGAAAGAGACATATGAAGGAGCTTTGCAAAAAGCGGGTTTTAGAAATATAAAATGGTATCTTCCAATCGTTTCTCAAGAGGGGTTGGATGTCTTAGGTAAAGGATTTTGGAAGGAGTTATTGGAAAAACCTTTTATCTGTGGTTTAACTGCGACTAAATCTTAGTTTTCTCGGGTTTTCCAGTTGGAGAGGGCTGTAGATTATTTCACAGGAGAAAAGTAGTTTTTTAGTTTATTTTTATTTTATTAGTCGTCTCTATTAAATTAAAATCAAATATTATATATGGTCGTTGTGAAAAGAGGATATGGAAGTGTGTGCTCTTGCATCTGGATCATCTGGGAATTGCTTTTATGTTGGAAATAGAGATGAGGGAATACTTGTAGATGCGGGAATATCATGCAAACAGATTTTGGGGAGAATGGCTATTGTTGGGTTGGATCCTGAAAAGTTGAAAGGTATTTTTATAACTCATGAGCATAGCGATCACGTTCGGGGAGCAGATGTTACTTCTCGTAAATTAGGGATTCCAGTTTATGCTAATTTGGCTACAAGCAAGAATTCTTTTTTATCTTCTAAGAGAGAGTTGATAAAGATAATAGGCAAAGATTCTAAAACTGAAATTGGCGATTTGCAGATAGAGGCATTTTCTAAATTTCATAGCGCGGCTGACCCAATTTCATATAGTATTTATGGTTCAAAGAAAGTTTCGGTAATAACTGATGCTGGACATGCTTGCAATGATATAAAAGAGCATGTTTCTTCATCTGATTTTATTTTTTTAGAGTCAAATCATGATGAAAATATGCTTGAAGCTGGATCGTATCCAGCTTTTTTGAAGGAATGGATAAAAGGTTTTGATGGACATCTTTCAAATAGAGAAGCTGGATTGTGTATTTTGGAAAATGGTTCTTCTAAAATGAAGAAGATTGTTCTTTCCCACATAAGCAAGATGAATAATACTCCTGAACTTGCTTTGAGAACATTCAATTCTATAATTAAAGAGAGGAAGAATTTTAATCCTGCTGTGAGTGTTTCTATAAGGGAAGAGCCGACTGAATTGTTTAGGATTTAGTTGCCTAAGTTATTAATTAGATATATTAATAGTTAGAACCGGATAATCATTTAGATAAGTTAATCCGATTGTTTATTGATATAATAATTTTCTTTTTCTACTTTAGGTTTGTTTTAATCTAAAGCGATTTATTCTTTTTCTATTTTTAATGTTCCAGGTTTTTGTTTTGTCTTAATGTTATTTACTATATAATTGATTCTTTTCTCTCTTGTTTCTTTTCCTTTTGCTCTTTCAAGCCAGTAGAGATAGGTTCTTTTGTTTGATGGAGCTATATTGTTGAAACTGTCTGTTAAATTGTGATTTTTTAGTTGTTCTTTTAGATCTTCTGGAGTTTCTGGGTTTTTTGATCTTCCGTGGTCAAATGGTAACTTTTTTAGTCCTTCTTCATATCTTTGTATTCCTTGGGGAAACATAAGCCCTTTTTCTAGAAGTTCTTTTGCATAGTTTAATGTGTTTGTGCTCCAATTTGCTTTATGAGTTCTTTTTACAAATCTTCTTATGAATGTATTTTCATCTATTCTTTTTATTATTGTGTCTATCCAGCCGAAGCAGATTGCTTCGAACATGGCTTCTTTATGAGTGATGTATGGTTTTCCTGTGTGTTTTTTGTAAATTAATAGTGCAATTTTTGATTCTTTTTTATGATTCTTTTTCAGCCAGTTTCTCCATTCTTTTCTGTTTTTCGGGTAAAAGATTTTATCTTGTTCCATGATTATCTGATATAATTAAAGTTTAAATAGTCAACTTAATCTCTTGTTACAATGGTTTCTAAATGGAATAAGCTTGCTGGCGAAAAAATTGTAAGAATGACTGCTAAATCTCTTAAAAATAATGGGATGAATGTATTAATTGCTGAAAATGGGCAGGATGCCTGTAAAATGGTTTTTTCATTAATTCCTGATGGGGCAGAAGTTTTTACTTCAACCTCTGTTACTTTGGATAATTTGGGAATATCTAATAGAATAAACAATTCTGATAAATATTCTTCTGTGAGAAACAAATTAAATAAGATGGACAGGAAAAAAGAGGGAAGAGAGATGCGAAAGACCATGACTTCTCCAGATTATATAATTGGAAGCGCGCATGCTGTTTCCCAAGATGGAAAATTGTTAATCGCTTCAAATACAGGAAGTCAGCTTGCTCCTTATTCTTATAGTGCTGGAAAAGTAATTTTGGTAGTTGGGACACAAAAGATAGTAGAGAATGTAGATGAAGGTATAAAGAGAATTTATGAACATACTCTTCCTTTAGAGAGTGAGAGGGCAAGGAAAGCTTATGGTGTTGAGGGAAGTTTTGTAAGCAAGCTTTTGATAATTAATAAAGAGATACAGAAGGATAGGATGACTATTATTCTTGTGCCTGAAGTTTTAGGCTTTTGATAAAGCTTATCTTTTTTAAAACAGACAAAGCTTAAATACCCTCATTTTGTTTAAACAATAACGTGTATGGAATAAGCCCCTTGGGAGTCTTATTCTGATTATATTGTTAGTAAGTGATGGAAAAAATAAATGAATTCCAGAAGTTGGGAATGAGCAAGAAGCTCTATGAAGTGCTTGAAAAAATGCATTTTACAGTACCAACTGAAATACAGAATGAGGCAATTCCTCTTGTTTTGGAGGGGAGGGACGTTATAGGGAATGCTGCTACAGGAAGTGGGAAGACATTGGCTTTTGCTTCTGGAATAATTGAACGCTGTGTTCCAGGACAAGGAATACAGGCCCTTGTTTTGGCTCCGACTCGTGAGCTTGCTGAACAGATTGGAAAAGTTACAAGAAATTTTGCTTATGGAAGCGGATTGCAAATAATTGAAGTTTTTGGAGGAGTATCATATGATAATCAGGTAAGAGGAATGAGAAATGCAGATGTTGTTATTGGAACTCCCGGAAGAATTTTGGACCATTTAAAGCAGGGAACTTTGGATTTGACGAGAATAAAGATTTTAGTTTTAGATGAAGCAGACAGAATGGCTGATATGGGATTTCTTCGTGATGTTGAAACAATAATTAAGAATTGTAATAAGGAGAGACAGACACTTTTATTTTCTGCTACAACATCACAGGATGTTAAGCATATTGAAAAGAGATATATGAATAATCCAGAGCATGTTGTTGTTGAGCAGTATGTTGATGCTTCAAAATTAAAACAGGTTTATTATAATGTACCAAATCATTTGAAATTTTCTTTACTTGTTCACTTATTGAAGGGTGAGAGAAGCGGAATTGTTCTTGTTTTCTGCAACACGAGAAGAAATGTTGATTTTATTGCTTTGAACTTGAAGAGGTATGGATTGTTTGCTCATGCTATTCATGGAGGTTTGGAACAGAGAAAGAGAAGCAGAGTGATAGAGAGTTTGCATAATAATGAAGCGAATATTCTTGTTTGTACTGATGTTGCTGCTCGTGGTTTGGATATAAAAGGAGTTTCTCATGTTTACAATTATGATATTCCTAAGACAAGTGAGGAATATATTCATAGAGTTGGGAGAACAGCAAGAGCAGGTAAAGAAGGAATTGCAGTTAATTTAATTTCAAACAGAGATTATGAAAATTTTGGAAATGTTCTGAAAGATGATTCTATAAAAGTTGATGAAGTTGAGATGCCAGATATTGAGCAGATTGGAGTTAGGTTTGATGATTCTGCTGGAGAGAGAAAGTTTGGAGGAAATAGAGGAGGACAGGGAGGCGGGAGAAGATTTGGCTCTGGTGGTGGAGGAAGAGGAAGATTTGGAAGTTCTAGAGGTGGTTCTCGTGAGGGAAGCAGAGGTGGAAGTGGCGGATTTAGAGGAAGACGAAGGTATTGATTATTTATCACAATAATCATTAAAAAGTATTTCTTGTTTTTATTGGTATGGATGCCAGAGTAAAATTTTCTGATATTTTTGGGGCTGGAAAGTCTATTATTGGAATGCTGCATTTGGCGGGGGGTACAGATAAAGATATTGTCAACAGGGCATTGAGAGAAGCAGATATTTATGAGAAAGAGGGTCTTGCAGGAGCGATAGTTGAAAATTATCATGGCTCAATTGGAGATGTTATGAGAGTTACTACCGCATTAAATACTCGCCAAAGAAAATTGATAATTGGAGTGAATGTTTTGCCTAATAATTATGTCGACTCATTTTCAATTGCAAAAAAATATGGGGCAAGATTTATTCAGCTTGATAGGGTTGCTGGGACTTATAGAGGAAGAAAGGGCAGAGAAGAATTGCCTGCTTTAGACTGCCAAAAAGAATATTTTAAAGCAAGAATGGGATATCCAGAGATTTTAGTTCTGGGAGGGGTATGGCCTAAATATTATATTCCTGTTGCAAGTTCTAGTTTAAAGAATGATTTGAAAAACGGAATGTTTTTATCTGATGCTATTGTTGTTACAGGAAAAGGAACTGGAATAGAAACACCTATTTCTAAAATTCTAGAGTTTAGAAGAATAATTGGAGAGAGTTTTCCTTTGATTGTGGGCGCGGGAGTTACGACTGATAATGTACATAGGCAATTAGGAATAGCTGATGCAGCTATTGTAGGTAGTTATTTCAAACATAGAGGAAATACTTATGAAGGAGTTGATAAATTAAAAGTAAGAACTTTTATGGATGTAGTTAGAGAAATTTAAAGGCCATTTTTATGTCAAGATGATTTAGAATATTTTGCATCTTGATATTAAAGGGAAGCAGAAGGCATAGCAGTATTTTAGAAATTGGTTGAAGTCATGCCAAAACTTAAATACTTTTAATTTTGATAAGGGTTGTGACTAAAAAAAGGTTTAGAGGGATTAATTATTTATTATTAGCCGGAGCAATTTCTTTTTGCACAGAGGCAAGAGGGCAAAATTTGGAAGGAAGAATTGTTCCTGCATCTCTTACAAGAAACGAGTATGTTTATAATGATAATAATAGAAGTTCTTTTTTTCATGGGGTGGAAGAAGAAGTTTTTAAGGGAAATAGAATTGATTTGAATGATAATATTTATGCTGACTTTAATTCTAGTTCTGATAAAGAGATAAATGAGACTTTAGGAGCTAACTTTGATCTAGTTGCACATAGTTTATTATTTTCTTTGAAAGATGCTGGTTTGTTGAATGGGAAGTTAAATGGAAGTGTCGGAGTCAGGGGAGATTTTTATTCTCCTGAAGGAAGGGGAGCAGATTATTCAGTAAAAACAACTGTTAATTATAATGGAATAGTTGATACGCAGGTTTATTTTAGTGACCCTCTTGGTAATGCTGAAAATGTAATGGGCTTGAAAATCTCAAAACCATTTAGTTTAGGGTATATTGGAAAAATAGGAGCAAGTTTTGTTCCTTACGTTAATGCTAATTATCCTTATGATTCTTCTGACAGATTTTCTGATATAACTACTGGAGCCGGACTTAATTTTACTCATGGAAATATTAATACTGGTATTTATTATTCTAGGAGTATATATCCATCTGGAGACAGCGCAGATACTGCCGGATTAAAAATGGAAGTAAAGGATTTAACTGGACTGGTTGAAAAATTAGGTGATTTTTTTGGAAGTGAGTAAATAAAAAATAAAAAATAAAAAAAGTTAAGAGTTTCTTATGAATATCGTTTCTCCGCTAACTTCTTTGTTGAAATGGATTGGGATTCCTCTGACATCAAGCTGGATGCCTTCTTCTGCTTTTTTAGGAATTTTGTCTCCTATTAAGCAGGTAATTTTTAGAGTTCCTTCAAAGCTTGGACCTGTTGAATCTGGGTCTAGTATAACTCTGATTAAAGCTCTGCCTCCTTCAAATTCAGCCGGAGCGCCTTGTGTAGTTCCATTTCCATATGGCTGGAAACTTATTAATTTAGTAGCTATCCACTTTCCTTTTCCAATTATTGTGCCATTTGAATTTTTATGAACAAATGTCCCATTTCCTGTTATTGTTTTTTGGCCAGTTGTGAAATCTCCTGCTCCCATTATTTCTATTGTATCTCCATTTCTTGCCATTGCGGTGTCTGGACTGTGCTCTTCTACAAATCCCGTTCCTAGCATGAATGAATAGCTAGAACTGTGATGAGATGCAGAAACTAAGACGAGAGATAAAGCAAGAACTAAGGCAAGGGTAAATGTTAAGAATATTTTGGATTTGAATTTCATTATTTATCCTCCTTTCATTTTTATACTCTTTAATTTTAAATATACAATCTATTTATATGTTGGTGATTACTTAGAGGTGATGATATTTTAGTATAATCAATATTGTCATATAATTTACAAAGAAATGCTGCACTCTTAATTGCTACTATTATTAATAAAATAATTAGAGATTATAAGAAAATCTTGTCATTTTTATTAATTGCATTTTTTAGTCAATACACTCAAGAACTGAAATCTTCAGAGAGTTCTTGACAATTTAAGTAATTATTTTTATTAACTTGTTATAACAAATTTGGTGATTTTCAATGCCTTTTTAAAGCTATTTTATCTTTTAAATATATGAGAATAAGACATGATTTTTCATCAAAGAAGACTGGGAAGTTTAAGAAATCCCCACACAATAATAAGCACAGGGTAGAATTTCCTAAAGTAGTTAAGGATGTAATTAGGACTTCTGATATAGTTCTTGAAGTTGTTGATGCGCGATTTATTGATAAGACGAGGAATTTAGAGATGGAGAAGTATGTTCTTGAAATGGGAAAGAAGTTGATTTTTGTTTTGAATAAAGCGGACTTGATAAGTGTTAATGAATTGAAGATGAATTATGATTTGGATTCGATAAAGCCGTATGTTTTGTTTTCAAATAAGAATAGAGTTGGAAGAACAAGATTGAAGACTATGTTAAAAATTGAAGTTAAAAAAATGAAGTTGACTATGAAAGCGAGAGTTGGAGTTATTGGCTATCCTAATACGGGTAAAAGTTCTTTGATAAATGCTTTAGCTGGAAGAAAGGGTGCTAGCACTTCTGCACAAGCAGGGCATACAAGAGGGGCACAGAAGATAAGATTGACTGAAGATATTCTTTTGTTGGATACTCCTGGAGTCTTCTTAGAGAGCGAGCATCCAGATTTAGATGGAGGAGATTTGAATAAGCATACTCATATTGGAGTAAAAACTTATGATAAAGTTAAAGATCCTGATTTTCTTGTTATGGAATTGATGAATTCGCATCCTGGAAAGTTTGAGGAGCTTTATGGTATTGAAGCAAATGGAGATTCTGAATTGTTGCTTGAGGAGATTGGTAAACGCAGACATTTTTTGAAGAAGGGTGGTGTTGTGGATATACAAAGGGCTGCTCGTGCGGTTTTAAAAGATTGGCAAGATGGGAAGATAAGATAATTACTAGTTAATCATTCCTTTTACATGGGGCATTTTTTCTTCTATAAAACTCACTATTTCTTTTTTATGTTCTGTATTAAGTGAAATGCCTATAAAGTTTGACTTTCTATAAGTTGAAATCCAGCCTATTTTTTCTAATTCTTTTATTGCCCAGTTTAAATTTTGAAATCTTTTGAAATGTTCAAGACGATCGTATTTATGCCCCCAATTATTTTTTCTTGCAAGTTTAAACATTATTTGTGCTTTTTCTGTTTCTATGTCCTCTTTTGGCATTTATTTATTAAAGGAAGGTTATTTATAAAAGTTTCTATTTTTGAAATATCTTTTATTTAATAGAAATATTTATATAGTATTATATTATAAAGATATTATGAAAATTAAAGAAAATAAATCTATATTTTTGGAATATTTGGGAGATACGTCTGAGCTGAGAGCACTTGATTTTCTGATAGATAATCATTTTTTTGATTATCCAATAACAGAAATAGCAAGAGGAAGCAATGTTAGTTATAATTCCATAGTATCTTTTTTTCCTAAATGGATAAAAAATGAAATAGTGATAAGAACAAGAAGAATAGGTAAGGCTGATTATTATAAACTTAATTTAGATAATTCTTTTGTTAAGAATATTATAAAGCTTGACTGGAGCTTGACTAAAAAATCTGTTCTGCTCGAGGCTGAAGAGAAGGCTGTTTTGAATTGATTTTTATGAAAAAAATAAAGAAAGGGAATGTATTGAAAGAGCTTTTTGGTGCAGCCAAAGGAAGAAGCAAGAAATCTGCTCATCAAATGGTAAAAGAGGCAAGAAAGAAGTTGGAAAGCAAATGGATGAGATAAGAATTAAAATAAGTTTAAATAATATGAATTAGATACAGTATTAATTAACTCCCTCTCTTTATTAGTGCTAATAACGGGGGGCTTTCTATTTTTTATATTTGAATGGTTTACTTAATTTCCAGAAATCATCAAAGTATGCTTTGAAAGTATCTGCTATACTTTGATTTACTATCTCTACTGCTATTTCTTCGGGTGATTGAAGAATTATTGTTACAGTGTCTTTGTATATTACAAAAGTAGCAGGAGTTTGAATGTCTGTCGGCATATATCTAATATCTGCTAGTCCGTATGAGTTTCTGTTTTTCAGAACTTTTGGATCTGTTCCTTGGTTGAATAATCCTCTAATTTTTATTCCTGCTTTTGCTCTTCTTATATGGTCTCTTTGCCAGTATAAATGCTGTTCTTCAGGTTGATAGGCCGGAATACCAAGATAAACATACTCTTCTCCTTTCTTTAATTTTTCATAAGTGTTCTCATGGGCTGTTCTTATACCTTTTAACCCGAAGTAAATTGTTGCATGGCTTTTAGGAGCAGATTTATTTTTACTTAACAATTCTGGGATAAGAGATCTTATTTCTTCTATGTTCTTCTGTGCCTTTTTTGCATTGTCTTCTGCGTATTCTATAATCTTTTTTGGATTTGCTGCTTGAAAGTATTTTGTTTTTTCCTTTATTATGTATGAAACAAGGCCTTTTTCTATTAATTTGTCTAATATCTGATAGATTATAGAACGCGCTATTCCTGATTTCTCTATGATTGGGCCTGTAGTTGATTCTGTTAATTCTAGGAGAGCAAGATATACTTTTATTTCTCCTTCTGTGAGTCCGGCTTGTTTTAGTGCTTCTTTATTCATGTTTTTATAAGCAAATTAGGGTTTAAAATATTATCTATTGCTATACCAGTGGTGGTGAAACAATAATTAAATAGTCTTATTTTTGATATTACTCTATAATGGTTACTAATACAAAGATAGAAGGAGAAGTTAGAGTAAAGTACAAAGGAAATAGTTGTACTGCTACTGTTAAAGTCAGTAAAAATGAATCAAAACTTTTAGCAAAAGCACTAAGAGAATCAATGATTAATGTAAATATGTTAGCAAAAGCATATGGAACATCTGAATCTATTATTTATAATTGGATAGGTGGAAAAAGATCTGTAGGTATAACTAAGTTAATTGCTATTTATGATGTAACAGGCAGACCACAAAGTTTGTCTTTTGTTGAGAAATATATTGAACATTGTGAAAGACAAGGTTTTAAACTTGAACTAGAAACTGGCGATGGTATGTGTGGTCGTTCTATTATAGGAAGTTTAAGGTCTGATATAGATATAGCTTATGCAATGGCTTCAAATACATTAAGGGAGGTTTATAGACAATCGCCTCAAGATAGGAGGGATGGAATTATAAAGTCAATAGAGGATTTAACTATAAGAAATATAAGAAAAAATGATTGTTCATCTGTTGTTGATTAGCAGATATAGTATAGTAAAAAGTCGCCTGTTATTAAAAAGATAGTAACAAAATCCTTTTAAAGAGAGTTTATTTATGCGAAAGATGGAGAGGTTGAAATTTGATAATCAGGGTAAATTGATGGCTATTGATGGAAAGAGCTATGAGAGTTATACTGGACAAGAAGGTGAAGAAAGGGGCAATAATTATGGAGAAGATAGAGGAGAACAAAGATCGCGGAGTTTTGTTAAATTAAGGACATCACAGGAACTTGATTTTTTGAAGGAGGATAAAGATGAGGGGAAGAAGGCAGAAAATATATTTGATAATAAGTTTTGGAGTTTGTATTCTGGAGAGAATATATTACCTCCGCTTAAGTTCTCAAATGGGAAGACACAGGAAGATGTTGTGAGAGAGATACACGATTTGATAAAAAATGGAAAGAAGATAATATTTTTACATGGTGCTTGTGGGACTGGGAAGAGTGCGATTGCTCTTAATCTTGCTAGAGTTTTTGGGAGGACAAGTGTTGTTGTTCCTGTGAAGACTTTACAGACACAGTATGAGAAAGATTATACTGATGGGAAGTATTTGATAAAAAATGGAAAGAAGATGAAGATTGCAATGTTGACTGGAAGAGAGAATCACGATTCTTTGATAAAATCTGGAGCTTCGTGTGCTGATCCCTTTTTGCCTGATACTATAAAGTTAACAGAGAAAAATTATAATCAGATAGTTGAGTATTATAAGGAGAACCCACTGATAAAGAATAAGGAAATACCTAATATTGAGAAAATAAGGAGGATTGCTATTGCTCCAGCGAATCCTTATTGGAGTCCTATAATTTCTTCAGATTATGCTCCTGAATCACTAATAGATGCGAAAAAGTATGAATATCCTGGATGTGATGGAAAGAAATATATTTTTTATCATAGGAAAGAAGGATGTTCTTATTATGATCAGTATTTGGCTTATAAGAGAGCAGATGTGATTATATTTAATTCTGCTAAATATAACTCTGAATTGTCTTTAGGTAGAAAACCGCTAACAGAGATAGATGTTATTGATGAAGCTGATGTTTATTTAGATAATTTCTTTGAGCAGAATGAGCTTAATTTAACTTGGCTTTCTAATTCTCTGAAAAATCTAAATGTTGAAAGTTTTAAGGCTGCAGAGAGCATTGATAAGATTAGGGATTTGATAGAGTTGGAAGAGAAGAATAAGAGGGCTTTGGGAATTGATGAGGCAAAGATATTCAAGATTGATGAGACGCAGATACATAAAATATTACAGGCTATAAATGCAGATACGGAGCTACAATCGGAAATTGCTCTTGATGAGATGAATTATGCAAATAAGATTTTAGAGATTGCGCATGATTTCTCGGATTCTTTAGCGGAGGTGTACGTTAATTTTAGAAGAGAGGATGATAGTTTGTTTGTTAAGATTGTTTCAACAAATTTGTCTTATAAATTTAAGGACTTGTTGTCTAAGACGAAGGCATTAGTTTTTATGTCTGGAACTTTACATTCTTCTGAGGTTCTTAAACATATATTTCAAATAAAGGATTATGAGGTTGTTGAAGCTGAAACTTTAAATCCTGGGACTATGGAAATTGTTAGGACTGGGAAGGAATTTGATTGTAAGTATATTAATTTTAGTTCTGGGAATTATAGTAGAGGAGATTATTTGTCTGCTTTGAAAGATTGCGTTGCGAAGGCTGAAACTCCAACTCTGATACATGTGCAGGCGTATCAGGATTTGCCTAATTTTGAGGAGAGGGCAGATATGAATTTGACTGAGTTAATGCCTAGGGAAGAATTGCTTGATGAACAGAGAGAAGATAAGTTTGGTTTGCGAATTGCTAAATTTAAGAGAGGGGAAATGAATAGGTTGTTTTCTACTAAATGTTCGCGAGGTGTGGACTTTCCCGGAGATATTTGTAAGTCAATGGTTTTTACTAAATATCCTAATCCAAATGTAAAAGATATTTTCTGGAAAGTTATTGAGAAGACGCATCCTTCGTATTATTGGGAGTTTTATAGGGATAAAGCTAAAAGAGAATTTTTGCAGAGATTGTTTAGAGCTATCCGTTCTAAGGACGACCATGTTTTTGTTTTGTCGCCAGATATAAGGGTTTTGCAGGAAGTTCAGAAGATGCAGAAGGGTAGTTAAGGAAGAAAAATAATTAGTGTATAAACCAGAGTAGTTAATGATAATTATTTTCTAAGTAATTTAAGCAAATTATCTGAAAGATTTAATTATAAGGAGATTTATCTCTGTTGTCAATAACATAAGTGTATATTTTATTAACTATTTCTCCTACAACCTGCTCTGCTTTTTCTTTTTCCAAATCTGTTGTCATGATACAATAGAATATTCTGCTATCATCTATGTACATGATGCCACAGCTATAAAAGTCTTTTTTATTCTCGTAATAAAAAGAACCATATTTTTGAGCAACTATAACATCGTCTGGAAGTTTTGCATACTTTTTTATGTTAAATGAGGTATTTGTAAGATAACGAAGCATCATTTCTGAATCTTCTGGCTTAAGTATGGTTGATAAGTATAAACTTAGAAATAAGTTTGAAGTAGTTTTTGGTGTTATTTCCAGACTTTTTGGCGATTCTATATAGCTAATATTGTTCTGATAATAATTCAAGTATTCAGTGATTTTTTCTCCATCTTCAATTGATGTTTGCTTTGCGAGAATTGAAAACGCAGTGTTGTCTGACTCTACAAGCATATATTTTAACAGTTCTCTGACAGTTAATTCTTTTACAGGGTTTGCGTAAAGCGTTCCAGAACCAGGATTTCTATCTTCATCAGTTATTGGAAGAAGCGTATCTAAAGATAATTCGCCCATTTCAACTTTTTTTATAATTATTATCGCAACAGGAAGTTTGTTGAGACTGGCAGCTCCATACCGCCTGTTTTCTCTTATGCCAAAAGATGCGCCGTCTCTTATATTAAGAACATACAGAGAGCTATTCAAATTATTTATTGACATGTAGCTACGAATGTCCTCTTCTAAATTTTTAAAGTTAAATATGAGAAGGCTTTGCGGCTTAAGTATTCCGCTTGTTATTCTGGGAGATAACAGGGATTTTTCTGAAACACTATTATTTTTAGTGTTTTTTTCGTATATGCTGCTGGCGAGTAGAATTAAGAGAATCGCTATAAAAACTCCTTCTAAAATTGCCACTTTTTTTATTTTTTCCACTTTTTTTGGACGAATTTACTGCTTAAATATTTACCTATTCAATTTTAGAAATTTATCTAAAGGGGAAAAAGCCGTCCAGGGAAGAGGGCTTGTTCATTATTTTTAGGGCAATATGCTTTGCAGCCATGTTGCAGAGAACTTGGTCTGCGGCTCCAGATATTGAGTATATGTTTCCTCTCTTTTGTATTAAAGGTGTGAAGAATTCTGTGAATCCGAAGTTTCCTGTCCAGCAGTATTCCAAATCTAAGTTTAGATAGGGAAATAGTTTTTTTATAAATTTTCTTATTATTTTTATATGTGGATAGTGGGGGTCTGTTTTTCTGTATTTTTTGTGGACAACTATTCCTCCTGTGCCCATGAGAAGGCGGTTGTCTTTTGTCAGTTTGAAGTATTCGTAATTTTTCTTTGAATCCCACATTAATTTTTTATGAAGAACATGTTTTTTTCTAAAAATCCTGTTTTTGAAAGCTCATTTTTATTCAGGTGGCGAGTTACAACAATTGTGGATTTCATATTCTTTACTCTTTTTGATGGATGGGCTACATCTATTGCAAGTATCATTTTTTTGAATTTTATTTTTCCGTGGGTTGTTTTAGCAATATTTTTTGTTATTTTTATAAGAGGAGTGTTTTCATATATTTCTATTCCATTTTTTTCAAGAGCTTTTGAAAAGTTTTGAACGAATTTCAGAGGGTTTACGGATAGACCGTGATTTACTGAAAGGAGGGCGTGCGAAAATATTGGGCTGTTCAATTCTTTTTTTAGTTCCCCATTTTTTAAGAATCTTGAATTTTTGTCTATATTTCTTTCTATTTCAAATTCTTTGTAAACATCGTTGTAATTGTCATGTTGGAGACCGCAGTAAAGCGTCGGCTGAAGTTCAGCTTCACAGTCAATTTTTTCTTTTATAATTGTGCTGTGGATTTCTCTGAGAGTGTTTATAACTTCTTTCCAGAAAGCAACCCCCTCCCTTTTCCGTATATTTTTTCCAAGTGGTCTAGGTCTAATTCTCCTCTTGTTGACAGCATGCCTGCAGATTTTCCTGTTGCTCCGCTTCCTATTATATCTTTTTCAATTAGGACAATATTTTTTGCTCCTAATTGTTTTAAAAAGTATGCTGATGATATTCCTGTAACTCCTCCCCCTACTATAAGATAGTCGCATTTAATCTCTTTGTTTAAAGAAGGTCTTGGATTGTATCCGGGGTTTTTCCAGAATATCTCTTTTTTCATGATTTAAATAAGATTTTAAGATATTTAAAGATTGATAATAAAAATATAATAGAAGCATTATTAACTGAGTTATATTAGTA
>OBEQ010751005.1_pt1 | contig 16728 bp, 15 predicted proteins | sample 1670901 | NCBI WGS metagenome assembly OBEQ01 (sample SAMEA104232315, study PRJEB22302) | groundwater metagenome | biome: forest; feature: aquifer; material: groundwater | place: USA | collected 2011-08-07 | depth 5.4 m
AGAATATTATGAATTTACTAACCCCGAAGGAAGAGTTGGCGGTAGAGAAGCCAAGGATTATTTTAACCCCGATTCTTTCAATGATTTTATGACGCTTAATCTTAAAGTTGGTATTAAAAGAAAAGATATTATGGAGGCCGCCAAGGATGTTTATGAGTATAAGAGAAATCTGATTGATAAATATAGGTCCAAGAACAAATTTTTAAACATACCCGTCAATCTTCAGGGGATCCTTAAATGATACAGCCCGTGGATGGTCCCCACCGGTTAGTCCAGGGGCTTCCTGTCTAGCTGATTTGAATTAAAGGCCTTTCATGGAAGGGCTCAGATCTCCCTTTTGCTGTAAAAACCTGCCCTGTAACAGATTCGCCTTTCGTTAATTCGCCTCAACTTACCCTAAAAATTCTCTTCGTGTCAAGGGCTTCGCAAGGGCCGCTGGGGTGCCTGCGGCCCCCTTGACACAGACAATTTTTAGGGTGTTCGGCTCATTATGCAACAAAAGGCGAAACTGTTAAGGTCAAACAACCAGCAAAAAGGAGATGAGGAAATGAGCCCAACCCAAAAGATCAGTTCAAATCAGCCGAACACCCAGGAGGAGTTTTACGGAAAGCCGGTGTTTGAGTACACCAGCGATCAGGCGGTCGTAGATGGGATCCTGTTCGATCTGACCCAGCTTAATCCCGCTTGGAAGAAGGGGCTGTTCAATTATGTGACAGTCAATCTTTTGAATCGCGGGTACATGTACCAGGACAAGATCAGCATTCCTAACCTGCTGGACCTGTTAAATCAGGCCAATCAGATCGTTCGCAGGGAAACCAAGGGCTTCACGGTTTTTGATTCCTTCTTTGATGGTTCTATTGAGCTGCCGGATGGGGACCAGCAGAAGATTTTCATCTGCTGGAACGAGACCGGCAAATTCACCATCATGCTGCCGGAAGATTATTAGTCCGCAGCACCATTGCCCGCTGGCAACGGCGGGCATTTTTTTGTGCTGTTTTATAGAGGATTTAGATTATAATAACGGGGTTATTTTGAGTCTATCTAGTTCTCTCCTGGGGACGATTAATTCAGAGATTACGATAACGAGTGATTCAGGTAGTACATTTTTATGAAGACATTTTTATTCGTAATCATCTTCTGAGTTGTTGGAGATAAAAATTTAATTTAAATCAAGGATTGCCATGAGTTCATTCCAAGAAAAATATAATAATTTAAAAAATGTTCCCATAGAAGAATTGAAAATAAATCTTGAAGCGAATGTTTATGGTGCCACAGATTCATGGGCAAGGAGAGCGGCCGAGTACATAATTAAAGAACACGAAAAACGGGAAGAAAGAGCTCGCATTGATAGGGATTTTGATCTTACTAAAAATAATGTTATTCAAACAAGAAGACTCGCAGGACTGACTTTATGGCTTGCGATTGCTACTATTGTAATTGCTGGGGCCAGTGTTTTAGGCTATTTGACCCAATTAAAATCTGTTGCTATTTCTCAAGCGGCGGAAAATCGAGATAAAATTAGATTACAAGCAGAACTCAGGCCGTATCTTATTGTCGAATTAGGCCCAGGTGATGGTGAATATTTGTGGAGAGACGACAACAGTCATCTTTATTGTTCAATTTATGATGGTAAATTCTTGATTTTGCCATTGATAATAAAAAATGTTGGTAAACTACCCGCAATAAATATTAAAGCAGACTATGTAAGTCCTGTTCAACAAGACAAAATTGAATTAGGGGAAAATATGCTATCCCCTGATGGAAGTTCGATGGGTCCATTCAGACCTTGGATCAACATTTCGGATTTAATAACTAAGAATTATAAGGGAGAATTTAAGGTTATTTTAAGCGTTCATTATATGGGGAACAAAGAAATAGATCCAAGAACGCATGTTTCCAATCTTTTTTTACAGCTTAAGAGAATAGATGGGAAGAAACCAGTTTTTGAAATTTTAAGTACAAATTTTGAGTTTGCTTACGATAAATAATATGTGCGGACGTTTCTTACAGACAAAGTAGGAAGTTAAAAAGCAGGGGGGACAATGAAGCCGATATCAATGATTGTATTTTTTATTTTACTATTTTCTTCAAATCTTGTTTTTGCAAATGATGTTTGTCATTGCATGGGATACTCAGGCCCAGGAGGACCTTGTTATGCTGGCCCAGGAGGTCCTGCTTATAATGGTCCAGGTGGCCCCGCTTATGATGGTCCAGGCGGTCCCTGTTATGCAGGCCCCGGTGGAAACGAATACGCTGGGCCCGGTGGTCAAGCTTATGCTGGTCCAGGTGGCCCCCAATACGCAGGTCCTGGCGGTTCCGCTTATAATGGTCCAGGTGGCCCCGCTTATGATGGACCTGGTGGGCCATGTTATTCAGGTCCCGGGGGCCCTTGTTACTCAGGCCCTGGCGGGGGAAGTCAATGCCCGAGTGTATGTAGGTAAGATTTTTATAAAGTGGGGATTAATAGGAGAACAATATGGATACACAATGTTATTGTGAGAAATCTTGGCTTGAAATTGCGAAAGATTTAGATGAAGGCGTCATTCCTGATGATGCTTTAATAAAAAAATGTTGTTGGAAACGTATCTGTCAAATAAATGCGAAGAAAGTGAAAAATTTGTGCCGTTCTGATTGGAGCGCTCTGTGTAAAAGGAGAGGGCACCTGCAGACAACGGCCAGGAGTTTGTGATGTGTCTTTGTTCAATTCGAATATATTGTACAGTTGGTGTTTATTTTAAAAGGGATTGTAGTTTGGTTGATGACTATAAAAAAATCTGTTTAATTTAGAATAATCTTCTTGTCCTGCGTCGAAGGGGGAACCTGGACGTTAAAAAAGTAAAACCTTCGTGGGGTAAACCGGACCCGCGAGGGTTTCTTTTTTAGCGAAAGGGTGTCATTATGAAACGTATTTTTGCCTTTAGCATCACATTTCTCCTTACGCAGGCGTGCCTGGCCGCGCCAGCAACTCCAATGAAGGACGAATGGGGAAAAAAGCATGCCGATGAGTCGGTGCTGATATTGGAATATTCCAACACCAACCAGCTTAACAAGGATTTCTCCTATTCTGAAACAGCGCATATCATTGAACGCATACAAAACGAAGCCGGCATGTCGGAAGGAGAACAGCGCATCACTTATAATGCCAGGCACGACAAGGTCCGTTTTATCAAAGCGCACATCACCCTGCCTGATGGTAAGAAATACTCGCCTAAAATGATCCAGGATGTGGATACGGCAGGAGATGGGATGTATTCCGATATCAGGCAGAAAATTATCACCATGCCCAATGTCGTACCGGGGAGCGTCATTGACATAGAGTATGAGATTTTCCACCGCCAGGGACCGCTGAAGGGTAATTTTTTTGCGAGTATTGCTATTAATGCCCCCCAACCTGAAAATCATGCCTTTTTTAAGCTTATTGTGCCGGACGGCATTGATCTTTATTTCAAAGAGACCAATACGGACCGCAAGCCGGTGGTTACTTCTGCCAAAGGATCAAAGACCTACCTTTGGGAATCAAGGAACGATGAGGATTATGACCAGCAATGGGGAAAGGAAAATAATACTCCGCCGTATCTGGATACGAGGCCTTTTATCGCAATTTCGACCATCAAGGATTGGAGTACGTTTGCGGATACCTACGCGGCGTTATTTTCCAAAGCGGTGGCTAGCAGTCCCCGGATAAAAGAGGACGTCAAAGGCATCATCCAGGGTAAGAATAGCGATATTGAGAAGATTGAGGCCATTCATAAGTATATCTATGACCAGTTCCGTTATGTGCAGATCGCTTTTGATGATCACGATTTTATACCGCACCTTGCCACGGAGGTATTCCAGAACAAATTCGGGGACTGTAAAGACCAGTCGATCTTGTTTATCACCATGTTAAAAGAAGCAGGGATCAAGGCATATCCCGTACTTATACGCAAAGAAACACAAGGGGATTTCAGGAAGATCCTTCCGGCAACAGAGGCATTCAGCCATGCGATCGTGGCTATTCCTTTGAACGGTAAAACTATTTTTGTAGACACCCTGGTCAAGGGCTATCGGGCCGGGGAGATCCCTTATGGCCTGGAAGGTGATTATGCCTTGGTTCTGGACGGTCAGGGTGGTCAGGCCCTGCAGGTTCCCTATATGCCGTTGGAACACAAGACCGAGGGGACGAAATTGTGGGTCAAGTTGGCGGCTGATGGTTCGGCCCATATCAGGATGGAGCATGATCCTTCGTTGGATGATTCGATCAGTCTAAGACAACGGCTCAAAGTGGCCACTGATGAAGAAAAGAAAGAGATATTGGAGAGGATTGAGAACTTGACCAGGGGAGGGAAGCTGGTCTCGTATAAGATCGAAGGGTTGGAAGGCGATCATGGGCCGGTGACGGTAAAGATCGAGACCATCGCCATCAATTACGCCAAACCAATGGGACCTTTTATGATATTAAATGGGTTAACTGATTTTGGCGCGTTCGATAATTTTACCGACAAGACGCGCAAGTATCCCGTCTGGTTGAATATGGAAAAGGCCGAGGAGAATACGGTGGAATATACTATTCCGGATAGTTTTCGGTTTGAATATGTCCCCAAGAGCGTGAGCTTAAAGAGTGATTTTCTTGATATGGATGTTTCCTATGAGCGTCATGGCCGCGTGGTTCGGCGCAGTGAACGCAGTCATTACAAGATGACGTCCATTCCGCCGGCGAAATATCAAGAATTTAAGGACTACCTGTTAAAATGTGAGCAGGTGTTGGGTGAAGTGATCGTGATTAGGAAGCATTAGGGTATAAACGGGTCAGGTGTAAAAAATAACGGGTTTTAGAGAATTTTTGATTATAATAGCGGCATTGTTGTTGGTTTTAATATAGAAATAGGAAAGAAATGGCAATTAAGAAAAGTCAATTATATAGTTCCATCTGGCAAGGTTGTGACGTACTGCGCGGGGGGATGGATGCTTCTCAGTACAAAGATTATGTGCTTGTTTTACTTTTCGTGCGTTACGTATCGGATAAGTATGCCGGGAAAAAAGATGAGCTCGTTGTTGTACCCAAAGGCGGAAGTTTTTCTGATCTCGTTAAACTTAAAGGCAAACCAAACATCGGTGAAGGTGTCAACACAGTATTAAGCGCCCTTGCTGAAGCCAATGGTCTCAAGGGGGTCATCGACGCAGTTGATTTTAATGATGAGGATAAACTGGGTAGGGGTAAAGAGCTTCAAGATCGCCTGTCTGATTTAATTGCCATATTTGAGAATTCAGAACTTGATTTCAGTAAAAATCGTGCCGAAGGCGATGATCTCTTGGGTGACGCTTACGAGTATCTGATGAAGCACTTCGCGGTTGAGTCCGGTAAGAGCAAGGGGCAATTTTATACTCCTGCCGAAGTCTCGCGTGTTATGGCCAAAGTGATAGGAGCCAATAGCATTAAAGGTAAAACCCAAACGGTGTATGACCCGACATGTGGAAGTGGTTCGCTTTTGCTCAAAGTCGCCGCTGAAACCCCCCGGGGTATAGCTATATACGGGCAAGAGAAAGAAAGCGCGACTGCCACACTGGCCATTCTTAACATGTGGTTACACGGTGAACCGACCGCAGTAATCCAAAAAGGACAAAGCACTTTATCAAACCCGCTTTTTATTGATAAAGGTGCGCTCAAGACGTTTGACTATGTTGTGGCCAATCCGCCATTTTCATACAAAGCGTGGCGTAACGGCTTTGACCCGGAGCATGACCTTTACGGCCGCTTTGATGGCTTTGGGACCCCCCCTAAGAAGAATGGTGACTTCGCGTTTCTTTTGCATATTGTTAAATCCCTCAAAAGCATAGGTAAAGGTGCGGTGGTTCTGCCTCATGGTGTTCTCTTTCGTGGTAATGCAGAAGCAGATATTCGTACTAATCTTATCAAGCGTGGTTATATCAAGGGTGTTGTTGGTCTTCCATCGAACATGTTTTATGGTACCAGCATTCCGGCGTGTATTATTGTGATTGATAAAGAGACCGCGGCCAATCGTCGCGGGATTTTTATGATTGATGCCTCTAAGGCGTATGTGCAAGACGGTAACAAGAACCGTTTGCGTGAGCGTGATATTCGCAAGATCGTGGATGTCTGGGAAGGACAGATTGAGGTTTTCAAGTATTCTCGTTTCGTTACGAATGAGGAGATCCAAAAGAACGAGTACAACCTTAATATTCCTCGCTACATTGATACACAGGAACCAGATGATATTCAAGATATTGAGGCGCATCTTAAGGGATGTATTCCAAGTATGGATATTGATTCCCTTGTTGCTTATTGGAGGGTATGTCCGTCACTTCAGAAAGCACTTTTTAAACAATCCGCTCGCGCCGCATATAGTGAACTTTCCATTCTTCCCGAAGAAGTAAGAAGGACTATACTTTCACATCCAGAGTTTGGCGCATTTCGTACAAGCATACTTAAAGTTTTCGTCACATGGCGGATAGCAACTTCCAAAAAGCTTAAGAGCGCAGGAACTTCAAATCACCCTAAAGAGATCATTCAGAAAATCAGCGATAGTCTCCTTGCCTCCTATGCAGATGCCCAGCTCATTGACAAATATGATATTTATCAATGTTTAATGTCTTACTGGGAAGAGGTTATGCAGGATGATGCACACATTATTACTACTGACGGCTGGGGAGCTGGCAATGAGGTAATACGTTTGCAACGAGAAGCAAAAGGGAATAAGAAAGATGTGGAAGGTTTGTATGGTCTTGAAGGGCGCCTTATCCCGATAGAGCTTTTGATTAAGACTTACTTTTCATCCGAACAAGGCGCGTTGGATGCATTGAGTGTTAAACTTGAGCAGATCGTCGGGCGGACGGATGAGCTTAAAGATGAATACGGCGGCGATGAGGGATTACTTTCTGAGGTTATTGATAACGAAAAGATTCCCAAGGGCGCAGTTCAGAAACGAATCAAAGAGATTCAAGGCGATGCTGATTATGCCGACGAGTTTAAAGTGTTGGAGCAATACTTCGGGTTGCTTGAAACAGGAGCAAAAGTATGGCAGCAGATCAAAGATGCTGAGAAAGCTCTGGAGCAAAAAGTGCTCGCCAAGTATCCATCGCTTACACAAAAAGAGATTAAGATCATTGTCGTGGAATATAAGTGGATGAATGAACTTGAAGCAAGAATAACTGCTGAAGTGGATCGTCTTTCTCAGGGGCTTGCTGGACGAGTGAAAGAGCTGGCCGAGCGTTATAAAGAAACCTTGCCGCAGATTGAGCGTGAAGTGGAAATGCTCACAGCAAAGACAGAGCAGCATCTTAAAACAATGGGGTTTGATCTCTAATGAAAAATTATTATCGCATTATGCTTGGTCGTAAAAGCGCCTATGCTGAAGAGGCTTATAAAGGTAATTTTATTGCCGCTGGTTTTGTCAAAGATAAAGACCTTGCGCATCATTTGCCAGATAATTGGCGAGATTTTAATAAAGAATTTATTCCCATTTTTCTTGAACAAAATCCTAACAAAACAAAGGTTTCTGCCGGCCTTGCCTGCGGTATGCTTTGGACAATTGTCAAAGGCGTGCAAGTGGGTGATGTGGTGCTTTGTCCTGATGGTAAGGGTAAATATTACGCTGGTGAAGTGACAGGGGGTTACGAATATCATAAGGGACAAACTCTCCCGCATCATAGACCAGTGCGTTGGTTTACCAGAACGATTACCAGGGACGAAATGAGCGAAGCACTTAAGAGATCTACTGGTTCAATTGGCACGGTCAGTGACATTAGTAAATATGCTGAAGAATTAGAAGCGCTTTTGTCCGGAAGTCGTCCTCAAGTTATCGTCACTACTGATGAGACTATCGAAGACCCAAGTATTTTTGCGCTTGAAAAACATCTGGAAGATTTTCTTGTTCAAAATTGGAAATCCACAGAGCTGGGCAAGCGTTATGATATTTATGAAGAAGACGGCGGTGAAATTGTAGGGCAACAATACCCCAGTGATACCGGGCCCATTGACATTTTGGCCATCAGCAAAGACAAAAAAGAGCTTTTGGTTGTGGAACTTAAAAAAGGTCGGGTAAGCGATGTGGTGATAGGGCAGGTTCAGCGATACATGGGCTATGCCAAAGAAGAACTGGCTGAGGAAGGTCAGGCTGTTCGTGGTGCGATTATTGCATTTGAAGATGATCTCAAAATTCGCCGTGCGCTTTTAGTAGCTCCCAACATTGATTTTTATACATACAAGATTCAGTTTAAACTCGAAAAGAAATGATAATGACAGCCCAAACAACACAGACGAAATCGGCAGGATATAAGCGAACGGAAGTTGGCATGATCCCCGATGATTGGGAAGTAAAATCCTTAGAGGAACTATTTTCTTTCAGTGGTGGGTTTACAGCTTCAAGAGAGCAGTTGTCAGACGATGGCTTCTGCTACTTACATTACGGGGATATACATAAGTCGAATAAGACTTATATTGATGTACAAGAAGAATTTCCAAAGATTCCAAAATTAAAAATCCTACTAAATCTCATTCCGAAGAAATCTTTACTTAACGATGGTGATGTCGTATTTGTTGATGCGTCGGAAGATGATGAGGGGGCTAGTAAACATATAGTAGTTAGAAATTCTAAAGATATAGTTTATATTTCTGGGTTGCATACTATTGTTTCAAAAAGCAAAGATGATTCGTTAGAGAATAAGTATAAGCAATATTGTTTCCAAACGAACGATGTGAAAAGGCAATTTAAGTTTTACGCTGTTGGTACTAAGGTAAGTGGTATTAGTAAGACAAATATCGCAAGAATTTTTATACCGTATCCTCCTAAATTTGAACAAGCCGTTATAGCTTCCGTTCTTTCCGATGTGGACGCCCTTGTATCTTCGTTAGAAAGACTCATCGCCAAAAAGCGTGCCATTAAGCAAGGGGCGATGCAGGAGCTCCTTACTGGCAAGCGCCGCTTGTCTGGATTTAGTGGGGAGTGGAAGGTAACGCTTCTCGGCGAAGTCGCCTCAGTGTTAAAAGGAACTCAACTGCATAGTAGTGAGACTAACTTGAACGGGAAATTTGCCCATTTGAATGGAGGCACTACCCCATCAGGCTACACCCACAAGTCAAACACGCCGGAGAATACCATTGCGATTAGTGAAGGGGGTAATTCATGCGGATACGTTCAGTTCATGGCAGATTCATATTGGTGTGGCGGCCATTGTTATTCAGTCATCCCGAATGGTATTGAAAACCGATTTCTCTACCACGCGCTCAAAGGGCAGCAGTCTGCAATCATGGGACTTCGTGTCGGCTCTGGTTTACCGAATGTACAAAAGACCACCCTTCTTGCGTTCAAGTTTCTTTATCCGGCAACCGAGACTGAACAAACCGCTATTGCCACCATCCTTTCTGATATGGACGTCGAAATTGAAGCATTAGAGCAAAAGCTTGCTAAGTATCGGCTGCTCAAACGAGGCATGATGCAAGTATTATTAACTGGAAAGATTCGACTTGTATGACTACGCCAGTAGGACAGATAGAACGTAAGACGCAGGATCGCATTGTGATGCTCTTTCGTGATCGTCTCAAGTACGACTATCTAGGAAACTGGGAAGAACGCGAAGGTAATAGCAATATCGAGGCGGAATATCTACGCGCCTTCCTCATCCGTTCCGGTTATAGCACGCGACTAATTGATAAGGTCATTACCGAATTAAAGCATGCCGCGGATAAGCAGAGCGTGAGCATATATGATCTTAATAAGGACGTGTATGGCTACCTACGCTACGGCGTAAAGATACGAGAAGAACTTTGGCAACATCATCAGACGGTGAAGCTTATTGATTGGGAGAATCCTGGGAACAACCACTTTGCCATTGCCGAAGAAGTGACGGTGCGCGGTAATCGTACCAAACGACCAGACTTAGTGCTGTATATAAACGGAATCGCTTTGGGCGTGATTGAACTCAAGCGTAGTATTGTGTCAGTCTCCGAAGGTATCCGTCAAAATATTGGTAATCAAAAAGATGAATTTATAAAGACATTCTTTGCTACTGTCCAGCTTGTTATGGCTGGGAATGATACGGAAGGCTTGCGTTACGGCACCACCGAAACACCCGAGGAACATTATCATGCTTGGAAAGAACTCGGGCTTGAAACTGAAAATCGTCTTGACCGGCACTTGTTACAACTCTGTGAAAAGCGGCTACTCTTGGAAGTTATTCATGACCTTATTGTTTTTGACAGTGGTACTAAGAAAATTTGTCGACATAATCAGTATTTCGGTGTAAAGGCAGCACAAGAATTTGTAAAGCGCCACGAGGGCGGCATCATTTGGCACACGCAAGGCAGCGGTAAAAGCCTAACAATGGTGTGGCTGGCTAAATGGATTCGTGAACATATGACGGATGCACGGGTACTGGTTCTTACGGATCGTGATGAACTTGATGATCAAATTGAGCAGGTATTTTTTGGCGTTGACGAAAAGATTTACCGTACCACAAGCTGTCGCGATCTTGTGAGTCAACTTAATACGAAGGACAAATGGCTTTTGTGTTCACTGATTCATAAGTTTGGGAGATCCGGGGCTGTTGGTGAAGCGGATATCGATACTTACCTTGCTGATATCAAACGAAATCTTCCTAAAGATTTTAGAGCTAAGGGTGATGTCTTTGTATTTGTTGATGAGTGCCATCGTTCCCATGGGGGAAAACTCCATGAGGCAATGAAGGATCTTTTGCCGGAGGCAACATTCATCGGCTTTACCGGCACACCGCTTCTTAAAATCGACAAAAGAAACAGTATTGGTATGTTTGGGCCGTATATTCATACCTATAAGTATAGTGATGCTGTTGCCGATAAAGTGGTTTTGGATTTACGCTATGAAGCACGACGTGTGGATCAGAATATTACTTCGCAAGATAAGATTGATGCCTGGTTTGAAGAGCGCACCCAGGGGCTGACTGTTGTGGCTAAGGCAGAGCTTAAAAAGCGTTGGGGTACGATGCAGAGCTTGCTTAGTTCACGTTCGCGGTTGGAAAAGGTAGTGTTTGATGTTTTAGATGATTTTTACAAGAAAAACCGCCTTGCCAATGGCCGTGGTAACGCCATGCTGGTTGCAAGCAGCATTTATGAAGCCTGCCAGTATTACGAAATTTTCCAAGCACAGGGCTTTACTAAATGTGCGGTGGTGACTTCGTATGAACCAGGGGCGCTAAGCACCGATACCCGGGAATACGCTGTATATCAGAAAATGTTGGGTGGAAAGACCACCGAGGATTTTGAACGTGAAGCAAAAAAGAAGTTTATCGAACAACCGGGGCAGATGCAACTCCTTATCGTTGTGGACAAGCTCCTCACTGGTTTTGATGCACCACCGGCAACCTATCTTTATATAGACAAGAATATGCAGGATCATGGTCTCTTTCAAGCGATTTGTCGGGTCAATCGACTTGATGGTGATGATAAGGAGTACGGCTACATTGTTGATTATCGTGATCTTTTTAAAAAGCTGGAACGGGCAGTTACAGATTACACTAGTGATGCATTGGAAGGATTCGATAAGGAAGATGTGATAGGGCTTCTTAAGGATCGTCTTGAAGAGGGTAAGAAGGATTTGGAAGATGCGCTTGAAATCGTACGAGCGCTCTGTGAGCCTGTTGCTCCGCCAAAGGATTCATTCGCCTATATTCGATATTTTTGTGGTGATGTTGAGAACCCGTATGCTCTTAAAGAGAATGAGATTAAACGTGTGAAACTTTATAGGTCAGTGAGTCATCTTTTACGCGTGTATGCCGATCTTGCCAATGACATGGTTAAGGCTGGATTTACCAAAGAACAGACACAAGCCATTGAGCGTCAGGTGCGCCATTTTGAGCAGGTACGGATGGAAGTGAAGCTGGCCAGCGGTGATTACATTGACCTTAAGAAATATGAACCAGCGATGCGCATACTCATCGACCGTTACATTACAGCGGAAGAAAGCGAGAAAATTTCAGCCTTTGATGACATGACATTGGTGGATTTGATTGTCAAGAAAGGTGAGGATGTGATCAACGATTTGCCTGAGGCAATGAAGAAAAACAAAGAAGCAGTAGCAGAGACCATTGAGAATAACGTGCGGCGACTTATTATTGATGAAATGCCCACCAACCCAAAGTATTATCAACGAATGTCTGAACTTTTGGATGAACTGGTCAAGCGGCGTAAGCAAGAAGATGTGGAGTACAGAGAATATCTTGCAAAGATCGTGGCACTTTCCAAGCAGGTTAAAAATCCAGAACAATCGTCGTATTATCCTGTGGCTATCAATTCCAAAGCGAAGCAGGCGCTTTACGATAATCTGGAGAAAAATGAGGCTAGGGCACTGGCTATGCATGAGTCCGTTATGGAATCAAGAGAAGCCGATTGGAGAGGCAATCATTTGAAAGAACGAAAAATAAAGATTGCGATCAAGCAGGTATTTACGGATATTCTCGATGATGAATTGAAAAATATATTCGAGATTATCAAAAATCAAAATGAATACTAATTCTTGTATGTTACGGGTTGGGAGTGTGGAGGCGCTAATCGTGCGCAAGCCGATTAAGAATCTACACCTTGCAGTGTTACCGCCGCTTGGCAAAGTTCGTGTGACTGCGCCGCTTCGCATGAAAGACGATGCTATTCAGACGTTAATAGCGACACGGCTGCCGTGGATTAAAAAACAGCAATTAAAATTTGAAGGACAAGAGAGACAGGCAAGGCGTGAGTATGTTTCGGGAGAGAGTCATTATTTTTTGGGGAAGCGTTATAGGCTTGAAGTGGTGTTTGAAGATAGAGCGGCTCACGTTAGTCTGAAAGGAAAAGATAAAATTATTTTGTCCGTTCGACCAAATAGTAACCGTACGAAACGTGAGCAGGTGATGATGGATTGGTATCGAAAAGAGTTACGGGATATAACGCATGAATTGCTTGAGCGCTGGGGAAAAACCATAGGGGTTAAGCCGAGCGCATGGGGTATAAAAAAGATGAAAACCCGTTGGGGTACATGCAATCCGAAAGCGGGCCGGATTTGGTTTAACCTTGAGTTAGCAAAAAAACCGGAGCATTGCTTAGATTATATTATCGCGCACGAAATGACCCACCTTTTGGAGAAAAGCCATAATGATCGATTTAAGACACACATGGACAAATTCATGCCTCGCTGGCGACAGTATAAAGAAGAGCTAAATCGATTAGTTCTAAGTCATGAGCGATGGGATTATTAAAAAATTACTGATAAGAGGAGATAACCTATGGCTAAAAAACGTATTTTTGTGAGTTATGATTATGATAACGATAAGATATTAAAGGATTTTATAATTGGGCAATCCAAATTACCTGATTCACCTTTTGAAATTGTTGATTGTTCTTTAAAAGAAGCTGCTCCTGAAAAAGAATGGGAAGAAAAAGCTCGAAAAGCAATTTCTCGGGCAGAGGTGATGTTAATAATGGTTGGATCGAAGACATATAAAGCACCCGGGGTTTTAAAGGAAGTTAAGTTTGCAAGAGATCTCGGTGTGTCGATTTTTCAGGTAATAGGATATAAGGATGGTGATTACACCGCCGTTCCAGACGGTGGGCGTTTATATAAATGGAGTTGGGATAATTTAAAAAATTTATTAGGTTAGTGATGATGACTTATACGGCTCAGATCGAAGAATTTATCGAAATCTATACTAAAGCAATAAAAGATAACACTGCTGCGATTTTTGCGGGGGCAGGTTTATCGAAGGCTTCAGGTTTCGTAGATTGGAAATCTCTCTTGCGTCCGATTGCTCGCGATCTAAAACTTGACGTAGATCGTGAGACAGATTTAATTGCATTAACACAATTTTACATTAATGAACATGGCGGAAGACATAGAATCAATCAGTTAATATTAGAAGAATTTGCGAGAAATGCTCAAGTAAATGAAAACCATCGGATTTTGGCACGCCTACCCATAGCCACATATTGGACTACAAACTACGATACACTTATTGAAGAATCATTTAAGGAAGCTGACAAGACGCCGGATGTTAAAAAGGAAAAGGAAAATCTTTCAACAAACTTACCAAAACGGGATGCGGTGGTTTATAAAATGCACGGAGATGTTTCACAACCACATAATGCTGTTATTACAAAAGATGATTACGAGAAATTTGATAGAACGAGACATTTGTTTTCTACCGCCCTAGAAGGAGATTTGGTACAAAAGACATTTCTTTTTATTGGTTTTAGTTTCAGTGATCCGAATATTAGTTATATTCTTGGGCGTATTCGTAATCTACTTGGAGAAAATCAGCGAGAGCATTACTGTTTAATGCAAAGAATACAGAGAAAGAATTTTAAAGAAAATAGAGACTACTTGTATGCTAAAACAAAACAGGAGCTACAGATAAGAGATCTTAAACGATATTGTATCAGAGCATTACTTCTTGACGATTATGCTGAAATTACAAAAATTTTAAAACGGATTGAAAATAAATATAAGCTAAAACATATTTTTATTTCTGGAAGTGCTGCAAATTATGGAAAATATAAAGAGAAATCTGCTCAGCTCTTCTTACATAATTTAAGTAAGAAATTATGCGAGAAAAATTTCTCGATTATTACCGGTTTTGGATTAGGCGTTGGTAGTGCCGTTATAAACGGATCTTTAGAGCATGTTTTTAGTACTAAATATCAGCATATCGGAGAATATCTTACGCTGCGGCCATTCCCACAATTTGTAACTGGTAAACAAAAGTTACCAGAACTTTGGCAGCAGTATCGAGAGGAAATGATTGGCAAGGCGGGTATAGCAATTTTTGTATTTGGGAATAAGAAGAATGAAAAAGGAGAAATAATTGATGCTAACGGACTTTGGAAGGAATTTAATATCGCGACAAGCAAAGGGGTAAGGATTATTCCTATAGGAATGACAGGTTCTGTAGCTCAGAAAATTTGGGAACAAATATGGAAAGAAAGGAAAAAATACCTTGGTGCTAACAAAAAGATTCATAATTTATTTAAAAAATTAAACAGTTCAAAGATTAAATTAACCCAAACTATTAATATCGTAATACAGATTATTAATAATTACTTGGAGGAATAAAATGGCTAGGCGAGTTTATTTTGCTTTTCACTATCAACGAGATATCTGGCGAGTTAATCAAGTTCGTAACTCAAATATAGTTGAAGGCTTCGATGAGGCTGGGTTTATCGATTCCTCCCTTTGGGAAGAAGCTAAAAAGAAGGGAGATAAGGCAATAAAAAAACTCATTGATGATGGGTTGGAAGGCACTACGGTTACCGTAGTATTGATCGGCGCAAAGACATCTGAAAGGGAATATGTTGATTATGAAATAGATCAAAGCTGGGAGAGAGGAAATGGTTTGATAGGAATCTACATTCATCAACTTGAAGGTCAGGATGGCAAAACAGATTTTAAAGGAAAGAATCCGTTTGAAAGCGGTTACACAAAGATTAAAACATACGATTGGGTTGATGATAACGGCTATAATAATATTGGTGATTGGGTTGATGCTGCCTACGAGCGTGCGCAGAAAAGGCAGAAAAAATAAGTTTCATTAACATTGTAACAATAAGGCATAAATGTTTTTCGAATATCCTAATGAATCACCTTATGCAAGAGCCTTAAGGGAAGCGATGGAAGCAGAAAATAGACGAAAAAATTTATTGGGAGGGGTGAATCCATTTTCGCAGGGTTTAGAAAGTCTTTACCCTAGTTTTTTAGGTTTAGTTGTGAAAAGAAAGGTATTTATTAGCTATCATCATGAAAATGATCAGGGATGGGCAAATTACATGCAGACAACTTTTGCAGATCAATATGAATTGTTTTATGATAGTTCGCTTGATGAGGAAGTAGATAGTGACGATTCGGAATATATAAACAGAGTAATTCGTGAAGATTTCATCAAGGGTACATCTATAACAATTGTATTGTGTGGGGCTGAAACGTGGAAACGCAGGTTTATTGATTGGGAGATATATTCGACCCTACATCACGAGCATGCTTTATTAGGAATAGCGCTTCCTACAGCTCCTAAAAGTTTTGATGGTAAAGTTACCGTACCTGATCGCCTTCACAATAATATTGTGTCTGGCTATGCACACTGGATAAATTGGACAATTAAAGGTGTTGAGCTTCAGACTGCAATAGAAATCGCAATATCGAAAAGTTCGCAAACTAGATTTATTAATAACAGCAGAGAGAAGATGCAAAAGAGTTTGAGGTAAAGATTACCTTAACCCGGCATCATCACGTGGTAGTCATATGAACAGAGAAATTATTTCCGACATTCGTAATAAACTCTAAGCCTTAAGCATCGTATTAGAGCGTATGGCTGAAGGTAAGACTTTTCCAGAAAGTTTTTTAAATTGGCTATCTATGATTTTAATGTTTGGAAATAGTCAATATTCAACTTGACTTTTTATCAAAATAATTCTTGACAGAAATTTTGATTCTGGTAATATCATTCTCAGAAATTGATTCAATGATTTCTGCTGACACCCCGGTCGGCCAAAGTAGTAAAAATTCCCCAGCAGTTTGTTCTTCCATAGTTTTTTAACGCTCGGTCAATTTCTTTTCCCAAATGAAGAGGTTGAACTTGCAAGATGCGTTTTTTGTGAAGGAGGCCGCGCGTGCGTGCCATTCCACCAAAAATCCAAATCTTGAAGTTCGTATGGGAACAGGGGATTGTCACCGTTGACGATGTAACCCGCCATTTATTCCAGCCCGATAAGTTCCGCGCTGTTCGTATCGCCCTGCA
>OBEQ010341288.1_pt1 | contig 16724 bp, 19 predicted proteins | sample 1670901 | NCBI WGS metagenome assembly OBEQ01 (sample SAMEA104232315, study PRJEB22302) | groundwater metagenome | biome: forest; feature: aquifer; material: groundwater | place: USA | collected 2011-08-07 | depth 5.4 m
GAGGCAAAAAGCGGGCCTTCATTTACTAGAAATTCTTGAAACTCGCGGCCGTTGGAAAAAGCGCGGTGGAGGTAGTTTATTTTCTTCTCAAAAACAAACCCAAACTCGCGCTGGCCAACATTAGGCACACTTGCCTGGTGGGTTGAGTAGAATTTTTTAAAATAGGTTGAAATCCGCGGTAATGAAGAATTTACGATATTTGTAGCAGCCATTTTTATCACGCAATATAGGTTTAATCGCAAAATTTCAGAGTTTTCTTATTCCCACTTGCCTTTCCCCAAGGCGCAATGGACAGCCAATACATTTAGAATGAATTGCTTCAAAGGGAGTGCCGCGTAACGAACGAAATGAAGAGATTCCACGAGTATAAACCCAGTCCATGCAAGCTATTGCTTCGCGGTCTGTAAAACTATTGGAACCTTTTTGGCAAGCTTTGACATACAAAAGCATTACCCCTTCGGCATCTTTTTTGTTCAACCCATCAGCGTGGCAAGCAATTGCCAATGCAAGCGAACCGTAATACCGTTGCCCTTCTGGCATTCCTGACTTAACTTTTTCCACGCACTGCAGCGAGAGGGAATTTACCTTACTTCCAGGTGCAGGCGGCTGGTATAACTCCGCAGTTAGGGATTCAGCTGCTGTTTTAAGCGGGCTGGGCAAATCAATTGACGGCAACGACATTAATTTCCTTACAACAAGGTTGGACAAAACGTAACAGATATCTTCATACGCTAGGATAACTTTTCCGCTGCGCACTTGCGATAAAGAAGGATCTTGTTCTGAGTTGAGAAATTCAAATAAATTAATTGAAAAATCCTCGCCTTCTGCTAAAAGAGAGGGAAAAAGTTCCTTTGCATAATCCAAAGTGGTTTCAGCGTCGTTGCGGAAAACGTTCAGCGCAAGCCGAGCGTAACCCTTTGAAAATCTTGATTGTAAAGGAAACGGGCAACCGGAAATAATCGCGTTGCACGTTGCATAGCATTTAACTGCATCTTCTGGGTTTAGATGAAGAAATTCCCGCGCTTCTTCACGGACAACCGAAGCAATAAACGTTTTGCAACTCTCAATCCGCTGGCTGTCAGGCATCTCATGCAACGCCACTTCCCTAGCTTTCTGAGTAAAAGGTAAAAACATGACAAGTAATCAAGTAAACCCAGCAAGAGAGAAAAATAATAAACTTACACTTAGCCCTTGCGCTAAAGAATAGTGTACCGCACAAAGCGAGATCGGGGAAAAAAAGATTTACTACAGGAAAATACTCAGTACTGCTGGCGCGCTTTAACCGTTTTCAACAAATGTACATAAACTTCCCCCAGGCAAACTTGGCTGTGTGCATAGCCTGTTGTCATAAGAGTATGCAATTGAAACAGTCCCATCAGCGCGGTTCAACACACTTTGGAATGGAGAAACGAAGCCTGGAGAAGCGGGAGTAATCAAACCATAATAATTTAAGCGGTATGACACACCACTGAACTCAAGAGGCGCGTTGTTTTCCCACGTTGCAGTCCATATGCCAGGTAACGGCGTCTGGTAGGAAGTGCCACTTTCATTGGACACTATATTAGTTATAACTGTTTCAGTTAATTGAATGTAAACATCCCTCGGATATGGCTGAGTATTACGCGTCAGCGAAACATACACTTTCAAAGGGTAATTGTAACCAGAATCTGGATAGGCAGTTGAAGTTACAAAAAGCGGAAAATAAAGATAATCAAAGGTATAATACCCGTAAAGAAGCTGGGGCAGTCCTCCAACTCTGTCCAAAACCCAGCCGGCTGCGGTTGCGTGAAGCACTGAACCAACTGGAAGCGATGTTGCGCTTCTCCTCCGGGTTACAACCAAGAAATGGCTATTTCGTATAAGCGAATCAGGGTAATGATATAAAAATTTTAAGGTCAGCGTAGAAGCCGCAGGATTAGATACGCCGATGCGAACAGCGTCAACATTCCCAGTATAACCGCCCGTGGATATTGGATAATTATTATACGGAATAAAAGTAACAATTGCAGTTCTTGCATTTGGTCCAGTGGCAAACCCGGTTAAGTGGTAACCGCCCCAGATTGATAAAAGCAACAAAATTATAATCGCTGCAACTACGGCAAAGAAAGCTACGCCTAAACCACTCTGCTCAACACTAGATGGAGTAAAGTGCTTCCTTAACTCACCAGGATGCGGAACCAAATCTTTTGATTCTTTACTAGCGTTCATTTTAGTTCTTCGTTTTGCCATGCTATTCTAAAGCTAACTTCGTTTAAAAAGGTTATTATTATCGACTGCAGAAAAACTCTTGAACAAATTTTAAATAACGGAGATGACAAAAATGAAAATTTCAATTGGTAATTTTAAAGCAGCGCGCGACTCCGCCTTGGCAGTTATGGTTTTTGAAGGCGAAGAAAAAGAAAGCATCGCGGCTGCAGAGAAGGAAAACGGCGCAAAAGTTGCAGTTGAGTTTAAAGCAAAGAATTCCGCGCAAATTGTAAGCGCTGGAGAGAAGAACATAATTTTAGTAGGTTTAGGCAAGCGCGGCGACTTTAGTTTAGAGATTTTGCGACGAGCAATCGCAAAGGCCCAGTCAGCTGCATTACAATTAAAGTGCACAAAATTAGCGGTTAACTTAACCGCGCTAAAAGGAGACGCTACACAAGTAGCAAGCGCGGCAACAGAAGCCGCGATTATCGCGAGCTATTCTTTTGTGAAATATAAATCTCAAGAGGAGAAAAAAGAGAGAAAAGAAATCGAAGAGCTTACTTTAGTTGGGCTGGCGGATAAAACCAGCGAACGCGGAATCCAAGAAGGAACAATTGCAGGCAACGCCGTTAACTATGTTCGCGAAATGGCCAACGAGCCTGCTAATGTTGCAACGCCAACTGCGCTTGCTTCGTGGGCGCGGAAAACTGCCGATGCATGCAAAAATGTTTCTGTGAAAGTTTTTGAAAAGAAAGATTTGGAAAAAATGGGCTGCAACGCTTTACTTTCGGTTGCGCGAGGGTCAGTTGAACCGCCAGTGATGGTTGTAATGGAATACAAACCGGCAAAATATGCAAAAACTTTGGCGCTTGTAGGCAAGGGAATTACTTTTGACAGCGGCGGAATATCTCTCAAGCCTGGAAAAGATATGGACCAGATGAAATTCGACAAGTGCGGCGCGTGTGCAGTTGTTGGTGCAGTTAAAGCGGCAAGCGAGCTGAACATTGCAACTCGCGTAATCGGCGTTTTCGCCGCTACTGAAAACATGCCAAGCGGCTCAGCTTCAAAGCCAGGCGACATTGTCCGCGCTTACAACGGCAAAAGCATCGAAATATTGAATACAGACGCCGAAGGCAGGCTAATTTTGGCAGATGCGCTTAGTTACACTGTAAAGGAATTGAAACCAAACTACGTTGTCGATATTGCAACCCTCACCGGAGCATGCGTAGTTGCGTTGGGCAATGCTGCAAGCGGGCTAATGGGCAACGACTCACAACTAGTAAAAATGGTGAAAGAATGCGGAGAAGAAAGTGGAGACCGCGCTTGGGAACTTCCACTATGGGCGGATTACGAAGAAAAAGTGAAAAGCGACGTAGCAGAAGTAAAAAACCTCGGCGCGCCTGACGGTGGCGCAGGCACAATTACAGCCGCTGCTTTCCTCAAAGCTTTTGTTGGCAATAGTAAATGGGCTCACTTAGATGTGGCAGGAACCGCTTGGGCTAATTCGCCAAGCGGTTATTACAGCAAAGGAGCAACTGGAGTTGGAGTTAGATTATTCACAAAGCTGGCGAAGAGGATGGAAAAACAGAAGACAATACTTGAAAAAATATAACGTAAGGTTTTTAGCCAGCTTCGTACTTTCCTTTTACGAATACCGAGTCAGTGTGGCTTAGTGCAGTTTGCCTGTCAACGAAAGTGACTTGGAAACTCTTTTGGTCGAACGAACTTCCCGCAGAACCAGCAGGCACAAAGCTAGCCGCAGTACAGGTGAAGTTTCCATCCGAGGATACGCTTGAACCAACACAGCCGGAGCTAGATGGAGTGGTTCCATTTACAGTTATAGAAGTGCCGCCTTTGTTTCCAAGGACGATTGTCAACGTTCCAGTAGTGTCTACTTTATAGTCGAGGCAGGCAAAGCGAGTTGAACCGCCGCATGTTCTTTCTTCAACGAATCTAGATGGGTTGAATACGCCGAAATACCATAGTACTCCTGCGATTATAACAATCGCAAGAATAGCCCAACCATAAGTAACTAAATATTCTAATGCAGTTTGTCCTTTTTGACCTTTACCCATTGCGTTCACCAAGAAATGAAAAATTCAAAAAAATAAAAAACTAAGGGAGTTCCGGAGAAAACCCCGGAACTCATTCAAACACTTTATTCGTAAGTTCCAGCTACAAATCCACGTGCAATGTGTGCGATTCCACTGCGCGTATCAGTATAGTTTACTGTAACGGTTTGCTGGCTGAACCTAGTGCCGGCTGTTCCAGCTGGAAAGCCCGCAATTGTGCAAGTGGAATTAGCATTTGCAGCTACGCTGGTTGGTAAGCATCCGGCTGAAGTTATTGTAACTGTTCCGCCTGCGATGTTGTTCAACACTATCGTAAGTGATCCGGCTGTTGACATACTAAAATCTTGACATAGGAATCCACCGCTAAAGCCGCTGCATTGCTTGTCGCCTGCAAATCTAGCTGGGTTGAATACACCTAAGTACCATAATACTCCTGCGATTATAACAATCGCAAGAATAGCCCAACCATATGTAACTAAATACTCTAAAGCAGTTTGTCCTTTACTCATTCAATCAACCTCATAAGTTTTAACTGCAATTATTAACATCAAGTGGTTTTTAAATCTAACTAGCGAATATTGCTTGTGAATTATGGTTACTAAAATGGCGGTTAGACCAATGAAAAGCGGAAAAATAAACAAAACAAGTAAATCTGTAAAAACAAACAGACTGGCTAAAACAAATCGGCTGACTAATAAAACAAAAGGACCAGCAGATAAAACAACAGCAGAGTGGCTCCGTTATTTGCAAGGGGGCACTACCGTACTTGTAGATTGCGGAAGCAAGGCAAGTTCTGAAGATGCGCCAGATATTATCCGCGCTTTGGCAAAAAGAGGGTACAGGCATGGGTTAGTTGTTTCGCTTAGTTGGGGCTGCACTAAAGTGAGCGCGGCATGTAAAGCGCTTGACCATTCAGCCATAGCTTGTTTGTATCGCCAGCTTAATGTTGAAAAAGGAAAACATGAAAATTGCACGTTTGTGCAGCCGTTAAGTTCTTTGACTGATTTGGGAATTATGCTCGTTGAAAAAATGCGCTATTTGCCAGAAGAAAAATCATTTTGCATCATTGACTCCATTTCAGAGTTGGAACAGCACAATAAGCCGGAGCTAATTGCCAGGTTTGTGAACTTCATCAATCCAAAGCTAAAGGCAAACTACGTAGATACAATTGTATTAATCCATCCGCGGCCGCGCGACGTGCTTAAGCCGATGCTAGTAGATTTGTTTGACCACGTTGTTGAAGAGGAGAATAAGTAGTACAGTAGCTTTTTCAATAGTCCAGAATCTTTTGTAGATTGTTTATAGCAAATTGCATTTTGGAACAGGTAAATTAACCTGTTGCTAGCAATGGGGCAAATAGTCCGTTCAAAAGCGAAAGCGATGAAAAGAACAGGAAAAGCCCAATTCCGAGAAAAACTGGAACATAAGGTAAACCTCGCGTTGCTTTGCCATACCGCATTAACCCAACTATAAACGCGCATGAAATAGTTGTTATTATCACACTAGCAAGTGCAAAATTGTGAAGGTCACTCGCAGGGAGTGATTTGGTTCCGCCGACTCCAATAACCGGAATTCCCGAAAGGCCGGCTTTTTGCAGTGCAGCTGGATCTACATTTCCCGCACTGGCTTGCTTGTTTATTGTGGACTCGTTTATTTCAGCGTAGAATACTGAAACTGAAAATAGAAGAGGAGAAGCTATAACCCCGGCAAACACAATAAAAATGGAATAAGTTATTGTTGAGGTGGCAATTTCACGCTGCAATAATTGAATGTTGTGAATGTCATCTGCAACATAGTCAAGCAGCGTAGCCATTTCTCCGCCAAGCGAAATGCCTTGGACTATTAATTTAACTGCGCGTTCAAGCACCGTTGACCTAACTCTTTCAGTCATCCTAGCAAGCGCCTTGGATACGGGCATGCCAGTAAACACGTCGCGCGACACTCGCTGCACCTCTACACTAAGCTGGCCAAATTCAGGCTTTGCTGCACCCCACAGTGCATTTTCCAGTGTGAGGCCAGCGCGTATATTTGACGAAATAAGTTGCAATGCATACGGAAGGTAAAGCTCAACTTCCCGTGCCCGCGCATCTGCAGTTGCAAGCAGCATAAAATAAACTAGCACTATGGCAACAACAATGCCAGCAACAGGCGCAAGGAAATGTATCGTAGTATCAGCAGAGAGAAGTTGCGCGACAAAAAATGAAACAACCGCAGCTGAAAGTGAGAAGAAAAGCGCGAATCCCAAAAATTGCCTTTGGGTTAGCAGCTTAAACCCGCCTTGAACTATTAGTTTATCCACAGCAACGTGGACTGGCGTAGGAAACAATCTCGATAAAATAGCATAGGCTTTTTTGAACATTTTATACAAACGGCCTCCTGGACGCGATTAAATTCATAAAGAACAGTTGAAAAATCACAAGCACGGCTAGTATAACTCCAAATATCAACGACGGGAGCTGAACTCCTAGAAAACTCGTCAGCACTATCAACACGGTTACGCCTAAGCTTGGAAATATAATTGCCCCAAGCATATAGAACACAGACCATGAAGACAGCTCTTGGCCAAAGCGCTTTATTTGCTCGATTCTATCTTTTGTTAAGTCATCTAATTGTGATACGAGGCCAAGCGAAACATCAGCACCAACTTTAAGTGAATTTGCAGCTTGCCAAAATACCCTGCGAAAATGAAGAGAGGGCGAATGCCCGGCTGCATCAGATATTACATCGAGTTCAGATGCGCCGCTGTTTATACTCCTTACAATCTTGCGAAATTCTTTAGAAGCTTCGCCATAATCAACTGTTACAGCTGCAAGTGCATTATAAAGTGGAACGCCTGACCGCAACTGTATAACGATGTGCCTAACTGCATAGATTAAGTAACGGTCTATTTCCCTAGCGCGGCCAGTAGCAGTTAACGATGGATAAAAAAGTATTGTGAAAAACGAAAAAAGCGACATTACCAGACCAAGTGCAATTGATATAGCAAATAAGTCTGTTCGGGCAATTAAGCCAACGGCCATTAAAAGAACTAAAAAAAACACGCCGTTCGTAATTGCACCGGCCAGCGAAAGCGCAATATATTCTACTGGTCTAAAATGCATATCTGCTTGGAATAGGTTCTCTTTTAGAAAAGGAAAAAGATTAGATATTCGGGTCGACAGTGGTAGCAAATTTTTTACAAGCGGCTTCAACGACGGTTCAGGAACTAGTAAAAACGGAATCACAATTTATGCACCTTATTCACCTAACAAAAATCTAATTATCTATTCATCTACCCGCTAAACGCCCACACCTACGAAAGCATTATTTCTCCGAACCCCTTATCTTTATTCATAATGGACAAAACGTATTCTCTATTGCGGTAATATTCTGCAACAACTTTTCCAATTTCGTTTATCTTAAGCATATTATGCTTCTTCATTGAGTGAAGCAACTTTTCTTTTTCTTTTAAATCTTGACTTAACTCTCGCGTCGTCCACCCAGTATGCAGTGAAAGGTCTTCCATCACGCGTTTAAACTGCCCAACCTTGACTAACACGTCCTTGCGTGCATCCCACTTATAAACTGTATTGAAATCAACCGTTCCATTTGGCTTTGGCACCGCCTCTGCAATTTCAAATACTCTTCTTATTCCAGTTCGCCGCTGGCGGTACTGCACAGCCACTAAGTGAAGAGCCCCTAAGACGCTTTCAGGCAAAGCAATAGGCGGATTAACCAACCTCGTCTTGACTTGAGCAACGTTATCTGCGTGCACTGTAGAATAAACCGCGTGGCCAGTGTGCATAGCTTCAAACATAACTTCTGCTTCGCGCTGGCGGCGAATTTCTCCAACTACTATCCGATCAGGCCTCATACGCAGTGAATTTACCATTAAGTCAAGCATTTCAACTCCACCTTTTCCTTCGGGATTGGCTTGCCGTGTTGACAAAGGAGTCCAGTGAAGAAATTCGGGAAGCACAAGTTCCCGCGTGTCTTCAATTGATACAATCCGCTGGTTTGGCGGGGTAAACTCCAGTATTGCATTTAGCAATGAAGTCTTTCCGCTTGCCGTACCCCCACCTATCAGCATATTAAGTTCAAATTGGACACCAAGCCAAAACAAGCTGGCAATTTCAAAGTTAAGGGTTTTGTTATCGATAAGCGTTATGACCGTCCATGGATCTTTAGCGAATTTTCGTATCGTTATGCTGTTTCCTTTGGTAGATATGGGAAATAGCGTAGCGTTAACCCGGTCTCCAGAAAGAAGATGCGCATCCATCAACGGCGATAGGTTGGAAATCTGCTTTCCCACCTTACGGCCTATGATTGAAGAATAATTCTGTATCTGCTCTTCAGATTGCATGTAAACATTTGTTTTGAGCCAGCCAAATTTTCGGTGATAAACCCATATTGGCTCGCGCGCTGAATTAACTACAATTTCTTCTAAATTGTCATCAGCTAAGATCAATTCAATTTCTCCAAGGCCAAGCATCTCATGGACTAACTTGCCAACAACAAAATCTTCTTCGCGTGGGTTTAAGCCAGCTAGTTCTTTTGATACTAATTCTTTTGCACGTTCGTAAACGCGGAATCTTACACTTTCAGCTTCTCTTGGGTCAAGCAGTTCTGAAACTTTCAATGGAACTGATTCGACAATTTTTTCCCTTAGCCAATCAAGCGCAACTTGCGTTGCCTCCTTTACTTTTGCATGCCTAACTTCATATATGTCAACAAGCTCTTCTTTGCTCCTTCGGATTAAAATCGTGGCAAACTCTCCACCCGTAGATACAATGTACTCTGCAAGAACTTGCTCGTTGGCTCCAACTGATTCGCCAGCATCATTGCCAGTGTTTTTGCCAGCATCTTCTTCAACATTTTTGCCAGCACGGCTATCTATTTCTTCGCTAGCATTATCTTTTTTCATGCTCTTTTCCTCCAGTAATGCTGCCTAATTTTGTCAACCCTAGTCTCCAAAATTCTTTTAGATTTCCGTTTATTTAGCTTTCTAGTTTTTGCTTTAACATTTACCTTTTCAGCATGCTGCTTGAAAACATCTAAACCATGGCCTAGAAAAGTAATCGCAGGCTGCTTGGAACTAGTGAGCCTCTTCTTTGAATATTGTTTAGCTTGTTTCTGCTCTTTTTTATTTATTTTGAGCTTTGAAAGTTTCTTAGTTTGCATGGCTGCGGCACGCATGTGTTTTGACATTGCCTGCGATACTGATTTAACGAAATTAATTATCTGCTGCAGCAATTTCTTTATCTTGCCAGGTAAACCAGCTGCAACTGGCGCAGTGGTTTCTTTGGCAATTTTTCCAGGCTTAATGCCATCGAGCTTCTTCTTGAATTTCGTTAATTCTTCGTAAAATTTCTCTTCTTTTTCAGACAAACCTTTTAACTCATGGGAAAAGGCCGCAAGTTGATTAAGTGCCAACTGTACTTCGTGCTTGATTTCTTCAAGGTCAGAAGCTGAAAGTTTATCCTGGTGTTCAATGTCACTTATCAAATGCTCCGCCTTGGCAATCCTGCGCTCAATGTCTTTTTCAAAAAATTTCAACAGCCCTTCCGCAGTAAGAACTTCTCTTTCCAACTCTTTGCTTTGTTCAATTGCACGGCTCTTTGACGTTTCCTTTTCGTTTGACTTTGTTGCTTCGCCTTGCGGTTGCTTTTGTTTTGAAAGGAGCATAATCTCCGTTAGGCCGTAACGCATTTCTATTAAATCATTTGACTCAAGCAGCGTAGCAATTTGTTCAGCACGTTCAACAGTAAGCCCAAGCACTGACGCAGTATCTTTCAAGGATACTTTGCGATTCTGGCGCACATATTCTAAAAAGCGGTCGATTATGGTGTCAATGCGGTAAGGGTCTGGCATATTGTAAAACACTCAGTTCAGGTATAATAATATAGCAATCTAGATGGCAATTCAGCGTAGCACACTTGTCTTTGAATTGTTGAGCAATGTATCAGTTACAACTAAAATGCTGGCAAAATTAGTTGTGAAGTTAGTCGTGTTGAACGTAAATGTAACGGACGTGTTCATGTACGGATCACAATCTTGGTCAGCTTTATCTCCTTTAATTTTAAACAAACCTTTTTTGCCAAATGAAAGTTTAAGCTGGCACGATGGAATTTTAAAAACCAAATCAGCAGTGTGGTCGTCAATCCAGTTCAACACCGCGCTATCGCAGTTTACCTTCTTTGTATTGCCGTTATTATCCCCGTAAACTCCAGGGCACGCATATACCTGACCGCCGGCATCTATAACACGAAGAGAATAATTCACGCATTCAACCTTGCTGCCTGAACAGTCAAAAACCTTGTCGAAGTCATTCCATTCAATGTCGCCAGACGTGCAGTTATTGTACACCTGTGGATTGCACGTAAAACTTGAATTTGAAAGATTAACCGTAATGTTAAGCCATTGAACATAAGCAAATGAACAGGGTGAGCTGCTTTGTCCACAGTTGACTTCCAAAAGTTTCTTGTTCCAGTCTGGATAGCCATACGTTATGTTGAACGGTAGAACGTTAAACTGCACATTTTTATCACTGCACTTTTTCTTACCTAAACAACTGAAATCCGTAATCTCTTCACCTTCAGACGTTTGAAAGCTAACCTTCAAATCCGGCGAAGTGTAATTTGCACGTATAAAGGAAGCGTAGCCCGAAGCAACTGCGGCAATATCCTTTTCAGCAGGCAACGCATCATTTATGTTCAGAATTTTGTCTAACTGAGTAACATTAAGGTCAGTTACATCGCGAATGTCTTCAGATATGTCGTGCCACGCGTAGGTTGCTTTTTCAACAAGGAGAAAAGACTGGTGCGAGCGCTCGACGGTTTCACGCTGCGCTATAATGGCAAATATCAACACGGAAAGTAGAGAGAACATTGCAATTGTGAAAAAAATTCCACGAACATTCATAACAAAACTACCTCAGTTCATACGCGCATTACTTATAACAATACACTACCTCATCCCAACTATTAACTGCGCAATTGTAAATTGCCCAGATGCTTTGTTCACATAGCCTACGCGCCTCACCATTGTCCTGGGCTGTGCAATTTTGCCAACTGAAGCCGTGACAAACCGCTTCTCTTCGAACCCGCCGCTTTTATTTTCATACGTTGATAAATTGAACTCCGCAGCCATCCAAGGAAGAAGCGAAGAGTTGATAAAATCTTCCGCGTCTGCATTTGACTTTTTGCCTTTTGCCAAGTCAATAAGAACGCCGGTTTTTTCCATCGAAAGAAGAATCCCTTGTCCGGTTGCGGATAATTCAGTATCCGAAGTTGAAATTTCTTTATCATAAAGAGCAGCGTAGCTTGAGAGAAACAGCATAAGTATGAAAAGCGCAAGCACTGCATCAATTGTAAATATAGCTGCTTTTTTTCTCATGATTTACCAACCTTTAAGTACATAATTGCCCTGCTGGAATTGTAAACAACAATGCTCCTAGCTGCAGCTGAAAATGGCAGGGAAAAATCACTTCCAATTTGCGCGGTTCCGTTGAAATTTGACGAATTAATTTGAATTAAGTTGCCGTCTATGTCAGAAAGGTAAAAGTAAAAACTATCTCCGCTTATTCCAAGAAGCTCAAGAGTTTTGTTCAAATCTACCTGAGATAAATTCAAAAAAAGGGAAAGCTTTTCCGTAGAAATTATAGCGCGGTCGCTTGAAATGCCAATCACTTGCACCGTAGTCGTATTCCACCCGCTCGGACTTCCTGGAGAATTTATCAAATAAGAAGATGCAACTCTTGCGCTTAGGGAAAGTTGGTCAAATTCATCTCCCCGTAATTCTACTTCCCGCTGTGCAACTGAAATTGAAGCAAAAATGACATAGAATATCAAAAGCGCCAGCATAACGTCAATTCCAAAAATTTGCCCCCTGAACCGCTTCCGGTTAATGCAGCCAATATAGCAAACTGCAGAAGTAATCCGACTAGATTGCTGCTGTTGCAAAATGCTGATGCATTTTGACTTGCATTTTGCAAGCCATTTTGCATCAGCAAAATGCAATTTGCTATCTAGCATCAGCACAAGCCCGCTGGCTTGTGTCTGAGTCATCGGGCTATGCCCGATGCTCAAGCCGCCAGTATAACTCGGAAGACTTTCGCGGCTTGCTATACTACTCATACTATAGTAACAACTCCATTTTCACCAGTTGCCCGGTAAGTTTTACCTGCGGATAAAGTAAAATTCGTAGAATCAGTTGCATTTGCAACTGAAATAGCTTCAATAAAATTAACTAAATCGCTATGCCGGCCAAATTCATTCCAGTTAATAACAAGGGAATTGTTTGAAACAGTTACCGTGTAATTAAAACCCGTGGATAAAAATGACGGCAGAGAAAATTGAACAGTTGAATCAGAATGCGCTGCGTTTGACAACAAATTAGAAACTTCTCCGGCAATTCTTGCAGCGTGGTTTCCTGCAGTTTGCGCTTCAATAAAAGCGCGGGTCGAATAAACGTTAACCTGGACAAAAACAAATATTATTAGAACTACGCCGAAAATTGCTAGAAATTCTAAACTAACTTGGCCTCGAATTTTTCCATTTACATCCATCATCTATCCTTGCTCCAACTCTTATTCCAGCACTATTGAAACATTTCCACTCGTGTTAAAAGAAACTAAAAAAGAATACCTGCTGGAAATTATAGGCAGGTTAACTCGAGTTATGTTTGCAATTGAAACCCGCGCAACATCACTAGTCAAACCACCTTTAGCATACACTCGCAAAAACACTTCCCTTCCGCCAGCAGTTGCATTGGCAAGCCCATCGGGAAAAAACACAATAACTCTCTTTGTCGACCCAACACCTTGGCTGGCTACTGCATCAGCTGCATTGACAAGTTTGTCAGCCGCTACTCTTGCTTGGAATTCTCGATTCTGTACTTGAAAATCCCCGTAGAAAAAATAAGCGATGCCTAATACGGCAAATAAAATTGAGCCAAACAAAACCATATACTCTAAGCCAATCTGCCCTTTTGCTTTGGCACGCGGTAAAAATTTCATAAAGAAAGGAAAGCAATAGGGAAATTAAAGCTTAGTGCACGTACTTGTCAAGCGGCTTCGCCGCGATATTGGCCAGCGCAAGTGCGCCTACAAAGGATAAATCCGGAAACGGCGAAGCTAAAAAGTAGGAAAAAACAGCAGCAATTACGCCATAAGCTATTTTTGCATTCGGGCTGCGCGAAGAAGTCATTGGCTCAATTAACATTATGCCTGCAAAGAAAAGAAAAGAACCAGAAATAAACGGCCCAAGCACTGAAGCCAAAGAAATTCCACTGTTCAACCCAGCAAGGGAAAGAAAAACTAGAAAAGGTACAGATGCAAGCCAGCCATTAATCCTGTAAACAACAAACAACCCCAGAATAATTACAAGCCAAAACGGCGAAGCCGCCCACCACGTCTGCGAAGATGGAACAAAATGCAAAAGGGAAAAAATAGTTACAGCTAAAATTCCAAAATTAGCAGGGTTGAAAATATGCCCCGCTTTTATGCGCAGCAAATGCTTTGAGCCCATTGCAAATACCCCTGCTGTAAGGGGAATGTAAATCGTATTAAATGCCGGTGTAATCACTGCCGCAATTATCGAGCCGCTAACCAAAGCAGATAAAGGGAATTCAAACTCTAATGATTTAAGAAGTTCCCGCGGCTTAAAAATAAAATGAACAAAAACAACATCCACAAACGCAGTAAACAAAATTACAATCACCGCAGGTAGCAAAAAACTTGAGTTGCCACTAACTACAAATAAGTTGTACGCAAGCAAAACCCACACCGCTGCAAGCACTGAATAGCGCTTGTCGGCCTTGAGCTGCTGTAAAGAAATCATTTCTTAACTCTCACCAGTGGCTTGCCAAAGTGAGTGCAACTTTTGGCGCCACACTTCTTCGCCCGCGGCGAAACGCCGTGGCAAGTTCCTTTGCAAATGTATTTTGTTTTAGAATCCATGTAGAAAACAAATACAGTTAGGTATAAAAAGTTTCAGCCTAAAAAGTTAGAACTAGTTTCAGCCTAGAAAATTCACAACTAGCCAGATAAGCGTAATGCCAAGGAGAATAAAGACAAACTGCAACGCAGAATTTGTAATTTGCTTTTCCTTATGCAGCTCAGGAATTACGTCTGCCGCGGCAATGTAGATAAACATTCCAGCTGTAAACGCCAATGCTAGTGGCTCAATGCCATGAACTATGGATGAAAAGTAGTAAAATGCAATTGCACCAAGAACCGCGGTAACTGCACTTATCAAATTAAACATTATTGCTTTGCGTTTTGAAAACCCACTTGCCAACAGCAAGCCAAAATCGCCTATTTCTTGCGGAATTTCATGAAGCACAACCGCAAGGGTAGTAGTTAAGCCAAGCGTAGTTGAAGAGAGAAAAGCTGCACTTATTGCAACCCCATCAAAAAAATTATGTAAACCATCTCCAATCAAGTTAAGCCAGCCAGCTGGCTTTTCCTTGACGTCTTTGCCATGTGGACCATGATGGTGGTGCCACACGATAATCTTTTCAAGCAAAAAGAAAACTAGCATGCCAGCCAACGTAGCTGCAAACACAGAAGTTGAAGACGCGGCTGCAATTGCCTCAGGCAACAAGTCAAAAAACGCTCCAGCTAGTAACGTTCCAGCTGCAAAGCTAACTATAAAGAAAAGCAGCTTTTCAGTCCCATCTTTGCCAAGCGGCAAAGTAAGTATGCCAACAAGCGAAACCGCGCTGACAATAATAGTTGCAAGTATTGCAAGTTCCAGAACCATATTATAAAACTAGCAGGGGCGGCAATTTAACTCTTTTTGCTGGTCGCCATAAGGTATGTTTTGTTCATTGCCGCTGCCTTTTTCTCATCAGTTGGCCCCTTTACTTTAATGCCAGCGCTGCGCAGCTCTTCCGCGCCGTTGACAAGTGGATTCGGATCGCTCATTGCAAAAACAACGCGCTTTATCGAATTGGCAATTATAGCTCTAGTGCAGGGAGGAGTACGTTTATTTGTATGCGAACACGGCTCCAGCGTAACATAAAGAGTGGCGCCTTTTACAGCTTGGCCGTTGTCCGAAATAAGTTTGGCATTTTCTATTGCTTCTATTTCTGCATGTGGCCAACCTGCTTTCTTATGATAACCTGCGCCTATTATCTTGCTGTTTTTCACAAGCACCGCTCCAACGCGCGGGTTGGGATACGGGTTTGCCTTTTTCGCCAGCTTAAGTGCAAGTTGCATGAAGTTTTGCATTAAACAACCCACATAAATTTATCGGCTTACACCTAAAAAAAGAAAAGAAACAAAAATTAGCTCACTTGGCGAGTTTTTTCTTTAACTCTGCTATTTCTGCATGAAGTTTATAATTTCGCTTAAGCGGGTCATTAAGCGCTTCTTTCTCAAGTTCAGCCAACTTAGCCTTCATGTTTGACAACCTGCGAGTTAAATCTTGTTTAGACATAGCCATATTCTTTTCTAACACCTTCGTAAAATTTACTAAATGACATTAGGCGGCCACGTAATTTAAACTGATTTTTTCGTAGAAATACCACAATTTAACAAGGTTATTTTGCTATCTTAAATGAAATTAATTAGAATAAATCGATTTTTGAATTCGTCAAATACCTAACCACTATGTTGGTCAGGCACACTCCTTTTCTTTTTTGGGTAGTCTCAAAGAGACTTTTTTCTTTTGTGAAAAGAAAAAAGGAATCTTTGTGTCAGTCCGTCCGTCTGTCCTCATAGCCTAGGTACGGATATGGTGCGAAGCACCTAACCCCGAATACGGCTCAGTAGATCTAAACTTATCATCACGTGGAAGAGTTCGGAAGAAGTGTAGTTATTAAAGTTTCTGAAAATAAGTGAGAAAGATTTAATACTTTACAGAGCGATAGATGAGCTATGGATGAAAAACCACAGGCAAGGCCAGGGTTACCAGTTAGCGTAATGCTAGAAATGAGCCGCATAGCGCCTAAACATTTTGAGTTTGACCGGCTTGCGCGGGAACCTTCGGTTTTATTTGAACGAAGTGGCTTAAGCGAGTTCCATGGCAGTGTTTGGAATTCTGGCAGAAAAGAACAAATTAACAACGCTATTTCCAGCGGAAAATTGCAACTTGTAAACCACGACTTAATTGAAGAACTATCACTAACTCATTCCAAATTTCACGCTATGCTGCATGACATGGGCGTACGCGTACCGCCGGCAGTTATCCACTTGACAATGCCAGATGGGAGAAAAACAACTGCGCTAATAGGCCAGCAGCTGCCCGAGGATATTCCATTGTGGGTGAAAAAAGTGAGCTTTGACGAAGAAGGGCAGCACTTTGGGCACCGCGGTGCAGGAATAAGTTTTGTAATTCCACGCAGCATAAAAGACATAACGCCGTCACACGACCACGAATTCTACCAGCAATTTGTAGTTCCTCCAGATGGGTACATTCGCGATATTCGCGTTTACGTTGTTGGGGATAAAATCATTCCAGGATACATAAGGCGGGCTACTAA
>OBEQ012831138.1_pt1 | contig 16722 bp, 17 predicted proteins | sample 1670901 | NCBI WGS metagenome assembly OBEQ01 (sample SAMEA104232315, study PRJEB22302) | groundwater metagenome | biome: forest; feature: aquifer; material: groundwater | place: USA | collected 2011-08-07 | depth 5.4 m
ATAATCTTTATGTTTATCTTTTTTAATTAACGCTGTATCAATTAAATGTGAATTCCATAACTTAATATGATCAAAACCAAAATCACCCATCTCAACACGAACAACAGGATAAACTAATTTTTCAAATGCATTTCTTAATTTATGTTGCTCACCCCATTTAATAGATTCAAACAAAGATTTAAAAGATACTCGTTCTGATAAAACTTGATTCAAACTATGTAGATGACAAGTCAATGCATCTCCCCCAGCAGTCCAAATACGAGGGAAAGTGGTAGTAAGATAGACTTTTGTTGCTTCATTTACTATAAAAGTTAAGGACAAATTAGTAAGCACGGTGAAATCTTTGTTTGCAACCATTTTAATGGTAACGGTAGGTAGATTAGGAATAGTTGTTTCTAATTCATAAACTGTAAGTTTTGGATTATTTTGTGCATGATTTTGGGGAAGCATAAAAAAATTCTCGTTAATAGTGGATTGATAATTGTTAAAATTATTAATTATTAATATTATTATTGTGAGTAATATTGATGTTGATGTTATGTTGATTTAAAACGCTCATTATAGAATAAGCAGCTTAATAAAGCCTTAATTAATACTATTTTAAGGATAAAGGGCACGGTAAACGCAAAAACTGTCATTTGTCATTCTCTTTTTTAGACGTGATAGTTTGTAATATATGTTTTGCTGCATTATCAGTAAAACGTTCACTCGCTTCAATATATTCCATTACCGTATTTACCTGTTTCCAGCGTCCCGCACGCATGATGGTTTGTATAGAAGCATTGGATCGCGCCGCACTCGTTGCAAGTCCACGACGCAAACTATGTGGTGTGATTTCATCTGCATTAGGAAGATTAGCAAGGTGAGCCGCACGCTTAATAATGTGATTAATAGATAATGCGGTAAGTCCATTATCGCTGATAATGTTATTTTTTGTGATGCGTTTAAAGAGAAATCCTGCTTTGATATTTGATTTTGCTAGCCAATTCTCTAATGCGTTAATAGGGCAGAGTGTATCGTTACCATAGGGAATCGCGCAATATTGACCTTCATGCGTTTGATCAGTTTTGGAAAAAGGTAATAAAATTTCAATTCCTTCTTTGTGCCATGAAATATTTTCATATTGAATATTAATAATTTCACTGCGACGCAACGCGCCAAAATACCCTATTTGCAATAGTGCATTATCTCTGATCGCGATGAGTGAAGTATCGCAACTTAATGCATCAATCATTTGTTTTAAATCTTCAGGGAAAAGAGGGGGCGCTTTCTCTTTTGGTTTTCCATGGACGCGCGTAATTCCTATCATGGTTTTAGTCACGATTGGGTGAGAGGTTGGATCAGGAAAGCCTTGATAGTGATGCCAATGTTTTAGAGCAATCAAGCGTCGGGACAAAGTACGAGTATTCAGTTTTTCAGCAAAAATTTGTAGATATTGGATGATTTGTTCTGGCGTTGCAGGTAGCAGACCACCTGCTTCTTCATAATGTTTGATATCACTGCGGTAGGCTTTGCGTGTATTGTCGCTGGTCGCGGCGGTGAGATAGGGATTTGCTACCCAAGTTGTTATAGGTTGTTCGATATGAAATACTACGTTTGGTTGGGTTTCAATTAACGAGTTAGTATTTTCTATTTCGTCCTTCATAAAATATGTATCCCTGGTTTTTCCTGATTTCATCGTAGGTTAGCACGCGTGTCTGATCTTTACTATAGATAATTAATCATTATGTATAGTTATATTCGTTTGGTTTAATTTATTGTTTCTTATTTATATTCCGATAAACTACGTAATATGTATTAACACGAAAGGAATCACGATGGCACGTCCAGGAATTACTTATCAAGATGTCGCAACTGCAGCGCTCGAATTAAAAGGCCAGGGGAAAAACCCAACTATTGAAGGTATACGCGCTGTTTTAGGCACGGGCAGTATCGGTACGATCAACAATCATTTACGCAAATGGAAAGAAGTGCAAACTGCTACACTTGGCATTACATCCAAAGAAAATCTGCCAGATAGTTTAATCCTGTTAATCAAAAGTCTTTGGGAAGGCGTGTTGACGCAATCCTCAGAGAAATTTCTGCCAATCGAAGGAAAATACCAACAAGAAATTTTAGAACTTAAGAATGAACTTACAAAATATAAAGATAATAATCAGCGCTGGCAAAAAATGTATAACCAATGGCAGCAAGAAAAAACGTCTCTTGCTAATGAAAAATTAACGCTAGAGCAAACATTAGATTTTACACATAAGGAAAATCAGTCATTGCATGCTAAATATGATGGGTTAATTCAGCGATTACAGGAAAAACAAGCACGCGTTGATGAATTACATCAATTACATCAGCAAACTCAACGTAATTTAGAACATTATCGTGAAACAACTCGAGAGCAACGGTTATTAGATCAACAGCAATTTGAGCAGCAAAAGCAACAATTGGTTACAGAAATTAAAATTCTGAAAGAAGAAACAGCGGTTCAACGCCAAAAAATGACGGAGCTGCAGCAAAAAAAAGTTAGTCTTTCGGAAGCGCATCAATTTTTAGAAAAAAATTATTTGCAATCCCATAAAGAAAATGAGCAATTAAAAGTAAAAAACTCATTAGCGGAAAAAAAGAGCCACGAATATTTTATTTCCTGTGAAACATACCAGCATCACAATAAGGAATTACTTAAAACAATTGCTGATCAGTCCAATCAGTTGATTAATCACCAAGCGGAAAATAAAATCTTATCGAATAAAATTGATGAAAAAACCAAAGAATTAAATATGGCAAAAGATCAACTTAAATTACTATCGCAAGAAAAACTTATATTAGCACAAGAAAAGGCACAGGTTGAAGGGCAGTTAAATCAAATACAGAAGATGATTGTATAATTACCCGTTAAGTACTAATTAGATTAATTTCAAAATTTATTTGATCCGCTTTTATTCGCAAATTTTCTGCTCCAATTAACTCAAAATATTCAATATTCACTGTCTCATTGCTTTTAAATTCTGGAAACATGAAGAGACAGGAAGGAGGAAGATTTAATTTTGAAATATCCAAATTAATAGAAAGATTATTTCCATTATGAATTATTCTTGTTTCACCTAAGTTGAAATTTTGTATATAGGCTTCTTGATTATTGTTATTAGGATCGCTGTAAATCAAAACTTGTGGAATTTTGAGTGGTAATTCTTCTAAGGTTACATGACAATCACTATGTACTTTTTTTACTGAGGCGCTGGATAGAATAAAATTATTAGTTGCTAAATCTGCCTTGTAGTGAATTTTCTTCCCTAGTTTTTCACGTAAAGTTAAACCGCTGTTATCTTTAACATTAAAATGAGCTGTCAATAAATTATGAAGATAAGGATGTTTTTTCAGCTCGTCCATTACGGTTAATTTATTTAACCCTTCTAAATCATAGCTATCAAAAAATAAATCTAATCTAAAATCAATAAATTTCCAATAAAACAAAGAGAATTCTATAGGCTTACACCATTTAATAATTTCATCACTAGATAACTCATCAGTTTTTCTTAAATTTATGTTAAATTGTTTTGCTTTGGCAATTGCCCCTTTTGTAAATCCAGATGATGAAACAGCAAAGATTGCATGAGCTCTAAGACTTACTTGTCTTCCAATAAGTTCTTCTATCCATTGGACATCCTGCGGAGATATATGCAATCGACATTCAATTAGCGTTATAAGACTGTCTTTTCTTACTAGAACATCAATTTGTCGTAGCTGAGAAGGATTATCGGGGTCAACAATTCTTTCATTCCATATGACTTCAGCCTTATCTCCTTCAAGGAGAGCAACAATTTGAGATACCATTATTTCGAAGTTCTCAGAATCAGAAAATTCATTATTTTTTTTCATACAGGACACCTTAATTTAAAAATTTGTTATTGAAAAAGTAAATGTTATATCATTTATTAGATTTCCAGGGGTTCCCAGGAATAAGAGGAATGATTTTTTCGAAAACATCTACCGCTGCTTTTTCAAAATCCCATTGAAAATCTGGCGCTAATAGGGGGCTAATATCTTGGCTAAAAGAACCGGTATTTAACTTTTCAGCAAAATTCATCTCAAACATTGCGCGCGTAATATTTTTATTTTCTGCTTTGAGATATTGAATAAAAGCAGTAACTGCTTTTTTAGGATTAAAACTTTCTTGTTGCAGAGCAAACCATAAGTCAAAGAGGTCACGTCCTTTGTCTCGTTGATAAAAAGCTCGTATTTTTGTGCCCAACAATTCATTAAAATCATAGCTTAAAATTTTTGTATCACCCGAAAACCAACGCGATTTAATTGTAAAATTTTTTTGTTGAAATCCATATACAGAGAAATGTTCTCTAGTGTTAATTTCAATTTTTAATTTTTGAGGTTCATTTGCACCTTCTGCAAATATATTGTAAGTCAATGTAAATGTTTTTTTGCTTCGTTTTCTTTCTGGCTCACCTAGTAATGGGTCAATTATATTTCTGATGGCAGTTATAGTTTCACCTATTGGCTCCGCCTTAATTTGAACAAGATCTATATCTTCTGAGTATCGTACTGGATTTGGTGTAAATAATTTATAAATAGCTGTTCCACCACGAAAAGCAAGCGCGTTAGCAATTTTAGGATGATTAAATAGTTCCACCAATAACCGACTAATGATTAAGTCCTGCTCTACCATTTTATTATCAGACCAAGGAACTGTTTGCCGCCATTCGTTTAAATATGCATTTGCAATCATTTTTCTAATTCCAGTTTTTTATTAATAATTAATTTCCACTTGTTATTTTTAGTTATTCGCGCAGATTGGTTTTTATTTTTTCCTAATTTAGAGGAAAGTTTTTCAAGCATAATTGATTTTTTAGGGAGAGCAATCAATGAACGAGCACGTACGCGATGTTTCATAAGAGAACCGTGTAGTACATCAGATAATTGTTTTGCGTTTAATAAATCCAATAAATATCCAAGTCGCTGTATCCATGTGACCTCATCAGTAGCGAATGCCAATTTTTTTAATTTCTCAGCTTTTATTTTTTTTACTAAATCAGCTAACACAGCCAACACATTATCAAAACCACCACAGCGATTGGGATAAGTCACCATATCTATTGCAGTAACTTCAGGAGTAGATACTGCTATTACACCTTGTGAGGTATTAATATTTTGAGTTGGAAATTGATCTGCATTTTTCTTAGTAATAAAAACTATTTTTATACGACCACAACTAATAGGGCGTCTTTTTTGATTAGTGATAACTTGAAATTGTTGCGGCCGATGATGTGCGGCACCATAATATTGAGCTGCGGTTAATAGGCCAATATAATAAGGCGCATTAATAAATTGCATTAGATCATTAATAAAATGATCAGCAGGTCGGCATCCTAAAACCCTATATTCTGGCGGTACTATTACATAAAAACCACTTAGAGGATGAGCTAATTCACCTTTTTGTTTTAATCGTCGCAGTGCCGCTCTCGCAGCAATATCTGATACGCCTAATGCTTTTTTTACTTGAGAATAAGTAAAGCAGCAACCGCCATTCGCGATCAGATCAATTATGAAAGAATTTATGCTCATAGTATATCCCATTTAGATTCAAAATATAACACTTTTAGTTACATTTTGCAACCCAAAGGGACATGAAAACTTTTTATTATTCTTCTTTTCTCTATTTTTATCCTTGTACCTATTGATAAAATGCAACAAATTTATAAGGAGGATATTTCTTGTGATTGGAAAGCAAGGTGATATTGGGGAAAGAGCCGAGGAAGTAGTTAATCAGGCTTGTTCAAGAACACCCCGTGCCGGGATTACGACTTATATCCCACATAAGCTTTTGTGAAATGTAAAGATACTCATCTCTAAAACAAATTCAGCTGACTCCATCCAACAAATTCTAATGATTTACTAGCCACCACTATCTGATTTGGCATTTGCTGGATATCGATATGGTAATCACCGAAACGTTTAATATGTTCAGTCAGATAAGGACTCAAACTAGCAAGATCATCCTCTCTTATTTGCGCTCCTTCTTGAGTCAGTTGGTGAATGATATCACTCATATCGACGATGTTTTGCAAGATAACAGAATTACGGGTTCTGCAGAGCAACCCCCATAAGAGCATAAAAATATTTTGCATCTCTTGTTTTGTTTAATTGAAACCAAGCTTCTAAAGTTTCTGGCTTCATTATGTTTATTTTTTTGAATACTGCATATGAAAATTCTAACGCTGCAAGACCTGTAGCTGTTATCAAGTTACCATCAATAACCACTGGTTGATTCAAATATAATCCTTCTCCTGAATATTCAATACAGATCATTTTTAAAAATTCTTTATCATTGCTAGTATGTTTTCTGGTATTAAGTATTCCATTTTTTGCTAGTGCAAGTGTCGCTCCGCAGATTGCCGCTACAATTACGTTTTGATCTAAAAGTCCTGGGATAAGATTTATTATTTTCTTGTTACTATCTTCAAGCCAAGTATCAGCTCCTGGTAAAATCAATATATCACCCTTACTAAATACGACATTATTAACGCTCTCATCCGGAGTAATTGTAATTCCGCCCATTGTTTTGATGGGATTGATAGTGTCCCCAATTTTAATAAAATTAACCGGTATCATTGTTTTATTTAAAAACCTACCGCTATTAAGTTCAGCAGTGATATAGCCAATCTCCCAATCTGCTAATGTATTGAGTACGTATAGAAATATTTTCATAAAATTTTCCTGATTTACACATAAATTCCACAAATAATGAATAAATTATTAATGCTGATACACTTCGCTTGAGATTATGCTCATATAGTTAATATTACATTTCCAATAGCTGTACCGCTTTCGACTAATTGATGTGCTGAAACAATTTCATCAAGGTTAAATCGCTTCGCAATAGCGTGTATTAAATTACCGGTTTCAAGCATTAAATTAATATCCCTGATTGCTTGAGATCTAGCATTATCAGCAAGTTCATATACATTTACTAGATGTATTGTTACACCTTTAAATAGTAGATGATAAAAAGGTACTGATGGATTAGAATTTCCTTCTGACGCATATGCAGCAATGCAACCATTTAACGTAATGATCTCTTGGTTGGTCGTCAAATTTCCTCCGAAATCAACTTCAATAATACGATCTATGCCCTGATTATCAGTAATAGCTTTAATTCTTTCTACAACATTTTCTTCTCGGTAATTCAGCACATGATCGGAGCCCGCATTTTTTGCGTGTTTACCTTTTTCAGCATTACTGACTGTTGTAATCACTTTGGCGCCACCCCATTTAGCAAACTGGATTGCATAGTGTCCAACACTACCCGCTCCTCCAGTAACCAAAATAGTTTTGCCTTGTACTGTACCCTCTGAAAAAACGCAACGGTGTGCAGTCATGGCTGGAATACCTAAACATGCTCCGGCTTCGAAGCTAGTATTATCTGGAAGCGGGATAGCAAGTTTAGCGGGAAGAACCACCAATTCTGCTGCGGTTCCAAAGGGCCGTTTCCACCGTGCATTATAAATCCACACCCGCTGTCCAATGCGATTTTTAGATACTTCACGCCCTACTTTTTCAATAATACCTGCTCCATCACTGTGCGGAATAATACGTGGAAATTGCATTTTTTCACGTATACCATGCCGTTTCTTTACATCAGATGGATTAATACCTGAAACATATAATCGAATAAGTACTTCATGAGGACCAACTTCTGGCGCTGGCATGGTTCCCACTCGCAATACTTCACTGGCTGGACCTAATTGTTCATACCAAGCAGCTTTCATATTCATACTTTGCTGAATCCTCTATTTTAAAATTATTAGAAAATATTTTGGAGCATAGCTCGATAAATTAATTTAAGCATTCTTTTCATCTGAATATTTTATTTGGCGTTGCATAATGGCAATGTGATAACCCTTCCGTTTTTTCTATTCCCTCTATGAGCTTAATTTTTGCTTTTCAATTAATATTTATCCACCAAATAAAAACAACATTGTGGTTAGTCAAATAATTCACTATGCGGCCCAAGTCGAGCAAGTCGTAATGCAGATTGATTTGGTTTGCTATAAATTAATAAAAGGTCTGGTTTAATATGACATTCACGGTACCCGTGCCAATTACCGCTTAAAGAATGATCACGGTTTCTTTCTGGCAATGCTTTATCAACTAGTAAAAGGCTAACGATATCATATAGTAATGAATCCAAATTTTTTCTATAGTGCGGTGTTGCTTTTATACGTTTATAATCACGTTTAAATGCGCTCAATCGTCCTCATTTAAATCTTCCATTAAGGATTTAATGTTCTTAAAACGTTTTCCTTTGCCAGTTTCAAGCTCAGTCATGGCTTTTCGAGTACGCGCATTAGGAACCTTTACTTCAAATGGTAACCGCTTTTCATCAGCCACACGAAGCATAAGCAACCGAATAGCATCTGATATAGATAAACCTATTGCTTCTAGTGCATCAACAGCACGTTCTTTTGTATCAGTATCAATTCGAGCACAAACATAAGTGTCAGCTGTACGCATAAGAGTCCCCAATCAATTAACTTACTTATATCAAATGTAGTCACCTTGTAACTACATGCCAAGAATATCCTGAATGATTCAGCCATTATCTTGGTTATTTATTTACCAAATTCGGATGTCCGAATTTGCCTAACTTATTTGCAGTTTCTCAATTAAAAAAGAATACTAAGACAATCGTCCAGACATTGTCTGAACAATTGTCTTAGTTCTGAAACGTGAGAACATTTATTTTGTAATGCTATTTCAGATTAAATGGATCTTGTTCTACAAAGAGCATATATTTGATAGTGCTTTCTAAAATATAATTATTTATATACCATAACACAATAATACTTATTGGCTAATTTAGGTTCCAATTATTTTTTTAGAGTTTTCCATTAAGATATCTTCTACTTCGCTTAGCAGCGTATAATTGGTACCATGTTTACTTAGTAATTCTGCGATTAAAAAAGCATAATTTTTGTCATATACTCTAGCTATGACTTCTCCTGTTCCTTCAAATTTCACACCCCATCCACCTTCCCAATTATGATCGCGGAAATAATAATATTTGCCACTATTAAAATTATTATTCATTACTTTTTTTGATCTGCTAACTTTTCTTTTTTTAGAAGATTTTTTCGTAGATGAACTTACTGGTTTTTTCTTACGTTTTTTTAAAACAGCATTTTTAGCTCGAGGCATTTCAAATTTTCCTTTGGCAGTGACTTAAAGTTATTAGTTTTACCTAAACAATTAAAAATTCATTCGAATCATTTTTATAAAAAATAAATTTATTTAATAATAAATTACACATATCCAGCGTAAAAGGTTTAGATAAAAACCCATTTAATCCGATCTCTTTAGAAATCTCAATATATTTTTTAGTATCAGAATGGCCTGTTAGAACAACAATAGGGATAGAATAAAGTTTTTTGCCCATTTTACGTATACGCTTAGCAGTTTCAAACCCATCTATACCTGGCAATCCTATATCCATAAGAACAAAATTAAAGCTAGAATCCATTTTCTCAAGTGCTTCTTCTCCGGAAGTAGCACAAACTACTTCGCATCCTTTTTCTTCCAATGTCATTTGTGCCATTTTCAAAGCTATTAAAGTATCCTCTACTACTAATACTTTTGGCTTAAAAGAAAGGCCATCTGTTTTTTTCATAAATTTTCTTCCGAACAATTTAATAATGGTTCTTTATAAGGGATTAAAATTTTAAATACAGAACCTTTTCCCATCTCACTTTCTACATGTGCTTCACCACCAAGTTCATCAAGAAAATGTTTTACAATGCTTAATCCTAATCCTTTTCCTGGATAAACACCGCTGTACGAAGAAGTTAGACGATTAAATTTTTCAAAAATTAAATTCATTTTTTCTTCTTGAATACCTACTCCAGTATCTTCAACTGTAAATTTTACTATGATTTTTTTATTTTCTTTTTTACCTAATGTTACAAGTAAACTCACATGTCCTTCATTAGTAAATTTTATTGCATTCGCTAAAAGATTCATTAATATTCGTTGTGTTCGAATGCGATCACCAATTACAAACTGCGGCAAGCTATCATCGATTGATGTTGTAAATTCAATCCCCTTACTTTTTGCAGAAGGTAACATCATGCTATATACACCATTTAATAAATGGCCTAAATCAAACTGTTTTTCTAAAACAGGCAATTGCCCGCTGTCTAAATGTATATATTCAAAAATTTCATTAAGATGATCTAACAATATTTTTGCTGATTGTGTTATGTAGGAAAGATTTTCTTTCTTTTTTAAATCTGTTTCTTTCGATTCCAAAAATTCAGCGATCCCTAGGATACCACTAAATGGCGTGCGTAAATCATGTTTCATATTCATAAGAAATTCAGTTTTTGCATTATTTGCAGATTCAGCAATTTCTTTAGTTTTTTCTAATTCTTTCTCAGTTTTTTTTCTTTCAGTGATATCAAAAGAAATACCAACCATTCCTACAATTTTATTTTGACTATTACAAATAGGTACCTTATTAGAGAGAAATACAGCTTGTTCCCCATTAGATAAAATAGCTGGTTCTTCTACAGTAACTGTTTCTCCCGCAAAGACTTTTTCATTTACCGGATCAATCGCTTCTGGGATAACAAAACCTGGCATATCTATATTACGTTTTCCAACGATTTCTTTTCTAGAACTCAAACCGACTGCTTTTGCTTCATTATCATTACAGCCAAGATAAATACCATTTTTATCCATCCAATAAACATTTCCCGGCATAACAGCAATGATATTTTCAAGCATCGCTAGTCTATCTAAAGTGTCTTGCTTAATATCAGTAATATCGACTGAACACCCTAATACTCCAACTGTTTTTTCTTTTTTATTTTTTAAAGGAGCTTTATATGATAAATAAAGCCTTTTTTTACCGTCCCCAGTAGTCGCTTCTTCTTCAACTACTTTTTGAACATCATTTCTCATGACTTCTTCGTCAACCATTCTCAGATGATCTGCTTCTTCTTTAGAAAATAAATCATAATCTGTCTTCCCAATAAATTGGGATAAAGATTTCAAACCAAAATCTTTCCAATTATTTTTATTACAACCAACCAATACGCAGCGTTCATTTTTCCAATAAATATGTCCAGGAAGTTGATCCAGAATTTCTTCAAATGTAACATCTGCCATTCCATTTTTTCTGTATAGCAAAATTAAAAAAATAACAGCACCACAAGTTAATAAGCTTAAAATGTAACCACCCATTAATAGATAATCTTTAACGATAATTGCATGTAAAATAATTGCTACTTGGATAAGAAAAAAACCAGTGAAGGTAATGAGTGATACACCATTAGCAGCCTTTTCTTTATAAATACGTACCGCTTGCGGAATAAACAAAATGGCATTAATAAATAATGCCGCACTAAATATAAACTCTATAACATCCTTGATAATAGACATTTTATTCTCGTAAATCAGTAATAGTTTGAGTATTTTGATGAATAAACGATTGTGGTTGTAAATCTGGTCGATAATTAAATCCAATTGTTATAGAACGTATTGGATTAGAATAAACAGGAGCAATAAATCGTTTCCATGTCTCTTTCATAGCAGCATTATGGTTACCCGCATAAAGTTCGAATTGACATTGCGATTTAGGCCATAAACATAATACAGCACATTCTTCGACAAGGTAATCAAAACATAATTTTTCAGCTCTTTTACGATTAAAGTGCTGAATATTTTCCAAACGTTTAGAATATCTTATTAAATATTCATTAATCGTTTCATCAAAAATAGATCGATAAGCAGGATCAGAATTAATCGTTGAAATTATTTTATTTTTATAATTTGGAAAATCAGGATCCGCTAACCATGTATCCCAGCGTATAATATTAGAAGCTTTATTAAAGTTTTTATAAAATTTTTCATTACGCGCCAACCAAGAATCGCCTTCTGCTATGCAATGTTGATGAAAAAAATCAGCATCATCATTTTGACTCAACGCTATAGTATAACGCTGTAAACTATCATGCAGTGTAATAACGTAGGAATGAAAAGTTGTATTAATTAATTCAATGGTTGCTGCAAATCTTAAATCTTCATGAGTCTGTTGACCGACGCTGATAGTCAACAAGCAAAGAGAATTTTTGAAAATTTTTTTATCTGCTTCAGATACATTTTTTAAAATAGATTTGATTTTTCGCATAGATGAGGCCGTTTAAAAAACTTATAGGTTATATAATGTATGTACATTAAAAATCATCCTATTTTTCTTTGATTTATCTGATTAGTGTAAAGAATTACTGATTCAGTAATCTATCATTTTGAGCAATTTTATTCCACTTATATCTATAAATAACAATTTTTGGTTTGGTTTTTATACAATTAATCAATAGGTTGTCATCACATCGCTAATGAGGTTTGTTAAAGCTGGGGAATCCAATTATTAATTTATTCCCCAGCTTTAAATTTATTTTGTAACAACCGCATCCCCGATTGTTTGTGTAAGTCCCGAGGAAATATTAATAACACCATTTGCGCCAATAGAAGCAGCTTGCTTTTTTAACTCGTCAGTAATAGATGCTTGAGAGTACTCCATTCCTACGATATTGTAATTTTCTACGGATATTCTCCCTACTGCTTTATAATGTTTTGGTAATCCTATATTTGAATAATATATTTTTACGCGGCTGGGATTGATAGCTGACATTTTAGTAGTAGTCGTGGAAACTGCATTGCCTTGACTAACCATTGCTTTAACATCGGTAGTAGAACACCCCGTCAAAGAAATAGCAGATATTGCTACTAAACTTATTACAATATTTCTCATATTATTTTTTACTTTCATCGACTTGCTCCTATTTTTAAAGTTAAAAAAATTAATTTTTCATTTCTAAAGGATTTAGATCAAATTTCCCTAAGAAATCTTCATGCTCAAAATATCGGACTTTTTTACAGCGTATTGGTTTAGCGCCGTGCAAAAATACAAATTGTTCATCTCTGGGTAGCTCACGAATTTCATTTAATTGAATAAGATCAACACCTGTTTCATGAATGCTCTCCCCTTCACCGCTGGAAACATTACCACCGAATACTTGCATTTTTTGCCGCGAATCGCCGGTATTAGTAGATAACGTTTTAGTTAATACCGTTTTCTTACCACCTAATGTTTGAATCCACTGCATAGTATGGATATCATCATTAGTAAATATTTGCTTTAATGGCACACTTAAAAACAAATCAGGTTTTGTAAACATTTCAATTTGCTTTAATGCTTGAAAAACCGTCCAAATAATTACTCCGCGTATGCGCATTACTTCTATGCATTGTTCTACATCAGGTGATGCGCCTAACTGCGCAAGCTCTTCTAATAAAAAAAGCATTTTTTTCTTTGGTAAATCACTAGGGCTAGATTGGACAATCATGCTCATGAGTAGCGACATGATCATTCTAAAAAGCCGATTGTGTTCTTTGACTTGATCTTCTGGGAGAACAACAAAAATATCCATGTTCCCTTTTAAAAAATCTCTTAAATCAAAATTGCTTGAAGATAGAGTTTTTTGAATATTACTATCACCGATCCAGTCAATTTGCCGATAACTAGTTGAAAGGATACTTCCTCGTTCATCAGAGCCAACCCTACTAATTTGATTAGCTGCTGCCCCGGCTCTACCATCTAATTGCGCCATTTGATCGAATGTATTCTGTGCTTCTTCAATACTTTCTGACATTAGTTGATAGAGCATTGGTAATCCACGCTCTGAAACAGCTTGATTCATTATGTAATCTATATAACCCCGAATTAATATCTTTGCGTTTTCATCAAAATGCGTTGCATGTCCACCCTCATTAATAACAAAAGAAGCCGCAAATGAATTGATCATTCGATCACGTTGATTTTTATTCTCTGGTATCCAATCAAATGGATTTAAGTGATATTCTTTCTGTAATAATTTTGATTTACCTTTTCTAAAATCATCGTTTTTTGTTACGCCAAATGGATCAATAACAACTACTTCTCTACCTAAAACCTCTGATCGATATCTTGCAGTCACTGCCCACAGTTCGCCTTTCACATCAAAAGCAAACACAGGCCCATCATGTGTCAATAATATAGGAATACTAGATGAAGTTGTCTTGCCGCCACCGGGAGGCGAAATTGTTAATTTGTTATAAAGTGGCAAATATAATGATTTATTACCATCTGCTCCAATGAAAGGCCCATTATCTGGATGATAAGCATTTAATATCTCAAAATCTTTTTTAACTGCAAAACGAGCCGTTCCAAAATTGCCACTAGTTTGATCGGTTTCTGTCATTTCATCAAATTGTTTTTTTTTAACAATGACTCTAAAAATAGCGAGAAATAGAATTAGTAATAATATCGGTAAAAATGATATGGCATTAGTCCTTAAATTTTCTTCTATTAATAAAAATGATTGCGATGCAGACAACCATAATTTTTTTGATAATATTTCATAAGCTAATACAGTAAATATTACTTTCATTAATACTGTAATAACAACACCCGATCCAATCACGTTAGTTAATTTACCAAGCCAAACAACCGTAATTTTATATTGTTTCCGCAAATTGAACGCGGCTAATAATATTAAAATAGAAATTATGCTATAAATGGCATTTTGTGAAAAAGTGAGCGCTAACGGTAGCTCAAGAAATTGTCTTGAATCAGATTCTTTAAAAAGATAAAAATTAGTTAATAGCGATGGATAAATAATGATTAAAGGGGTTATTAATGCTGTTAATAAATAATAAAGTTTAATTTTATTTAATGAAACACTTTCAGGATTTTTTTTATATAAGTATTTTTTAAGGATAATAATAGCTATTAACAAAAAACATAAAGAAAAATAGAACCAATATTCTTGATGTATATAAAGAGAAATTGCATTTATAAAACCTGAGTAATCATTTTTCGTTTTGGCAACCTCAACCAAATAAAATATATCGGAATAAAATGCTCCAATTATTGACACGATAATTGTCAAAATACTTGTCTTAAAATTCAGATGAATCATTTTTTGATTACTTGAAAATTTTGGGAAAATAATAACACCTACAATTAATAATCCATATAAAACTAACGCCCAAAAAGCTTGTTTATCTAGTACCAGATATTCTACATTTCCTGTTGTCGCAACATGTATCGCGCTTAATAAGCGTCCATAAATATTCAATAAAAAAGAAATAATCAATACACTGCTTATAAAAATACAATTATTGAATCGATTAAAATCCATCTTTCTGTCAATCATCAATTGATAACTCCGTCATCATTTTACTTATTCTCATGATGCGCTTAACATAATTTTTCGTTTCTGTTGGTAAATCGAGGTCATCAATAACTTTTGCTTGCGGATTTTTTCGTATAGCATCAGAAACACGTTTGCTCCCAGCATTATAAGCAGCGAACGTTAATTCCCAATTACCATAGCGATTATATAGATCGATTAATAATTGAAGCGCAACAGTGGTTGAAGTTGTAAATTTGAATCTATCTTGGTTTTCGATCCCATAATCTTTAGCAATAGATGGCATTAATTGCCAAACACCTGCCGCTCCCTTGGAAGATATCGCATTGGTATCGTAATTACTTTCAATCATAGGGATAACAGCGATGCTGGCTGGCAATCCCATTTGATCTGATTTTTTAAGAACATAACTTAACTTGCCTTGTTGGCTAGCAGTGATCAGTAACTTTTTTACCTTTCCGCTTGTTACCCAACCATCGTCTAGGAATGATTTATTATATTTTTTTGTATTTACTAATACAGTAGTTACTATTTTATCTTGAGATAATGTTTTCTTATTCTCTGCCGTGTAATCAACAAATAAAATATCGGTTGAATTAATAATGCCACCATTAATAGTTGGATAGTCAGGCGTACCAATAATATTGGTGTTAGCTAATGTGCCTGTTAATTTACTTAAATTCTTTGGTATTGAAATGGTTGTTTTTTGAATATTTACTGTATTTTTTAATGAGTTATTGATCTTTAAGTTATTTTTCTTCTCTGTTGTAAGCTGATATTTATTTAAAGATGTTGGGGAATGATCACATCCTGAAAACAAAAATATTCCTATTATAAAAACAATCTTATATTGCAATTTCACATTAATCGCCATTATAAGGACTCATGAAAACCATATCTTTGGTCACTGAAATATTAAATTTATATCCTGGTCGTATTTCTAATGATGGTTGAATATTAATATTTTTAGACGTAATCATTGTGGCTGTATTAATTAAATTTGTTCCCAGACTCTCAGCCATCGTTTGCCCCACTGAAGGAGCAGCAAAAGTATTATTATTGTTCTGCGGTTGAGCAAGTTGCGCTCCTGCTCCTAGTACACTCATTAAAATGACCGAACCAAAAATTTTTCCATAATGATTATTAACTTGATCATTAAATCCAGCGTAACCGCTCATATCTACACCAGACATCCCTTGTAAATTAATACTTTGACCATTTGGAAAAATAATTCGCTTCCAAACCACTAACACACGCTCTTGACCATAGGCAACTTGAGAATCATACAAACCTGTTAATTTTGAGCCTTGTGGAATTAATAAATATTTTCCTGAAATAGAGTCATAAACATTTGAACGAACTTGTCCTGTAATTTGTCCTGGTAAATCAGAATTAATCCCTGTAATTAAAATACCAGGGATAATTGTTCCGGCCTGTAGCTCATAAGGACTAATAGGATTTTTCA
>OBEQ010929164.1_pt1 | contig 16720 bp, 16 predicted proteins | sample 1670901 | NCBI WGS metagenome assembly OBEQ01 (sample SAMEA104232315, study PRJEB22302) | groundwater metagenome | biome: forest; feature: aquifer; material: groundwater | place: USA | collected 2011-08-07 | depth 5.4 m
ACGCGGACCAATTCGGCGGCGGTCCCGTCGGTTTAAAATCTATCGCTGCCACCCTCTCGGAAGAAGAAGCTACCATCGAAGAGGTTTACGAACCCTATCTGATGCAGCTTGGTCTCCTCGCCCGCACCCCCAAAGGTCGAATTTTAACTCCTTTCGGCTACAAACATTTAAACCTCGCCCCACCAAAAAATCCAACTCTTGAACTATGACAGAGCAACCAAATTTTGAAAAACGAAAAAGAATAAAAGAAGAACATTTAGCTAAAGCTGTTGAAGCTTGGAATAGTATAGGCATCCAAAGCCCAGGCGATGTTAAATATACATTAGAAGAAGCTCTTAATCAGCCTTACTTAATGGTAGATTCTTATAGACTAGAAGATGGAAGATATGTATTCCCCCGTCTTTATCAAAATGATTCTAATCCTGAAAATTTTAAATTATTTTCTAACGGTGGTGATGTGGCTGTCCTTATTGATATTATGGAAAAGTTGCTTCAAAAAGGTATTCGGGTAACAGACATTATGCCTGGGCATGGGCACTTTAAATCAATGAATAAAGAGGAGGTTAATAAGAAAGCTGAAGAGTTAAAATTAAAATACTTAAAGTAATGAGTGGGCACTCAAAATGGTCACAAATTAAACATAGGAAAGGCGCCACTGATCAGAAACGCGGTCAGTTGTTTTCGAAGCTTTCAAAAAATATTACTCTGGCGGCTCAACACGGTATGGATCCGGCGATGAATCTCTCCTTGTCAAATGCAATTAAGCAAGCTCGTAAAATGAATATGCCCAAAGAGAACATTGAACGAGCCATTAACAATAAGAACGTATGATTGCGCTGGGTATTGATCCGGGCACGACACGGATTGGATATGGCGTGGTGAACAGTGAGAGAAACAAACTCACGTGTATTGCCTATGGCATTATTTCAAACACCGGAAAAGATAAGCTGTTTGATTTTCAAGAAACCGAGAAACATCTTGGTACGCTTATCAAACAATACAAACCGGATGTTGCCGGCATTGAAAAACTATTCTTTTTCAAAAACCAAAAAACTATCATTAGTGTCAGTGAGATGCGGGGTGTTCTTCTTTTGACGCTTGCCAAACATAATTTACCAGTCCAAGAATTTACCCCTTTACAAGTGAAACAAAATATTAGCGCTTACGGTCGAGCTGACAAAAACCAGGTTCAGCGGATGGTGCAATTATTATTAGGAATTCGCGAACCGATTACTCCCGATGACGCGGCGGATGCTCTGGCTATTGCAATTTGTTGCTCAAATAGTATCATTTCTAAATAATAACGATCTTGTTTGTGATTGGTTGGGTTTCCACATGGGAATCTGTTCGGCGCAAAGAAGATATTTCCAGTCACCATGACTGAATTGAGAACATTCGTACAGCTTGTCGACGAAGATGATACTGTGGATGAGTTAGATGAATTCGGTAATCCGAAAAAGAAAACTCCACCAGATGACGATACTGAAGACACAGTAACAGACGGGGATAAACTAGATGAAGAAGACGAGGAAGATGATGAGGACGCTGAAGTAGTCGCTAAACACAAATAAAACCTTAAATCCCTCCCCACGCCTGGGGAGGGATTTAAGTTACTTTCGCAAATTTACGAGGACCGACTTGAATAATATCCCCCGCCGATACCGTTTGACCCCAATCAGTCACCACGGATTCATTAATGCGCACCGCTTTTTGATCCACGAGTCGTTTCGCTTCAGTCCGTGATTCGGCAAGATTGTTTTCGGTAATAAAATCAATAATTGATTTTCCGGTGCCGGAAAATTCTTGAATATCTTCCGGGAGTTTGCCCTGCGAAAAGACTTTTTCAAAATTATCAACTGCTTCTTGAGCGGATTTTTCACCATGATACATTTTAACTAACTCAAAACCAAGCTCTTGTTTCCATTTTTTTGGAGATTTTTTTGCAAGAGAGGGATTATGTCTATCAAATTTTAAGTTTTCAATATCCTCAAGGGATATATCTGTTAATAATGTAAAATATTTAACCATAAGGTCATCCGGCAAGGACATTACCTTACCAAACATGTCAGCTGGCGCATCTGATAAACCGATATAATTACCCAAACTCTTGCTCATTTTATGAACTCCGTCTAGTCCCTCTATTAGCGGCATGGTCATTATATCTTGTTCGGACTGACCAAATTTCTTTTGGACTTTTCTGCCCATAAGCAAATTAAATTTTTGATCTGTCCCACCAAGTTCAAGATCAGCTTTAACAGCAACGGAATCATAACCTTGAAGAATGGGGTACATTATTTCTAAAACACCAATATCCCTATCGTCTTTAATCCGTTTTTGAAAATCATCTCTTTCAAGCATTCGAGCCACCGTAAACTTACTGGCAAGATCCATAAGTAAAGCCGCCCCACCGCTTTCTAACCATTCGGAGTTATACCTCACCTCGGTTTTTTTGATATCAATAACTTTACCGGCTTGCTCTAAATAATTTTTAAGATTTTCTTGTATCTGCTCTGGGGTCAATACTGGTCTTAAATCACTTCGCCCTGACGGATCACCAACAAGAGCCGTGGAATCTCCGATGATAAATACTGCTTGATGACCAGCGTCCTGAAATTGTCTTAATTTTCTCAACACCACCGTGTGACCAAGATGTAAATCTTTAGCAGTTGGATCAATTCCAAGTTTAACCCGAAGTTTCTCACCTTTTTTTAATCTTTCTATTAAATGGTCTTTTTCAATTATTTCATTTGCTCCGCGTTCGAGAATATCATTCATAAGAACTATCATAGCGTTAAATAATCGGGTTGTAAATACTGCGTTTTTGTGGGATGCTGGCTGAATGCTACCCTCTGTCGGGCCCGTTTTTACGGTGACCAAAATTAAAAAATCGCAGTGGCCGCGTATCGGGATCGCGCTCCTGTGGGTTATTGTTCTTGGCGCAATTTCCTTTTTTGTTTTGTTTATTTATATTGAACAAACACTCCCCGATCCGGAATCGATCGCGGTTCGCAAAATAAATGAATCCACTAAAATCTATGACCGAACCGGCCAGATTTTGTTGTATGATATCCATGGCGAAGAAAAAAGAACTATTATTCCCTGGGAACAAATTTCTCAAAATTTAAAAAATGCGACCTTGGCCGCCGAGGATGGTAATTTTTATAATCACGGCGGATTCGATGTAAAGGGCATTGTTCGTTCACTCTGGAAAGATGTCACAACTCTTAATTTATCTCAAGGCGGATCAACCCTCACTCAACAACTCGTAAAACTTGCTATTTTGGGTACCGAAAAAACACCGATTAGAAAACTCAAGGAGTTAATACTTTCGATTGAGATTGAGCGCAAATTTTCTAAAGACCAGATTTTTTGGATGTATTTGAATCAAATTCCTTATGGTTCTAATACTTATGGTATTCAAGCCGCCAGTAAGGCATTTTTTGATAAAGATGCGTCGCAGTTGACTATCGCCGAAGCGGCAACATTAGCTTCCATACCGAAAGCCCCGACTCATTACTCGCCCTACGGCAATTATATTGATGATCTCATGGCGCGAAAAAATAGTATCCTTTTACGCATGAAAGAACTTAAATATATTTCAGACACTGATTATCAACACGCTATCGCCGAAAAATTGGTTTTTCGCTCGAGTACGGAAAATATTACCGCACCCCACTTTGTTATTATGGTAAAAGATTATTTGGCTAAGAAATACGGCGAGAGTGCGATTGAGAGCGGTGGTTTTAAAGTTATTACTACTCTTGATGCCACTCTCCAGGAATATGCCGAATCTGCCGTGACAAAATATTCGGCAATTAACAAAAAACAGTATAGGGCATCGAATGCGGCATTGGTCGCGGTCAGTCCGAAAAATGGGGATGTTTTGGCACTTGTCGGCTCGAGTGATTACTTTGATGTCGCGAATCAAGGTAATTTTAATGTCGCGATTGATGGCACCGGTCGCCAGCCCGGATCTTCATTTAAACCCTTTGCTTACGCGGTTGCTTTTCAAAAAGGCTACCCGGACTCAACAGTGTTATTTGATCTAAAAACCGAATTTAACCCTTATTGTTCCCCGGATTCCAGTCAAGTCACTGATCAATATGGTTTAGATTGTTACCACCCCAAAGACTATGATGGTCTCTTCCGAGGTCCGGTTTCGCTTCGTCAGGCTCTTAATCAATCCTTAAACGTACCGTCAGTAAAAACTCTCTACTTAGCGGGTATTCCGGATACAATCAGTCTCGCCCAACAGATGGGTATTAGTACCTTAACTGATCCGAAACGGTACGGTCTGTCGTTAGTATTGGGCGGTGCTGAAGTTCACCCTATAGATCTAGTGTCGGCTTATGGGGTGTTTGCAAACGATGGTGTTCGAAATCCGTGGCGAATTATCACTCGTGTCGAGGATGTGGGTGGTAATATCCTTGAACAGACCCAAGATCAGTCTCAACGGGTCCTGGACACCCAGACGGCGCGTTTAATGGCTAATATCCTCTCGGATAATTCCGCACGGGCGCCAGTGTTTGGATACAATAACTCGTTATATATCCCCGGTTATGATGTCGGCGCGAAAACCGGTACCACCCAAGATAACCGTGACGGGTGGGTTGTGGGTTTCAGTCCTTCGATTGCGACCGTAGTGTGGACTGGAAATAATGATAATAGTTCCATGACTGCCGCCGGTGCCGGTATTAGTGCCGCCGGACCCATGTGGCATGAATTCATGGCAAAAGCTCTCCCAACCCTTCCCAATGAAACCTTCCCTGAACCCAACCCAGTAACATCATCAAAAATTATGCTCAACGGTAATTATATTTATATATCTGAAAATGGAACTCAAGAATTCCATGAGATATTAAACTATGTCGACCGTAATGATCCTTTGGATAACTTTCCTTCAAATCCAGCATCTGATCCCCAATATTTAAATTGGGATTGGTCAGTTGTACACACTTATGGTTCTAGTAATCAAATACCAAGTACTACTCAATAAAAAGACTGTCTATTGAAATCTTGTGTGTTTTAAACATCTTTCTAAGGTTATTACTGCGAATAATAACTTCATTCCCGGCTGTTTTATTCTGGAAACGAATACGTAGTTTTTTGTTTTCATATGAGATATTGAAGTCTAGTGTTTCACCAATCTGTCCAAATTCTTGAATTAAAAATCCTCGCATAATTTTTTCTAACAACATTTGCTCTGTCGTCTTTGTTTTAAGACTTGCAACCCGTTGGAGAACCCGAGATTGAATACTACGAAACATTAGTTTCTAAGTGGCATAATTAAATATACCAACGATTTATCATCACTAGGTCGGATCACAAACGGACTGCCGGCACCCGTAAATTCGAGAATAACTTCATTACTTGGTATATTTTTTAAACCATCAAGAATATAGCGATAATTCAGCGCTAATTCAAAAGGTTCGTTTTTTAAGACCGCCGGGACATCAGTTTCAATCTCTCCTTTATCACTATTTTGAGCTGAAATAATAAGTTTATCTTTTACACATGAAATTTTTACATCAGAAATATGTGAAGCAAATAATCCGGCAAGGTGAATATTTTGTTCTAATACATCTTTTTTAATCAACACTCGGGAAATAAACTTATCCGGAATTACATTTTTATATGGCGGATAGGTACCATCCACAAGCCGGGATACTAATTCTATATCTTCAGCGATAAACGCAATTTGATTATCGACATATTTAATTTGAATATCCCCTTCCAAATCAGTACACACCCGAATCAGCTCGGTTACCGTATTTCGCGGTAATATGATCGAAACATTACTTGATGATTGTAATGGAATTATCACTTCTGTGAGCCGGAAAATATCAGTGGAAACTAGTATTCCTTGATTGTTTTGAATCTGAAATAAAACTCCGGCTAACTCGGGACGAGATTCAGATACCGCCATCGAATCTAATACTTTTATAAGATTTTTTTTAAAAATATGCGCCGGTATGGTAACAATCGGTTCCGCAGTAATTTTAGGAATAATCGGAAAATCTTTAGGATCAAAACCGAGTATTTTTGTCTTATAGTGTTCAGAATTAATGTGGAGGATATTATTTTTTGTGGTTAAGGTAATTTTTTCATCTTGAACGATATTTACAAAATCAGAAAAAATTCGTGCCGGAATCGCAATTTCACCCACTTCTTCAATTTTAACTCCAATTTGAGTATTAATACCTAGTTCTAAATTTGTGGCCGATATCCGAAGGCGACCATTCTCAGTTTTTAGAAGAATATTATTTAAAATTGGTAGTGAGGTATTTTTTGAAACAACTTTTTCAACGAGTCCAATTGCTCTTTTTAAATTTTTTTGATTTACAATTAGTTTCATAATAGTTAGTTTTTAATTTTTTATAAGTATTATTACTCTTAAGACTGTGGGTATGTGGATAATAATATAGATAAGTTTAAAAATTTATAGTAAATATTGGTTTAAAGGTCTTATTATTTTGAAATTAATATGTGTGTAGATGTTGGAATAGTAAGGGATAAAATTATATTTATTTAATTAAATAAATATAATTTTATTTTTATCCACAAACTATACATTATTTATCAAACGAGTTATACACACGTTCTTTAATTAAAATAAGTTCCTGTTTCAGGGGTTCATTAATATTAGATTCATTTCTAATCTTCTCACAGGCGTGAATTACAGTGGAATGGTCTCGCCCCCCAAGTTTCTGACCAATTTCCGGAAATGAAAGTTTTGTTTCATCACGCAGTAAATACATTGCCACTTGGCGCGGGCGCACCACTTCTTTTTTACGGCTGCGTTTTATAAGATCAGCCGCGCTGATGTTATAAAATTCAGCCACCACTTTCAAAATCGCTTGAGGTGAGGTTTTACGATATGGGGTGTTCAAATAAGTATTGAGAATATTCTTCACTTCTTTTAAATCAGGAACTTTATTATAGACCTGACTAAAAGCCACCACCCGATTAAGTGCTCCCTCTAACTCTCGAATATTTTTCTGCATATGGGTTGCAATATACGTTAAAATTTCTTCGGGTAATATAATATCCTTCCCGATCAATTTTTGTTTTAGAATTGCCAAACGGGTTTCCAGGTCAGGAACACTGACATCAGCGATCATACCACCCTCAAATCGAGATCGGAGACGCTCTTCAAGAGTTGGAATCGCCGCCGGTGGTCGGTCAGAAGATAGAATAATCTGTTTATTTTTGCCATAAAGTTCATTAAACGTGGCAAAGACAATCTCTTGAGCTTTTACTTTGCCGGCGATAAATTGAACATCATCTAAAATAAGTAAATCAAGTTTTGCATACTGACCTTTTAGATCTTCAATGGTTTTATTCATGATTGCTTCCACAATTTGAGCCGTAAACCGTTCCGCGGGAACATACAACACTTTCTTCTCTTTATTTTCACTCACCTTATTACCCACTGCCTGAAGGAGGTGGGTTTTACCGAGACCGACACCACCATACACAAAGAGTGGATTATAAACCTTTCCCAGATTTTTTATCACCGCCAGACATGCCGAATTAGCCATTTCGTTGTTTGAACCCACCACAAAAGATTCAAAGGAATAACGCTTATTTAAATTAGTGGTTCGATCAATATCAGAATCCGTTGGGGCTTCGGTTTTTTCATCAATTTCCTTTTCAAGGATAATACGGGACATATCCTGCCGAGCAAGTTCAATTTTTGGTTTTCCGATTGAATATTTTACTTCCCGAATCTCCGGTGTCAGGATACGAATTGATTCCAAAATTTTCTTATTAAACTTATTTTGGAGCCACTCCTTCACAAAACCATTTGGGACACTGACAAGAATCGAACTATGATCCCGGGCCACGATGGTCGTGTTTTTAAACCAAGTCGCATAGTTTCCACGCGTGAGCGAAAGTTCCATTTCCCCCAGAACTGCTTTCCATAATTCTTCGTTTGTCATTGGTAGAAAATATTTACTGAACTCATTATACTGAATAAAATTTTTGGTACACATCCACAGGTGGATATGGTGTGTATAACTCTCTCATCGAATCTTGAATATATTCTGTATAGCAAGCGTAAAAAAATAGTAAATATTGACCCGCCTAAATTTTTAGGCTGTGACAGAATAATGCTCCGAGCATTAGCCTAAAAACTTAGGCGGGTTGACCCGCTCCCTCTTTTTCGCTATACTCAAGTAAATTAATAAGCCTATATGTCACTCGCCCTCACCTATAAACCCAAAAAGGCAAAACGAAAAAGAAAACACGGCTTTTTATCTCGGATGCACACCAAAAACGGTCAAGCCGTTGTCTCTCGTCGCCGTCAGAAAGGTAGAAAACGTCTGACGGTTTAACGTATGGCTCTCCCTGTTTCTTACCGTATTAAAAAAAAGAAGGATTTTGACTTAGTTTTTAAAAAGGGTAAAACCACGAGTGGCTATTTTTTGTTTATTAAAACTATTACCACAACCCGAAATCACGCCCGTTTTGGGTTTATTGTTGCCGCTAAATTTGCGCCGAAAGCTGTCACCCGCAACAAGATACGGCGAATGTTTGGTGATACAGTATGGCCTAAACTCTTGCCCAATATACCCGCATGCGATACCGTAGTAGTGGTAACTAAAAAAGTATCGACAGATATATCAGATATAAAAACTGATTTTTTAACGACTCTGCGCCGTGCCCATAGCATATGAATCTAATACTTTCTCTTATTAAAATATACCGTACTATAAATACTTGGCTTCGGGCAACTCAAGTACCTGGTCTGGTTTATACTCCCTGTAAATTCCACCCCACTTGTTCCGAATATGCCGAACTTGCGGTACAAAAATACGGTATCTTGAGAGGTTCCTGGAAAGCCATCACCCGTATTCTGCGCTGTAACCCCTTCACCGCCGGTGGTGTTGATTATATATAACCATGCTCGAATTCTTTAAAATCATTCTTTATACTCCCCTTTTTAACGCTTTGATATTTATTTCCAACTTCATGCCGAAGCATGATTTGGGCTTGGCGATTATCGTTCTCACGGTTTTAATTCGGCTTTTGTTTTTACCCCTCTCGATTAAAGCTCAACGTTCCCAAAGGGCGTTAAATATCATCAATCCCCATATTCAGGCGATAAAAGAAAAACATAAACACGACAAGACCGCCCAAGGTGTGGCAATGATGGCACTGTATAAAGAACACAATATTAATCCAATTGCGGGCTGTATTCCCCTTCTGATTCAACTCCCGATTCTGATCGCTTTGTATCAAGTATTCATATCAGGTCTTAATCCCCAAACACTCTCTATTCTTTATCCGTTTATTCATAATCCCGGTACTATTAACCCGCTCTTTCTTGGATTTATCAGCATTGGAATTAAAAACCACTTCCTCGCTATTGTCGCCGGTGTCCTCCAGTTTCTCCAAGCTCGTCAGAGTATGAATTACATGAAAGCTTCAAGTGGTGCCGCGAACCCCCAAATGGCGGGCCTCAATAAGCAAATGCTTTATTTCTTTCCGGTTATGATTATTGTTATCGGTTGGAATATCCAAGCCGGTCTGATATTATACTGGATAACGACGACTGTGTTTTCGATCGGTGAACAGCTATATTTACGGAGAACCCAGTAATGCAATGATTACACCTGAACAAGCAACTAAATTAACCGGAATTGTCCAACAACTCATTCAACCCATGAATGTGGCGTGTGAAGTTTCTGTTCGAGAAGAAAAAGCCGGTGACCTGCCTGTGCAGGCAGGCAAAGATGTTATCATTGTTGCCGTTTCAGCGCCCGAAAATGCCCGGTTTTTGATCGGCAAGAATGGGCAGAATCTTCAAGCTCTCGAACACGTTGTCCGGACGATGTTTTTGAAAGGTGTCGAAGATCAAAATCTAGCCTTGTTTGTAGACGTGAACGATTATAAGAAATCTCGAGCCACCCACGTCGCCACCCTTGCCAAAGAAGCCGTGCTCCGGGTCCGCAATACCCAACGCGCCGAAGTCCTCATCCCCATGTCCTCCTACGAGCGCCGGATCGTCCATATGGAGCTCGCCGCCGTCTCCGACGTCACCACCGAGAGCATCGGTCAAGACCCCCAACGCCGCATCGTCGTCAAACCCTATCGGGTGGTTTCATAATTTTTATTAAGCGAGGTTTTACTATTTCCTCGCGGCTTCCTCTCGGACTATTTCTATCCACTTCTCCTCATTTCTCTGACCGCCCGAAGCAACTCCTGTCGAACCATGCGGCTCTTCGAGCCGTTTTCGACATCCTCGGGTCGGTTTCCCAGAGAAATAGCGTCAAAGTGAATGAAATAGTACCGATCGTGCAGATGCTCGAAAATTAGCAAAACCTCGCTTAACTAGCCTAAAAATCCTTATTTTAAGCCAAATTAGGGTTTCCCTACAAACTATTGACTTTTTACTAAAATACGCGTATAATGTAGATATTAGGATCAGTTCAGTTCCTTAAACCATTTTGGCAGCTATGCCTCAAATAGCAGGAGTCACAGATGAGAATTTTGGTGGTCGACGACAGTTCTGTGCATCAACAGTCCGCTCGACAGACTCTCGTGGGGCATGACCTTACGGTTGCGACGAGCTACGAGGAAGGGTTCAATATTCTCGTCCCGCTCGACGATCGATACGTGGTAAAGGGCGGAAAAGGAACAATGTTCGACGTCGTTTTGTCTGACCTTCTTATGCCAGCGCCGGGCACGATGCTCTCGCCCAAAGCCATTCTGGAGTTCAAGGACAAAGAACAGCCCTTGGGCTGGGCGCTCGTCTTGCGAGCCGTTCTCAATGGTACTCGGTATGCAGCAGTGGTTTCACAGACCGATCACCACGACCATCCTGCGGCGTTTGCTCTGGACGCCATCGACAACGCGAACGACTCATGGGGTGACAGCAAATATCAGAGAGGGTTCCCCATGAAGAAACCACAGTTTGATATCAATGGAGCCAAGGTTGGTTTCTTTCATGCTCCGACGTGTCTTGTCGAGGGCGTCTACGGTTGTCGCTGGGAATGCAATAAAGGCAAGAACAGCAGTGGTGAACCGTGCGAGCTGTGTGACGGGACGGGATTTACCCACGGCAAGGATTGGGGCAAGGTTCTCGCTGTCCTCACCACCAAGTAGAAGTCCTCGCATTGCGAGGCGCACAAAGACGGAAGGACAACTCCCTCCGTCTCCCCGCTCCCCCGAGCGGGATTTTTAATTCAAAAATAAACAAAACCATTAACATAAAAATAAGCGAGGTGGTTTCTATTTTTCTCAATCTGCACGATTGGATACTATCTCAAGAGTGAGATTGGGATTTCTCTGGGAAACCGATCTGGGGATGTCAGAAACGGGTCGCCAAAGGCGAGCCGCATGGTCTGACAGGGGCAACCCCAGTCGGTCAGAGAAATGAAATCGAACGACTAGAGATAGTCCAAGAGGAAGCCGAGAAAAATGGAAATTACCGAGCGTCTAATTTGACGGCCCACAAGCTTTGGTCGGTGGCGGAGGTGATGACAAGGAAGTTTTCGAGGTGAGAGAGGAAGACATCTTGGGGGGTAATGATGAGGTTGGAGAATAACACTGAACTACTGTTATTGGCAGTGAGAATCTGAACGATTGAGGTTTCGCCTTGGTTTTGAACAGCACAGAGTATTTTCTTTTGATCGAGTGACCAGGCGCAGTTGGTAGCAGTGGTTTGAATCGGCAATGGTTTTGATTGTTTTGAAGCGACATCAAATTGATATAATACCGTTCCCCCACTCTCTTGATCCGAATACAGTAATTTTGAACCGTCGGGTGACCAGCGGACAACGAGCCCAATTACGCCACCGACGAGTTGAGTGAGATCACCGGTTTCGGTCAAAGTATAAAGACTTTGAGTACCGGCGTCGGTGTCATCAGCGGTGAAGGCCAGAGTGTGGTCACTCAACCAAAAAAGTTTAATATTATTCAATCGGGTCTTAAAAATAGTTTTCGGATTCTTTCCATCAAAATCAGCGGTCTCGATCGCGCTATCCCCGCCCCCATTCCTCACTAGAGCAATTCGTTTACTGTCGGGCGAAAAAACAACGTCTTTGATAGTGGTGCCCAGATTGCCGTGAGCGTGGGTGGTGTATTCAAAATACGCATAATTAAATCTATTTGAAGTTCTGGAAATCGTAATTACCCGATTCTTATTGGGTGACCATATCACTCGTATCAGATGCGGTAATGAAGCCGTTGAAATAATAGTGTTGGTTCGGGTTTCAAGATCAAGTTTGGAGACGATACCGGTGTTAGGATGATAATACACCACGGCGTCGGCGTCAGAGGCGTTGGTGGGTGCGAGGGTGCTGTCAGATGAAGCCTGAAGCAAGCCTGGTGGTAATGGTGTCGACGTAGCACTTCCCACGACTCCGTTGAATCGGTCAATGAGCGCACCCCGCTGCTGTTCAATAATGGCAGAATTATTTTTGGCCGGTTGAGTCAATAAATACCCTGCCAAAAAAGACGTCAGCGAAGCCGTGATCACAATCAAAATTATTAATTGTTTCTGGTTATTCATTGTATTTTATCTTAGGCCGCTATATTTTCTTGAGCTTCGGCTATTTGATCGGCGGCTTCGCTGGCTTCACGTAAAGCCCGGGCTTCGCTTCTATATGCAATATACACCCATACGGTGCTCAAAAAAAGTAAGGATAAAATCGGCGGTAAAATAATATCAATACCTTCACCAAGTGCAACCAAGGCGGCCGGATTCCGGCCGATAAATTTTGCGGCCTGTTTAATGGCAAATTTAGACTTCGCGCCGATTTGATGAAGTTTGTCTTCAAGTTCGGCAACATAGTTTTGGGCCTCTTTGTGTTTTGTATTTGTGGCAAAACATATCCCTAGGCTTAAAAGAAAACACGGGACGGTTATCAATTTACCCAAGAACCAACCAACTCCTGTCAGGTCTAGAAAACCGAAGATATCAATAATGATTGCGAGGGTAAAAAGTATGCCGTATTTTAGTTTTGAGGGCTTTTGAAAAGATTTCCCCTTTTCATATATCTCCTTGACCTGTTGATCAGCTTGATATTCTTGGCGTTGCTGGTCTAAATTAAGTTTGATAATATCTTCATCCATGTTTTACAAGTTTTCAGTTATCAGTTCCCAATTCTCAGTAAGTTTCCAGTTTTCAGTTGTTTAAACCTTGAGAACTGATTGGAAACTGAGAAATGATAACTGGAAACTATTTTTGCATCTGCGCCCATTCTTCTTTAGCTTTTTCGATTTCGAGGATTTGGCGGGGGTCGGAGGTGATAATTTGGTCTTCGGCATAAGACGCGACAATGCGGATACCGATGTGATTTTGACCCAGGAAGAATAAGCCAAAGCCAACGCGGGCTTCAAGGATATAGAATTTCTCAGCATCGGTCAGATTAAATGTTTGCTGGACAATATCAATCGCCGCCGGTGATTGTTTCATTAGGATTTGGATGGACGAGTTGGTGAGAATCGTCTTGCCTTGCGGACTGGCCAGGAAATCGGGAATATCTTGGGAAATCGTCGTCAAACCGGTGTAATATTTACGGCAACGTTTAGCGATGTTGGACAAGAAATTCGCGCCGACTTCGTATTTCATGAGGACCCAGGCTTCGTCGACGAGAATAATCCGCTGTTTGATATCGCGGCGGACTTTGACCCAAATGAAGTTCAAAATCAAATACATGGCGATGGGGCGAAGTTCTTCTTCCATATCTCGAATACCAAAGACAATCATCTGGTTGTCGAGCGGGACATTGGTGGGCTTGTTCAGGAATCCGGCAAATGTGCCTTCGGTGTATTTTTTCAGGCGCGTCGCCATGGATTCGGCTCCGGTGAGCCCTTCGAGAATACTTTGCAGATCACCGAGCACCGGCGGCGGCATTTTCGTGAAGTCTGAATCGGGCGTGATATCTTTGATGGCGTAGGTTTGAATCAGCGCCTCATCAAGAATCGCCGATTCTTCCGGTGTCAGGGTACCCAGGAGCAACTTTAAAAGACCGGAGAGGTCGAGAATATGAGACCGGAAGATATCCGCGCCCAGCTCCCCTTCTTTGGGTACCGGCAAATCAAACGGGTTGAGATGTTGGTCGGAATTAATTGAGATTTTGACCGGCGAACCGCCGACGGTATCGGCGAGGTATTTGTATTCGTCTTCTGGATCAATAATCAAGACTTGGGTCCCAAAGACCAGACTGCGGAGAATTTCGAGTTTAATGGTGTAGGAATTATGTATAATAATTCCGCCATGACCGGCAAGGAATACCTCATTATCAACAGTAAGGTCATAAACATACTTTTGTTTTCTATTTTTTAGCTTCTCTATTTGTTGAATTGGGTCCCAAAAAATATCACCATTCGCTAAAATTTTAAGCTTATTAATAAGTTGTTCTATTTTTTGAATTTTATTCAGTTTTTCACGATAAATTTCCAGAATATATTGGCTTGAATTCCAGAGCATTTGGTAAGAAGTATTAGCTTGAGGACGATCAACCAAGGCGCTTTGGAGGGAGCGATTATAATATTTTACGTGCGTTCCCATTTCCCTGAAACCAACATGAATCGCATTCTTGATATCTTTCAATGAGTAGTCATAACTATTACCTAGAGTGTTTAGGGCTTTTAACACATTTTCTGTTTTTGGTGAGACTTTTCTATTTTTCATTAACCCCCAACTTTGACCAAGTGTTTTCCAGAGTACATGATTTAGCGACTTGTTTTCTTCTCCTAAACGAATTACTGATTCTAAACTTGGCAGATCGAGAGGTGTAAAGAGTGAATCAAGTTTTCTAAATCTTTCGATTCTATTCTCGATTTTCTCAATTATATCTTTTAGTTTTCTCGGTGATGGATCGAATAAACCTTTTTTAAGGGGAGATAATATCTGGAGATCATAAAACTGGGAAGGTAATATTTCGTATATTTCTTTAAATATAGAGCTTAGTTCAGGAATGAGATCAACATTTGTATTTTCTTCTTTAGTCACGATTTGTGCTAAAAGTCCCCTTTTTCGTTTTGAAACAAAATTTATTTCGGTTGCGAAATTTCTTAAATTATCCTGGCCGGAAATTACCAATTTCCAATACGTCTTATTTTGTTTCCAACCCGGGGCTTTCTTCTTTGTTTTTAGAATGCGAGCAATGATACCGAAATAATACAAGAGATAGCAGAGATCAGATATAAGTTCTTTTGATTTTGAAGTAGCTGAAACTGAAGAATGTTCCACCCCACCATCACCTTCAAAGTAAGCTTGGAGATATGAGGCTATATTTTCTTTCGACGAGTTAAAAATAAAAGGCAAGACACGCTTAAATGCAGATTTTTTCTTAGCTCCTAATACCTTTATAATTTCCACAAACGGCCTAGCACTTATTACAATACTTTGGCTTGTAGTAAAGTATAATATACCCAGAGAGACAAGGGCTTGGGAAACATCTTTAATTATTTCTGGGTCAGTGTTTGATATTATTGTCGACTTATCCGTGATCGTACCTTCGGAAACAATATACCCTAGCAATTTCAAAAATTCTTTTTTGAGAGAAAAAACTAAAGGAAGACAACTAGTGCCATTTTTGGATACTATTTCTAAACTTGAAAGTTTGGGATCCGCAGGTGTCAAACCTAAATGCTGGCATATTTTTAAGAAGTAACGAATTGGTATTACCCTATCTTGACGATATTTGTATAGATACCGGTCTAATTTTTTATCTATTGAAACTTTCTTAAGGAATTCATAGTTTTCTCTAATTATTTTTTTGCCACCGGAAATATAAATTCTTTTTGAGGATTTAAGAACTTCTAGAAGATTTAAGGATTGGAAACTGTCATTGGTCAAATCAATATACCGAGGTAAAGGTATATACTGACCGTTTTTAACTTCTGAACTTTTTGCCACCCTGACTGACCCATTTTTCATGACGACCATATTGTGATCACCCGTTGTGCTAACAGTCCGACCGGATTGTGTCGTAAATCTGTATAAGTATTTAGGTGCTTTCTTTCTAGCCGCAACGGTTACCTTACTCCAGGAGCCCTTTAAATTCTTATCAAATGACCAAACTTCAACATCAGGGAGGATGACACCTTCCAGTTCAGCGTCGATTTGGGTAATCCCGTTTTTGGAGATTAATTGTTCGACAAGAGACCCGATCTTAGTCAGCTTTACTTGACCACCAGTTTTTATCAATACTGGCTCAGAACCCAAAATGCTTTTGCCGCCGCCGGATTTACCAAAGACGACCGAGTTGTAATTTTCAAGTTTGAAGCGATCGAATAACACCAGCGAATTGTTGTGCGTATTGATGCCATACAAAATACCCGAGTTTGAGGTCAGATCGAATGAAATAAACGGAAAGAGTGAGGACAGGGGTTCCGTGTTGAGTGAAGTGTGAATATTTAACTTGTCGTCATCGGTCGGCAGGGTTGAGTTAAAGCCTTCCATCATCCGGAAAGTGGCAGGCTTGGCAAAGATCAATTGGTATTCCAAAAGTCCTTTGATTTTATTTTCCGTTTCATCTAATTCTTTAACACTGTTTTCATAGAGGGTAATATATACGCCGAGTTCAAAGAATTTGTCCGTCCCCTGTTGGAGCTGATCCCGCAGAGCTTCGATATCGCCCATGGCGGTTTCCAGAATCGGATCCCTAACTTTGCCCTTGGACGCTTCTTCCATCGCTTGCGCCTGCAAGCGGGCCAGCTGATCGCGGAGCTGTTTGAGCATGGTTGCCGTGCTCTTGGG
>OBEQ011005319.1_pt1 | contig 16711 bp, 17 predicted proteins | sample 1670901 | NCBI WGS metagenome assembly OBEQ01 (sample SAMEA104232315, study PRJEB22302) | groundwater metagenome | biome: forest; feature: aquifer; material: groundwater | place: USA | collected 2011-08-07 | depth 5.4 m
CCCCCCCGCCCCCGGGGGCCTCGGGCGGGGAGCCGATTCTCGGCGATGGGCAGGCCGTCGGCCGAGTCACGAGTGGCGGCTACGGCTACACGGTCGGAACCTCCATCGCCTACGGCTACGTTCCCGCGGCCGCCGCGACGCCCGGGACAGCCCTCGCGGTCGAGGTGTTCGGACAGGCCGTCCCCGCCGTGGTCAGCGAGGAGCCCCTGTACGACCCCAAGGGGGAGAAAACCAGGGCCTGACCGACACCGACCGTCTAGGCCCCGCCGTGGATCCCGAACAGAGCGTCCAGTTTCCCGAGGTCCACCGGCTTGTGCAGGTAGTCCACCGCTCCCATGTCGAGGGTCCGCTGGGCGGTCTCGGCGTCGTCGAGGCCGGAGATCATGACCACGCAGGTGTCCTCGAGCAGAGCCTTGATGCGGCGGAGCGTCGCGACCCCGCTCAGCCCGGGCAGCAGGATGTCCAGCAGGACGACGTGCGGGCGGACCTCGGGGATGCGGCGGAGGGCCTCTTCGCCGTCCCACACCCCGAGGGCATCGAAGCCGTTCTCGTTCAGGTAGTCCGTGAGCATCTCCCGGACCACCGGCTCGTCGTCCACGACCAGGGCGCGGAGCCTGGACGGGGGCGGGGCTGGTCGGGCCCGGTGGTCGACTCCCGCGGGCGCGTCGGCCGGCCGGATGCCGGCCCTGGCCAGCGCGTCGGAGAGCTGCTCCAGCTCCACCGGCTTCGCGAAAGCCCCCGCCACCCGGAGTCCGGCCTCGCCGAGGACTTCCAGCGCTTCGGGAACCCCGCTGATCAGCACCACCACGATCGTGGGGTCGAGTTTCTTGATGCGTTTCAGCGCCTCGAGGCCGCCGAGGCGGGGAATGAACAGGTCGAGGATGATCGCCCTGGGGCGCCAGCGGGCGACCTGGAGGAACGCCTCCACGCCGGTGGCGGCCGTGACGACGGCGAACCCCTTCAGGGCGAAGTGATCCTTCAGGAGCTGAAGGACCCCCGGATCGTCGTCAACGCATAGGAGCGTCGGGGAACGGTCACCCATCCTGGGCCACCTCGTAGAATATTGTAACAGGGTCTAGGGCCTGATCCCTCGTTTGAGACCCGCGGCCAGGAGGGCCACCTTGGAGACCGACTCGGTGATCCGGTCGTCCAGCGCCATCGCCAGCGCCTCGCGGAACGGGACGACCCGGCGCTCGAAAAACTCGTCGTGATCGGATGGGAGCGGGTCGGCCAGAAGCTCTTCGCCCGCGTAACAGTAGGCGGTCTCGTCGAGGTAGGCGTTGGAAGGGGAGAAGCGGCAGAGGAAAGTGAGGCGGCCGGCGCGGTAGCCGCCCTCCTCGCGGAGCTCGCGCTGGGCGGCGTCCTCCGGCGACTCGCCCGGGAGCGCCCCACCGCCGGGCAGCTCCCAGGACTCCTCCCGCGTCAGGTGGCGGAACTGACGGACGAGCACGACCTGGTCCCGCCCCACGAACGGCACCACGCCGACCGTGACGCCCACCGCCAGGATCGGGTACGTCGCCTCGTCGCCGTTGGGGAGCCGCCAGACGTCCTCTCTGAGCGTGAGCTTCCCGCGAGAGTGGATCGGCGTGGAGCGGACGAACGTCCACCCTTCTCGGCTCATGGGCTCCTCCCTCCGCTGTAGGATATCAGGAATTGACAGACCGTGAGGCGACCGGTATGGTTATCCTGGGATGCTGCGCGACAGGCACGTTGCCGGACTGATGGGAAAGCTGCTCAGGGCCATCGAGTGCTCCCTCGCCGCCACCGAGGCCGCGCGCGAAACCGTGGAAGAAATCCTCAAGCGGGGAGCCGACACGGCGATCTTCTTCGCCGGTGCCGGCGCCGAGACCCCCCCAGCCGAAGACATCGTCCTCACTCCTCAGGATCGGGAGTTCCTCCGGACGCTCTCCATTCGTCCCGATTCTGTCTGATTCCCCATGCGCGGTCTTCTCCTCCTCGGGTGGCTCCTCCTTGTCGCGTTCCTGCTCTGGCCGATCCTCCGGCGCTTCTTGCCGCGCCAAGGCCGTTCGTCCGGTGGTGCCCGGACGGCGATGGGGAGGCGGGGCGAGCTCGTGAAAGACCCCGTTTGCGACACCTACATCCTCCGCTCGAGGGCCGTGACCCGCGAGGTCGCCGGGACCACCCACTACTTCTGCAGCCGCGAATGCGCGGCGCGCTTTGCCGCGATCCGCGGCGAGCGGTGAGCGAGGGGCCCCCGAGCATGTCCTCCTTCGAGCTTGTCGTCCTTGACCTGGACGGGACGATCCTCGACCGTTCCCTGACGCTGGACCCGGCGCTGGTCACCGCCGTCCGAAGGGCGGTGGAGCGCGGCTGCGCGGTCACGCTGGCGACGGGGCGCATGCCTGCCGCCACACGGCCGTACTGGGAGCGGCTTGGCGTCCGGGCGCCGGTGATCCTCTACAACGGCGCCCTGGTGCGGGATCCCGGGACGGGAGAAAACCTGTGCATGACCGAGCTCCCCCCCGGGCTCCCGTGGGAGATCTATCCCATCTACGCCAACGCGCCGGTGCACCCGCTTTTCTATCGGGACGACGCGCTCTACTGTCTCGAGCTCACGCACCCCGTCCGGACCTACTGTCAGGAGATGGGAGTGACCGCCGAGACGATCCCCGACCCGGCATCCTTCCTGAAAGCCGGTTCCTTCATCAAGTGCCTCTTCATGGGCCATCCCGCGGATCTTGCCACGCTGCGGGCCGAGCTCGGGCCGGCCACGGACGCTGCCGGCCGTCTGGTTCTGAGCCGCACCGACTATCTGGAGCTGCTGCCCCGAGGAGTTTCCAAGGGGGAGGCCCTCAGGGTGGTGGCCGACCACCTGGCAATCCCGCTCGCTCGCGCGATCGCGGTGGGCGACCAGGAGAACGACCTGGAGATGATCCGGGCGGCGGGTCTCGGGATCGCGATGCCGACGTCGCCGCCGAACGTGAGGGCCGGAGCCGACCGCGTGGCCCCGTCGCCCGGGGCGGGAGGACTCCTGGCGCTGTTGACAGAGATCTGCCCCCAGTACTTCGCGTGAGCCGATGGCCCCTCACCCGGATCCCTACCGCGCCGTTGATCGCCAGGCCGACCCGCTCAAGATGGTCAAGAACCTGGAGGCGCGGGGGAGGACACCAACCCAGGTCCGGCTGCGTCGGCGGTTTCTGGTCTTTGCCGGGCTTCGTCCGGGTTGGAAGGTGCTGGAAGTGGGGAGCGGCACGGGCGTGGTCTCCCGGGACGTGGCCGCCCTCGTCGGACCCACGGGCTCGGTGCTCGGGGTGGACCCGAGCCGCCTCTTCGTGCGGGAGGCCCGGCGGCTGGCACGCGAGAACGGCTTGGGCCCCCGCGTCCGCTTCGAGGTCGGCCACGGCGCGCGCCTCCGATTCCGCGACGGCACCTTCGACGCGTCCCTGGCCGTGACCGTCCTCCTGCACGTTCCGAAGGCCCCGGAGATCGTCAAGGAGATGATCCGCGTCACGCGCCCGGGGGGTGTCGTGGCGATACAGGATCAGGATTTCGGGACGCTGGCGCTCGACCACCCCGACCGGCCGCTCACCGAAAAAATCTTCGACGGCGTGGCGCGGAAGATCTACGCGGACCCCTGGAGCGGCCGCACCCTCTATCGGATGCTGCGGCGCCTCGGTCTCGACTCCGTCCGTCTCCTCACGGATGTCTATCAGGACACGACGTTCGAGCCCTGGAGCCGGACTTTTCTCGAGCGACGCGCCGAGAACGCGGTGAAGTTCGGCCTCGTCAGCCCACGACAGGCCGAGCGCTGGCTGGCCGGGATCGAGGGACAGGCGTACGCGAGGACCTTCGTCATGACGCTGAACTTCTACGGCGCCGCCGGGGTCAAGCCGCAGGGGCCGCGCCGGTGAGCCGGCTCCTGGCTGTTCTGGCGACAGCGCTCCTGGCGCCGGTCGCGTTCGCGGCTGGTCCGGCTTTCGACGGCAAGGCCGCCATGGCGCACGTGGAACGGCTCGTGGGATTCGGCCCGCGCCCGTCGGGGTCGCCGGCCCTGGCCCGGGCCCGCGCCTACATCGTCCAGGAGCTGAAGGGCGCCGGCGCCCGCGTCAGCGAGCAGCCCTTCACGGTCCAGACGCCCGATGGCGCCATTCGCATGGTCAACGTCGTCGGCGAGTTGCCCGGTCGCGTGCCTGACGTCATCGTGCTGGGCGGCCACTACGACACCAAATTCTTCTCGACGTTCGCGTTCCTAGGGGCGAACGACGGGGGCTCCAGCAGCGGGCTGCTCCTCGAGCTGGCCAGGGCGCTCGGCAAGCGTCGCCGCGAGTTCACCTACTGGATCGTCCTGTTCGACGGGGAGGAGGCGCGCCGGGAGTGGAGCCCCACCGACGGGATTTACGGCTCACGTCATTTCGTCCAGTCCCTCGTCCGGGACGGGCGGTTGACGCGAGTGCGGGCGGTCGTCGTGGTGGACATGATCGGGGATCGAGAGCTCGACATCCGGCGCGAGGCCGCCTCCACCGCCTGGCTCACCGACGTCCTCTGGGGCAGCGCCCGGCGGCTCGGTCACCAGTCCCAGTTCCTCGACGAAGTCCTGGCCGTCGAGGATGACCACGTGCCGTTTCTCAAGGCCGGGATCCCGTCGGCGCTCGTCATTGACTTCGACTACGGATCCTACTGGCACACGCCCCAGGACACGCTCGACAAGCTGTCGCCCACGAGCCTCCAGATCGTCGGTGACGTCCTGCTCGACGCCCTCCCCGCGATGGAGGCGCTGCTGCGCCGCGGGGCGGGGCGGGAGGGCCCGCGATGATCCGCCGTGTGGCTTCTCCTTGATCTATAATGGGCGCCGGGTTTGGGCCGTGACAACCGCCGAATGACCGGAGGGGGTATGCGGGGATGCCTGCGGCTTCTCGCCCTCGGCTTGGTCCTGGCCCTGGAAGCGTCGTCGGCCTCGGCGGCGACCAAGGAGCTGGTGATCGTCACGTCCTTTCCCAAGGAGCTCTTCGAGGCGTACAAGAAGGCGTTCGAGGCGGCTCGGCCGGGCGTGGGGGTCATTATCAAGCCCCAGCAGACTAACGCCGCGATGACCTACCTCCGGGAGACGCGCGCCCGGCCCGACGCCGACATTTTCTGGGCGTCGGCCGTTGACGCCTTCCAGGTCCTGAAAGCGGAAGGGCTGCTGGAGAAGGTGAGGATGCCGGAGGCCCTCCTCCGACGCATCCCCAATAGCATCGGGACCTTTCCCATTCACGACCCGGACGGGCACTACTTCGGGTTCGCGGTCTCGGGCTATGGTCTCATGTGGAACACGCGGTACCTCGAGCTCTACAAGCTCCCCGCGCCGAAGGAGTGGACCGACCTCGCCGACCCGCGCTACCACGGCCACCTGGTGATCTCCGCGCCCAGCCGGAGCGGGACCACGCACCTGACCATCGAGGTGATCCTGCAGGCGTACGGCTGGGACAAGGGGTGGGCGCTGCTCCTCCAGATGGGCGGCAACATGGGATCGGTCACCGAGCGGAGCTTCGGCGTGCCGGAGGCCGTCATCTCCGGCCAGTACGGGATCGGCGTGGTGATCGACTTCTTCGGCCTGAGCGCGATCGCCTCGGGTCACCCCATCGCGTTCGCCTATCCCTCGCTGACCTCGGTGGTTCCCGCTTCGGTGGCCGTGGTCAAAGGGGCGCCGAACGGCGAAAACGCGCGCGCCTTCGTCGAGTACCTCCTCTCCGATGAGGGGCAACTGCGGCTCTTCTCTCCCGAGATCGGCCGGCTCCCGGTGGTGCCGGACCTCTACGCCCGGGCTCCCGCGAGCTACCCGAACCTGTTCACGATGAAGCTCGGCGGGGTCGGTTTCGACTCCAAGCTTTCCTCCTCGCGGCGGAACGTCGTCAATTCCCTCTACGATCACCTGATCACGTTCCGGCACGCGGACCTCAAAGCCGCGTGGGCGGCGATCTTCGCCGTGGAGAGCGCGCTTCAACGGGCCAAGGCGTCAGGACGGAGCCTGCCCCAGGCTGAGGCGATGCTGGCGGAGGCCAGAAAGCTTGCGACTTCGATGCCGGTGAACGCCGCCCGGGCCTCGGACAAGGAAGTGAACGCGGCCTTCAAGGACAAGCCGGAGGTCAAATCGACGCTCGAGACCGAGTGGGATAGCTTTGCCAAGGTCAGCTACGCCCGGGCCCGGGAATTGGCCGCGCGCGCGCTCGGGCTGGGGGCCGGGGTCAGCCGGACAATGTCGGTGCCACCGTGGCATGGCCACACCGGGAAGCGTGCTCTAAGCTTGTAAAAGTGCGATGCTTGTCTCGTGGTTTTTGATTTGCATGATGAGACTGGTGGATGAACGCTAAAGTCTTGTTCGCCGACGACGATCCGGTCGTGAGCCAGTACGTGGAGGTGGTCCTGAGACAGGCGGGCTACACGGTGCTGCTTGCAGCCGATGGCATTGAGGCGATGGAACGGGTGCGGCAGTCGGCCCCGGACCTGATCCTCCTCGACGTGATCATGCCCGGCCTCGACGGGCTCGAGGTGCTCCGGGCGCTCCGTCAGAACCCGCATACCTCCCAGATTCCCGTGATCATGCTGACGCAGAAAGCCCACGTCGAGGACCTCGTGAAGGGATTGGAGTTGGGGGCGGACGACTACGTGCCGAAGCCCTTTGTGCCCGAAGAGCTTCTGGTGCGCATTCATTCGCTCTTGAAGCGCAGCGAGAAAGTCCGGGCCCTCGGACCGCTCATGGGGGTGCTGGGGGAGTGGTTCTCGGTCCAGGGCATCGAGCAGCTCGGCCACGAGCTGGAGACCGCGCGGGAGATCCAGTTCCGTCTTCTCCCGCCTTCCCTGCCCAATCTCGCCGGCGTGGACGTCGGGGCCGCCCTGGAGCCGACCAAGAGCGTCGGCGGTGATTTCTACGATTTCATCCCGATGCCGGGCGGCGTCGGGTTCGCGATCGGGGATGTCTCCGGCAAGGGGATCCCGGCAGCTCTGCTCATGGTGATGGTCCGGTCGCTGCTGCGCGCCACGGCGTGGGAGCACAGCGAGCCCGGGGAGATCATCTCGCGGGTCAATCGCTTCCTCTGCCGGGATATTCCTCCCTCGATGTTCGTGACCTTGATCTTCGGGGTGCTGACGCTGGGCGACGGCCGTCGGCTGAGCGTGATTAACGCGGGCCATGCCAATCCGCTGCTCCTGCGGCAAGGGGCGGCGCCGCGGCTCCTGACCGCGGGCGGACCGGTCCTGGGCGCTTTCCCGGAGACGAAGTACACCCACGAGGACCTGCTCCTCGAGGCCGGGGACCTCGTGGCGTTCTACACCGATGGGCTGGTGGAAGCCGTGGACGCGTCGGGGCGAGCTCTCGGGGTGGACGGCCTCGTGGCCCTGATCGAGCGGCGGCGCGGTGAGCATCCCCAAACGGGCGCGCGGGCCGTGCTCGACGAGATCAAGAGCCGCGGCGGAGGCGGGAGCCGGGACGATTGCGCGCTCCTCATCCTCAAGGCGTAACGGACCCATGGCTGATTCGGTTCGCGTCACGAAGATCCTGGTCGTGGACGACAACCCCGACAACGTGGAGCTGGGCCGGGTGGTGGTGGAGAGCGGCGGCTATACCGCGGTCACCGCCGCCGACGGGGTCGAGGCGTTGGAGCGGGTCAAGGAATCGCCGCCCGATCTCATACTGCTGGACGTCATGATGCCGCGGCTCGACGGGTTGGGGGTGCTCCAGGCGCTCCGGGAAAACCCGGCCACCGCCCAGATCCCCGTGATCATGCTGACCGCGAAGGCGGCGGTCGCCGATCGGGTGCAGGGGCTCCAGCTCGGTGCCGACGACTACGTGCCCAAGCCGTTCGACGCGGCGGAGCTCCTGGCGCGAATCCAGACGTTGCTCAGGCGCAGCGAGAAGCTCCGTTACCTGAACCCCCTGATGGGCGTCCTCGGCGACTGGTTCTCGGCGCGCGGGATCGAGCGGCTGTCGCGCGAGCTTGAGGTGGCCCGCGAGATCCAGATGTCCCTCCTCCCCAAGGTGCCGCCGCCTACCCACGGGGTCGAGATGGGGGCCGTGCTCTACTCCTCGGAGACCGTGAGCGGGGATTTCTACGACTTTCTGATGATGCCGGACGGGAGCCTGGGGATCTCGGTCGGGGACGTGTCCGGCAAGGGGATCCCGGCTGCGCTCCTCATGATCATGGTGCGAACGCTCTTCCGCGTCACCGCCTCGGACGGCGACGCCCCCGCCCATGTGCTTTCCCGCATCAATCGCTACCTCTGCCGCGACATCCCGCCCTCCATGTTCGTCACCATGTTCTTCTGCGTGCTGGGGCCGGACGGGCAGCTGGTCTACGGCGACGCCGGCCACGTCAAGCCGATCCTGCTCCGACCGGGCCAGCCGCCCCAGACGCTGGAGGCCGAGGGGATGATTCTGGGCGCGCTGGAGGACGCAGAGTTCGACGAGCGCCGGATCCAGCTTGGCAAGGGCGACCTGCTCGCGCTGTACACCGACGGCGTTGTGGAGTCCGTGGGCGCGGATGGACGGATGCTGGGGATGGAAGGCTTTTGCGCCCTGCTCGAGGCGAACCGTCAGAAGCGCCCCCAAGCCATCGCCGAGGCCGTCGCGGCCGAGATCAAGAAAAGCCCGGGTCCTCTCCGCGACGACTTGACGCTCCTGGTCCTGCAGGCTTAGGCGGAGTTTGGGGAGTCCCGAGCTCCCTGCTATACTCGACAAATGCTGTGGGGAGCATTGAGTGTGACCACGCGATGACCGACGGGGGTTCGGAGGGGACTTTCGTATTGACGAGCGAGCCGCAGCACCTGGCTCGCCTCCGGGATTGGCTCCGGGAAGAACTCACGCGCCACGAGGTGGACGGTCGCGAGCAGTTCGGCCTGCAGGTCGCCGTGGGGGAAATCTGTTCCAATTCCATCAAGCACGCGTACGCTGGGCTCGGCGGTAAGCCCATACACGTCTCGGTCCGGTGGGGCGAAGACCGGGTGGTCATCGAGGTGCGAGACTTCGGCCGGAAGTTCGATCCAGAGTTGTATCGCCCGCCCGACCTCGAGGCGCTGCCCGAGGGAGGGGTCGGCCTCCACATCGCCAAACAATTCGTGGACGAGTTCTCGTTCGACGTGACTCAGGAGCAAGGGACGCGGTGGATACTGGTGAAGTACCTTCCCGGGGCTGAGCCGAAGTCGCGGACGCCCTAGTCTCTGGTAAGGAGGCGAGGATGGAAATTCAGGTCACTGAGACGAAGGGGGTCACCGTCGTGGTTCCCACCGGCGACCTCGACATGGAGGCCGCGGACCAGATCCGGCGGACCCTGACGGAGCTGATCGACAAAGGGCAGCTCAAGCTGGTCATGGACCTGGGGAGCGTGGGCTACATTGACAGTTCGGGGCTCGGCACGCTCGTGGCGGCCATGAAACAGGCTCGGGCCGCCGGCGGCAACCTCAAGCTCTGCGCGCTCCAGGACGACGTCCGTTCCATCTTCGAGATGACCCGTCTCATCAAGGTGATGGCCGTCCACGCCACCCGCCAGGAGGCCGTGGCTTCGTGGGGGTAAGCCCACTGACGCGTCGGAGGCCCCGCCGAGTCGACCCGGAGCGGTCTCCCACACCGCAGGATCTCGAGCAGCGCCTGGCCAAGAACCGTCCCGCTGACGTCCGTTCCTGATCCCCGCGTGAATCTCGTCCTCGTCCGCCGCCCGAGGTTCTGGGACCCGGAGGGGATTCTGCTGCTGGCCCTGCTCCTCTTGCTGGCGGCCGGGGTCCTCTACCCGCTCCTCCAGGTGCTGCACGTGGCCGTGGCGAGCGAGGCCGGAGGGCTGACCTTCCGCCACCTGGGCGCCTTCTTCCAGCGCCCCCTATTCCTGGAGTCCCTGGTCCATACGCTGGCCACGGGTGTTCTGGCGGTCCTCTTCGGCAGCCTGGTCGGCGTGCCCCTGGCGGTCCTGACCGTCCGCTACCGGTTCCGCGGCAGGACGACGCTCCAAACCCTGGCCGTGCTGCCTCTGGTGATTCCGCCCTTCGTGGGCGCTGTGGCCTTCCAGCAGATCCTCGGTCGCAGCGGCGTCATGAACCTGCTGCTCTTGCGGACGTTCGGAACGACCCTCCCGCTGATGGAGGGGCTCACCGGGGTGGTGCTGGTCCAAACCCTTCACTACTTCCCCTTCATCATGCTCAACACCGCCGCCGCTCTCGCCGGTCTGGATCGCTCCCTGGAAGAGGCGGCGCAGAATCTGGGATGCTCCGGTTTTAGGCTCTTCCGCCGCGTGCTGCTCCCCCTGGCGCTCCCGGGCTACGCGGCCGGGGCGCTCGTCACGTTCATCCGCGTCATTGACGACCTGGGCACTCCCCTCATGCTGAACTACACCACGCTGCTGGCCCCGCAGGCCTACCTCCGCGTCACCACCATGGGCCTGACCGACGTGGACGGCTACGTCATCTGCGTCATGCTCGTGGCGCTCTCGCTGGCGGCGCTCGCGGGCACCAAGGCGGCGCTCGGCCGCTGGGAGTACGCCGTGCTTCCGAGGAGCGGCGAGGCGGAGCCGCGAGCACTCCACGGCGCCCGCGCGGTCGGCGCGTGGGTCGTGGCGGCGGCTCTGCTCGTCCCCGCCCTCCTGCCGCACGTCGGCATCCTCGTTCTATCGGTCTCCAAGGTCTGGAGCCTCTCGCTCCTGCCCACCGTCTACACCCCGGGGAATTACGAGGAAGTCCTGTTCCGGACTCCGGGCTTCATCTGGAACACCCTCCGCTATGCATCGCTCGCAGCCCTCGTGGACGTGGCGCTGGGGGCTCTGATCGCGTGGCTTCTCCTGCGCGGCAGGGTGCGCGGGCGGGCGTGGCTCGACACGATTGCCACCATGCCGCTGGCGATCCCGGGGGTCGTGCTGGCGGTGGGCTACCTGCGGGTCTTCCACGGCTGGAACTTCCCCGGTCTGGGGGCGCCGCTGACGGCGACCTGGCTCATCCTCGTCCTGGCCTACTCCATGCGCAGGCTTCCCTACACCGTGCGCGCCGCGTACGCGTCCCTCCAGCAGCTGCCGGTCGCCCTGGAAGAAGCGGCCCAGAATCTCGGCGCGAACCGACTCAAGACCTTTGCGCGCGTGACCGGCCCGCTCATGGCCCGGGGGCTCTTGGCCGGCGGTCTTCTCGCCTTCATCACCTCGGCGGTCGAGCTCTCGTCGACCATCCTCCTGGTGCCGCGCATGGAGCTGGGGCCACTCTCGTACGGGATCTACGTCTACATGCAGTCCGCTGTCGGCCGGGGACCCGGCGCGGCCCTGGGCGTGATTGCCATCGTCCTGGTGGGGTGCGGGACCTGGCTGGCCCATCGGCTGGCGGCTCGGGGCACCGGGCTCCTCTTCCGGCTCTAATGTGCCGCGCCGATGATCCACCGCCGCTTCTTCAAGCCCCCCCGGGTCATTCCGCTGGCGCTCTTCCTCGGGACCTCCGCGTGGTCGTTCGTGTACGTGAGCCTGCCGTTCTACATCGAACGGATCTCGCCCGGCGATCCTGCCTCCACGCTTCGCTGGACGGGGTGGATCCTCGGGATCTCGCCGCTCGTCACCGTCCTCACCGGCCCGATCTGGGGCCGGATGGCGGGGAAGGGGAATCCCAAGGCCTTCTACGTGGCGGTTCAGATCATGCAGGGGATCGGCTTCGTCGGGATGGCCCTGGCGCGGAACCTGCCCGAACTCTTCTTGGCTCGCCTCCTCCTGGGGGCCATGGGGGCGGGCTCGACCTTCGCCTTCATGATCGTGGGGGGCACCCATGAGGACAACGTGCGTCGTGAAGTCTCGGCGGTTCAGTCGGCCATGACTGTGGGCCAGATTCTGGGTCCCCTGGCCGGCGCCGTGGCCGCGGCCCGTATCGGCTTTGTCCCGTCGTTCGTCTTGGGCGGGGTGATCCTCTGGGGATGCGCTGGTCTGGTCCAGTGGGGGGTCCCGCCTCCAGAGCGCCTGCCGGGTGCGGGCGATGAACGACGCGCGAGGTCGTGGGGCGAGGTCGTGACGGTATGCTTCCTCGTTCTGGCCGGCTCGATCCAGGTGCTCTTCCTCCCGGCAGTCCTCCCCCAGATCCTTCCGCCGCTGGGCGTGGGCTCCACCGAGACGCTGGAGGTGGGCGGGCTGATCATCTTCGCGTCGGGGGTCGCCGCCGCGCTCGGGTCGCTGGCCGCGCCGCGGCTGGCCGACCTGATCGGAGAGCGGCGGACCGTGGTCTCCTTCTTGGCACTCTCCTCCAGCCTTCTCGCCTTGCTCGGGCTCGCGGGCAATGCCTGGAGTTTCGGGGCGCTGCGTTTCCTCCAGATGCTGGTCGTCGCTCCGATCTTTCCTCTGGCGGTGACGCTGATCGCGCGCCGGGCGGGGGGGGAGGCGATCGCCCTCGTCAACTCGTCGCGAATCGCGGCTTCATTCGTCGGCCCGGTGGTGGCCACCACGCTCCTGACGTGGACGACGCCGTCCCTCCTGTTCGCGCTGCTGGCCGTCCCGGGGCTTGCCTGCCTTCCCGTGGTGGGGCGGGGACGGACCTCGCGCCCAGGGGTCCGAGAGGGCACCCGGTGAGGGCCAAGCTCTCCTCGGAAGTCAGGCTCGAAGGGGTGGGGAAGCGGTACGGAGCGCTGTGGGCGGTGCAGGGGGTGTCGCTGGACATCCTGCCGGGAGAGTTCTTCACGCTGCTCGGGCCGTCCGGGTGCGGCAAGACCACGCTCCTGCGGATGATCGCGGGCTTCGCGCTCCCGGACGCCGGCCGGATTGTCGTGGACGGTCAGCCCATCGACCACATCCCCCCGTGGCAACGGGACGTCGGGCTCGTCTTCCAGCACGGGGCCCTCTGGCCGCATCTGTCGGTGAAGGACAACGTCGCCTTCGGGCTCCGTGAGCGGAAGCTGCCGCGGGAGGAGATCGCCTCCAGGGTTGCCGCCGCCCTGAGCCAGGTCGGCCTCGAAGGCTTGGAGGCGCGGCGGCCGTCGCAGCTCTCGGGCGGCCAGCAGCAGCGCGTCGCGCTGGCCCGGACCCTTGCAGTCCAGCCCCGGCTCCTCCTCTTGGACGAGCCGCTCTCCAGTCTCGATGCCCCGCTGCGCGCCCAGATGCGGCTCGAGCTTGCGCGGTTGCAGCGAGACCTCGCCATCACCACGATCTACGTCACCCACGACCAGGCCGAGGCCCTCGCCCTGTCCAACCGCGTCGCGGTGCTTCAGGCGGGATCGGTGATCCAGGAAGGAACGCCGGAGGAACTCTACCGGCGGCCCCGTAGCCGGTTCGTCGCGGAATTCGTGGGGGCGGCCAACCTCGTGCCGGCCGAGATCGTGGAGCTCAGGGAGACCGGGCTCCTGGTCGAGTTCGGCGCCGGCATCCGGCTTCCGGTCCCGGGCGACCCCGCCCGCTGGCGCCTGGGGAGCCGGACGCTTCTCTGCCTTCGCCCGGAGGCTCTGCGTCTCGAGGAAGCCGCCATCGGGCGAGGGATGGGGTTCGTCGGAACGGTGGCGTCCCGGGTGTTTGAGGGCGACCGCCACCTCTACGAGCTCCGGATCGGCGAGGGGACACTCCTCCGCGTGGAGATGCCGGCGCTGGGGGAGGGACGGATCTTCCGGCTGGGCGATCGGGTGCGGGTTGAGCTCAACCCCGAGAGCGCGGTGCTCCTTCCCCCGGAGTGACGGTCCCGCGCGCCGCCGGCGGGGAAGGAGCTAGAGGGTGTAGGTCTTGCCCTGCTCGAGGATGTGGATCCGGGCGGGGTCGATCTTCTGAAGCTCCTCGGCGGTTTCCTCGAAGAAGTGCGGCTTGATGTGGTAAATCCAGAGCGGGAGGTCCGGCGGCATCTTCTTCATCTCCCGGCCGAGCATGGCCGGGGTGAGGTGCTTCGACGCGCGCGCCAGGCCGTCCAGACGGTTGGGGAACGCGGTCTCGACGAGCACGACCTTGAGCCCCCGGAGCCCGCGGGCGGCTTCCCAGAGCTTCTCCGTGGGCCCGGTGTCGCCCGAGTAGACGAAGCCGGTCTCCCCGTCGTGGATGAGGAAGCCCACGGCCGGCACTGTGTGATCCACACCGATGGGGGTGACCCAGAGCTCGCCGACCCGCGACTCCACCTCCTCGGGGAGAGTCCGGTAGCCGAGGACGGCGTTCCGGGCGGTGGGAATGGTCGTGAAGTCGGGCCAGAGACTGTCGTTGAAGGCGTGCTTCTTGAGATCTTCCACCACCGGGGCGATGCTCGCGGCGATCACCGGCCGCGGGCTCGACGTGATGGCGAGCGTGTCGGTGAGGAAGGCCAGGCCCGTAATGTGGTCCAGGTGAGCGTGGCTCAGCAGGGCGTGCTCGATCTCCCTCTGCTCCTCGACGTTGAGCGCGCCCGGCACGGTGCCCGCGTCCACGAGCACGCGGTCGTTCACGAGGAACGCCGAGGGCCGCTGCCCCTGCCCCTCGCTGCCGTAGACTCCCAACACCTTGATTTTCATTTGACGGATTCTAGTCTAGCAGACCCGGCCGGTCAAGCCTTGGAATCCTGCGCGTCCGAGGATGCCCGCGCCCCCCGACCTGTGCTAACCTGCCAGCATGAAGTTTTTCCCCGATGCGGCCCGTCCGTGGCTCATCGGAGCCGGGGTGGGGGTGGTGGTCGCGCTCGTCACCCTGCTCGGCGTTCTCGAGTTCCTGGAACTCAAGAGCCTCGACCTTCGCTTCACCCTGCGCGGGCCCATCCGCCCGGCGTCCCCGATCGTCATCATTTCCATCGACGAGGACTCCTTCGACGAGCTGGACCTGGCCTGGCCGTTTCCCCGGGCGCTGCACGGCCGGCTGTTGGACCTCGTGCATCGCGGGCGTCCCGCCGCAGTCGGCCTCGACCTCCTGTTCAGCGAGCCGAGCCTTCACGGGTCCCGCGACGATCGGCTCTTCGGCCAGGCGATTCGCCGGAGCGGTGACGTGGTGGTGCTCGCGGCCGACCTCACGGAAACTCCCGGGGAGGGCTTCGTCAAGAAGGACCTGAATCCTCCGATCAAAGCGGTCCGGCAGGGGGCGTACGCGTTCGGATTCGTGAACTTCCTCACCGATGACGACGGCTTCGTTCGCTCCGGAGAGATCAGCCGCCCGTACCAGAACGGCGTCGAGTCAAGTTTCGATCACCATCTTTACGACCTTGTGGTCAGGGCGGGCATCCCGGTCAAGCCGCTGCCCGCCGAGCCGTCCGTTCTCATCAACTTCCGGGGGCCGAGGCGTACCTTCCCGGTGATCCCTTACTATCAGGTCGTCAACGGCGAAGTGAGGCCGGAGGCCTTCGCGGGCAAGATCGTCCTGGTGGGCGCCACGACTCCCGCTCTCCACGACGAATTTCCCACCCCGTTCTCCGGACAAGAGAAGATGTCCGGGGTCGAAGTCCACGCCAACCTCCTGGAGACGCTGCTCCAGGGGAACACGATCAGGCGGGTGCACCTCTACGTGGGAGCCCTGCTGGCCCTGTTGGCCGCATTCGTCGCGGCGCTCGTCACCTCCCTGACGCGCCCGATCCGGGCCTTCCTCCTGATACTCGTGCTGGGCACGATCTACGCCGCGTTCATCTTTTGGGCGTTCTTGACGTGGCACCTGTGGGTGGACGCGGTTCCGATCCAGGTCGCGCTCTTCCTCGGCTACGGGACGACCGTGGTGGTCGACTTCATCCGCGAGCAGCGCGAGAAGCGGCGGCTCTCCCGGTACTTTTCCCCGGACGTCATCAAGGAAATCCTCGCGACCCGGAAGGAAGCCTCGCTGGCGGGAAGCCGGCGCCGCGTCACCGTCCTCTTCTCGGACATCCGGGGCTTCACCTCGCTGTCGGAGCGGCTCGCCCCCGAAGAGGTGGTGGAGATGCTCCGGGAATACCTCACCGTCATGACGGAGATCGTGTTCAGGCACGGGGGGACGGTGGACAAGTACATCGGCGATGCGATCATGGCCCTCTACGGGGCGCCGTTCGATCAGCCCGACCACGCCGAGCAGGCGGTCCGGACCGCCCTGGAGTTCCAGGAGCAGGTCAAGGTTCTCTCCGAGCGCTGGGAAGGCCGGTGTGGGGTCCGGCTCCGCAACGGCGTGGGGGTCAACACGGGGGACGCCGTGGTCGGGACGATCGGGTCCCAGCAGCGGCTGGAGTACACGGCAATCGGAGACACGGTCAACCTCGCCTCCCGTCTCGAGGGGCTCACCAAAGAATTCCTCTCGCCCATCGTCATCAGCCAGAGCACCTACGAGGAGGTCAAGCACCTCTTCTACTCGCGCTACCTGGGCGAGGTGAAGGTCAAAGGCAAAGAGATCCCGGTGAAGATCTACGGGGTCGAGAAGGAAGAAGGCCGCCAGGCCGCGCGCGCGCCCCTCGACGGCCCGCTCACCATCGTGGACGAAGACGTGTCCATCGCGGCGGTGTTGACGGACTTGAGCCGCACGGGCGTGGCGGCGTGTCAGCTGCCCAAGCAGATTCCGGCGAATCGGATCGTGGGCATCCGGATTGACCTCCCGGGGCTGCCGGAGCCGCTCACGGTGGACGGCCGGGTGATCTGGAGCAGCGAGGATAAGGCGGGATTCGCGTTCGGGGGCCTTTCCCTCGAGGCCGAGAACCTCCTCGAGGACTTCGTCAAACGTCGAGGCCCGACCCCCAGTTCCTGATCCGGGCCTGACGGCTGCCTCGAGTGGGGGCTGACCGGCTGTCAGGTTTCGGCGGCGAGTGCCCCCCGGCATCCGCCACTCCTCGTTTCCCCCATCAAGCGCTAAATCAGGGTGTCATCCTGGCAGAGACACTGCCACTTTGGTCTCCG
>OBEQ011718564.1_pt1 | contig 16708 bp, 14 predicted proteins | sample 1670901 | NCBI WGS metagenome assembly OBEQ01 (sample SAMEA104232315, study PRJEB22302) | groundwater metagenome | biome: forest; feature: aquifer; material: groundwater | place: USA | collected 2011-08-07 | depth 5.4 m
GCGGCCCCCCACGCCATCCGCACCGGCGCCCACCGCCTGGCCGTCGCCGCGGCCGACGTCGCCCCCGGCGACCACGTCCGGGTGCGCGCGCTGCGCCGCTACTGGGCCGGCTACGCCGCCGAGGTGCTCGTCCACCACTACTTCCCCAGTAAACTATCGTACTTCAAGGACAAGGTGCACGACACACACACACCCCCCCCCCCCCCCCCCCCACCCCCCCCCCGGCGAGGGGGGAGGGGAGCAGGTCGCGCGCTCGCAACCACCGTTGCATTTCGTTGTTGTTGTTGTTGTTGTTATTGTTTTTGTCATCCGTCGTCCGTCACTTGTAACCCGTAACCCGTAACCCGTCACCCGTAACCCGTCACTTGTGACTGCCTTCAACAGTCACTCGTCACTACGTACCGATTCTCGATACATCTTCCACTGCTCCAGCGCGCGTGGCCAGAATGTTCCCAGGCTGCGTACCCGCACCGGTGTCAGACCGAAGTGTGCCAATGCCTGGTTGAGCAGTTTGATCGGGTGTTGCGTGTCGAGCGCGGCGGCACCGTTTTGTTTACTCAGCTTTTCACCATCGTCCGCCACCACCAGTGGCAGGTGCCAGTAGTGCGGGGTCGGCAGTTGCAGGCAGTGTTGTAGATGAATCTGGCGTGCGGTCGAGGTCAGCAGATCAGCACCGCGCACGATGTGGGTCACGCCCGCATCGGCATCGTCCACTACCACGGCGAGTTGATAGGCCCATAATCCATCGGCGCGCTTGAGCACAAAATCGCCCACGCTGTGCGCCAGATTTTCCTGTTGCGGGCCGTCGGCGAAATCGTTCCATTCAATCGGCGTCTCATGTGTGCGCACGCGCCAGGCGCGTGCCGCCTTGCCGGGCGGCAGGCCATTGCGGCAGGTGCCCGGATAAATCGGCGTGGCATGGCGTTGATGTGGCGCTAGCGAATCAGCAATCTCCTTGCGCGTGCAGCAGCAGCCATAGAGGCGATCTTCCGCCAGTAACAAATCGAACGCCATTTGATAGGCCGATTGGCGCAGCGATTGATAGAGAATCGCGCCGTCCCATTGCATGCCCAGCGCCAGCAGCGTGTTGAGAATATGTTCGGTCGCGGCGGGATGGCAGCGCGGCGTGTCAACATCCTCAATCCGCAGCAGCCATTGCCCCTGATGCAGCCGCGCATCTAGATAGCTGCCTAGCGCCGCCACCAGTGAGCCGAAATGCAGCGGCCCGGTCGGTGAAGGCGCGAAGCGGCCGACATAGCCGGTGGCGGCGTGCGCCTGGGGCAGCGTCAGTTCGCTTTCCAGAGGGTCAACAGTGTCCGCAGAATGTGACGGCAGTTCCTTCAGCACAAAGCCTCCCGAGCCGAAAATAGTTTTTGCAACGCGCCGCGACGCAGGCATATACTAGCGTCAATATAACAAGACGGGATAAGGCAGATATGACCATCAAGGCAGAATTACGCCCGGCGGCAGACCGGGGCCACGCCGATCATGGCTGGTTGCAATCCTTCCACAGTTTTTCCTTCGCCGAATATTTCGACGCCGAACACATGGGCTTCGGCCCGCTGCGCGTCATCAACGAAGACATCATCGCGCCCGGCATGGGCTTCGGCACGCATGGCCACCGCGACATGGAAATCATCACCTATGTGCTGGAAGGCGCGTTGTCGCACAAGGACAGCATGGGCAATGGCAGTACCCTCCATCCCGGCGACGTGCAACGCATGAGCGCCGGGCGCGGCGTGCAACATTCCGAATTCAATCATTCCGGCAATCAACGCTGCCACCTGCTGCAAATCTGGATCCAGCCGAATCAGATCGGCGTCCCCGCAGGCTATGAAGAAAAACATTTCCCCGCCGCACAAAAGCGCGGCCGCCTGTGCCTGATCGCCAGCCCCGATGGACAGGACGGCGCTGTCATGATTCACCAGAGTGCAAAGGTCTATGCCGCCTTGCTCGATGGTGCCGAGCAGCTCGCATACCAGATGCTGCCCACCCGGCTGATCTATCTACACCTGGTGCGCGGCAGCGCCACCATCAATGGACAAAGACTGGTCGCCGGCGACGCCCTCAAAATCAGCACCGGTGACGGATTCACCATCGCCCAGGGCACTCATGCGGAATTGTTGTTGTTTGATTTGCCGGTGGCGTGGTAGCGCGGTATTGCGCAAATACGGCGTGGCGTCGTGGATGTGGCAGGTTTGGCGGGTCTTCGCAGGGTACGACTTGCGCGCGTTGCTTTTTTAAATCATAGGATCTACGGGCTTCACGCCTCATCTGATTCTGAATATGGCCGCTTGTCAATGTCAGGGAAGTCAGATGTGTATTCTCCCCAGCCCATGTGTTCGTAGTACTTCGTCATGGCTTCAAAGTGACTCGCTGCTTCGACAGACCAGATGAGCTTGGCTCCCGGTAGGAGCATTTTGCGGGCACCATCGCCTTTAATGCCAACTTGGCAAAAAGTTTGTTCGCCTTCGGACTCGATCCACAGTTCGTGCAACATGGTTTGTGAGAGGTCTGAGTGATTTACACAGCGCCTACTTTACCGTCCCATGACAATGCGGACAAGACTTCCCTTCCACATAGTGCGGCGAGCGCCGCTCCTCTTTCGTCACCACGGCGCGGCAGGCATAGCACTGCGCAAACTCTGCTTCCTCCAGCGCTGGCGTCACGGCGACACGTTTGTCGAACACGAAGCAGTCGCCTTTCCAATGGGCGCCGCCGACCTCTTCGAAATATTTGAGGATGCCGCCTTCAAGTTGGTAGCTGTGTTCGAGGCCGATGTGGTGCATGTGGATCGCGGCTTTTTCGCAGCGGATGCCGCCAGTGCAAAAGCTGACGATGGTTTTTCCGGTGAAATCTTCCTTGTGTTTTTCGAGTTGCGGCGGAAATTCGGAAAACGATTTGATGCCGTATTCGATGGCGTTTTCAAACGTGCCGACATCGACTTCAAATTTGTTGCGCGTGTCGAGCATCACGATTTCACGGCCGGCATCGTCGTGGCCCTGGTCGAGCCAGCGTTTCAGCGTGGTCGCCGGTAATGCGGGGGCGCGGCCAGCGGCGGGCTGGATCATCGGCATGTTCATGGTGATGATTTCGCGCTTGAGCTTGACCAGCATGCGGTTGAACGGCTGGTGGTCGGACCAGCTTTCCTTGCCGACGATATCGGCGAAGCGGGCATCGCTATTCAACCAGTGCAGGAATTCGCGCACCGCCTGTTCCACGCCTGCCACGAATAGATTGATCCCTTCCGGGCTGAGCAGAATCGTGCCTTTCAGGCCAAGTGCGCGTACGCGTTCCTGAAAGCGCGGGCGCAGGTCGGCAGTGTCGGGCAGGGGGATGAATTTGTAGGCGGAGATGTTCAGGATATGCATGGCGCAATTATATCGAAGGGGCTATTGCGTTTATGCCCGGTGGCTTTTACAATCGCCTTAAATACTAACTTGTGTACAAGATATGAGGCCGACTGCCGTTTCCACCCCGTCGTTCCCCGTACCGGCCGCCGTAGGCCAGTCCGGCGCGCCTGCTGTTGTGCTGGCGGATGCGCTGGCAGGTGCGCCGTGGGGGATTGACGAGATTCATGCGGCGGTACTGGGCGGCGCGCTGACCCTGGTTGCGCTGATGCAGCGGTGTTTGCAGCAGGCCGACGCGGGTGCGGCGAGCGCGTGGATCAGCCGTGTGGAGCGCGCGCAATTGCTGGAGACGGCGCGCAGTCAGGATGCCTTGTTGCGCAGCGAAGGGGCAGCGGCGCTGGAACGTTATCCCTTGCTGGGGATTCCGTTTGCGGTGAAAGACAATATCGACGTGGCCGGTCTGCCCACAACGGCCGCGTGTCCCGGCTATGCGCGGGCGCCGGCGGCCGAGGATGCGTTTGTGGTGGCGGTGTTGCGTGCTGCTGGTGCGATCCCGCTGGGCAAAACCAATCTTGATCAGTTTGCCACCGGCTTGGTGGGTACGCGCTCGCCCTATGGGGTGGTGCCCAATCCGATCGACCCGGACTACCTCAGCGGTGGTTCGAGCTCCGGTTCAGCCTACGCGGTGGCGACTGGCGCGGCGATATTTGCGCTGGGGTCGGACACGGCCGGTTCCGGGCGCGTGCCGGCGGCATTTTGCGGTGTGATTGGGCTGAAGCCGACGCGCGGCTGGCTCAGCAATCGCGGCATGTTGCCGGCATGCCGCACACTCGATTGTGTATCGGTGTTTGCCCTGACGGTGGCCGATGCCTGGCAGGTAGCTACGCTGGCGGCGCGTTACGATGTACAGGATCCTTATGCGCGCCTGCCGCAAGCACAGCAGGATCGACCATCACCACTGCGGCTGGCGCTACCGTTGCAGTGTGATTTTTCTGATGATGCACTGGCGCAGCTGGCTTATGAAAATACCATACGCGCGCTCGACGCTGCTGGCTATGCATTGACACGCATCGACATCGGCCCGCTGCTGGAGGTGGCGCAGTTGCTCTATGACGGCCCCTGGTTGGCTGAGCGTTACGTGGCGATGCGCAGCGTGCTGGAACGCGACGATGTGACGCTCGACCCAACGGTCAGCAGTATTGTGCGGGCGGCGCAGACGCAGACGGCAGCACAGTGTTTTGAAGCGCAGTATCGGTTGGCCGAATTACGTCGCTGCGCTGACATGCTGCTGGCACCGTATGACGCGTTACTGCTGCCCACCGCGCCGGCACACTATCGCATCAGCGCGGTGGCGCGAGCGCCGGTAGCGACCAACAGCCGCCTCGGTACCTATACCAATTTCGTTAATCTGCTCGATCAAGCCGCGCTCGCGCTGCCCGGTCTGCGCCGCACTGATGGGCTGCCGAGTGGCATTACCCTGATCGGCCCAGCCTGGAGCGACAGCCGTCTGGCGCAGATCGGCGCGCAAATTGAAACTGTAATCGACCCGGAAATTGGCGCGTTTAAATTACGTCCAGCACGCGCTGTGCCGCAGCCGTTGCTGGTCGCGCCGACGGTGAAACTGGCGGTGGTCGGCGCGCACCTCGCCGGCCAGCCGCTGCACACCCAACTGCGCGAACGCCGTGCGCGGCTGTTGGCGCAAACCACCACCGCCGCACACTATCGGCTTTATTCGTTGACCGGCAAAAAACCGACCAAACCAGGACTGGTGTGGGTCGGGCCAGAGCACGGCGCGGCCATCGAAGTGGAAGTGTATGAATTGCCGGAACAGTTGTTCGGCAGTTTTGTCGCGCTGGTTCCGCCGCCGCTGGCGATCGGTTCGGTGGAGCTGGCCAGTGGAGAAATCGTCAATGGGTTCGTCTGCGAACCGCGGGCGTTGCAGGGGGCAATGGATGTAACCGAACATCGTGGCTGGCGGAACTTTCTGGCGTCGGTCGCGGCTGGATAATACAACTGGAGAAATCAAGATGAAACAGTTCAAATCGAAGTTGATTGCTACCCTCGGCGCACTTGCGCTCACGATGAGTCTGGGGACGCCCGGTGTGCAAGCCGCCGACCCGAGGAAAGAAACCCTGATCGTCGCCAATGAAGTCGGGCCCAACATGCTCGACATTCACGGCACCGGCGCCAATCGTCCGAGCTACGGCGTCGCCTGGCTCGCCTACGATCGCCTGATGACCTATGGCAGAAAAAAAATGCCCGATGGCTCGACGAGCTACGACTACACCAAGCTGGAGCCTGAGCTGGCCGAGCGTTGGGAGATTGCCAAGGATGGCGGCAGCGTAACCTTTTATCTGCGCAAAAACGCCACCTTCCACGACGGTACCCCGGTGACGGCAAGCGACGTGAAATGGAGTTTTGAACGCGCGCTTGGCATGGGCGGTTTCCCGACCTTTCAGATGAAAGCGGGTTCGCTGGAAAAGGCGGAGCAGTTCGAGGTTGTCAACGACCACACCTTCCGTGTGCATTTTTTGCGCAAGGACAAGATGACCATGCCCGACATGGCGGTGCCGGTCGCCTCGATCTACAACGCCACACTGGCGAAACAACATGCCACGGCGCAAGACCCTTGGGCGGCGGTTTGGTTGAAGAACAATACCGCGGGTGGCGGCGCGTATAAAGTCGAAAGCTACAAGCCCGGTCAGGAAATCATCTACAGCCGTTTTGAAGAATGGAAAAGCGGCCCGTTGCCGAAAATCAAACGGGTAATCCAGCGCGATGTGCCTTCGGCCGGGAACCGTCGTGCGCTGCTGTTGCGTGGTGATATCGATATCACCTACGACATGCCTCCGAAGGATTTTTCCGAACTGTCTGCCGACAAGAGCACCATCAAAGTGGTGAGCACGCCGATTGAAAATGCGATCTGGTATCTCGGCATGAACGTCACCAAGCCACCGTTCGACAATGTCAAAGTGCGTCAGGCCGTGGCCTATGTGTTGCCCTACGACAAGATGTACGAATCGGCAATCTACGGTCGCGGTGTGAAACTCTATGGCGCCAGCAACACGCCGAAGAAAGCCGCTTGGCCGATTGGCCACGGGTATAAAACCGACGTCGCCAAAGCCAAGGCGCTGATGAAGGAAGCCGGTCTCGAAAACGTGGAAACCACGTTGTCGTTCGATCTGGGTAGCGGCACCGTGAGTGAGCCGATGTCGGTGCTGATTCAGGAATCTCTGGCGCAAATCGGCATCAAGATCACCATCAACAAAGTGCCTGGTTCCAACTGGCGCGCCGCTTTACTGAAGAAAGACATGCCGATGATCATCAACCGCTTCGGCGGCTGGCTCAACTATCCCGAGTATTTCTTCTACTGGTGCTACCACGGGCAGAATGCGGTGTTCAACACCATGTCGTATCAAAACCCGAAACTCGACAAGACCATTACCAACGCCCGTTTTTCTGAAAGCCGCGAATTGTACGAAAGCATGGTCAAGGATATGGTGGAAATCGTCAACAATGATGTGCCACGCATCCCCTTGTTTCAGCCGACGATGGATGTCGCCATGCAGAAGAACATTGATGGTTACACCTATTGGTTCCATCTACAGCCGGATTATCGGCAGATTGTGAAGAAGTAGTTTGAGGCAAGGAAAGAACCAACCGCAAACGCAGAGACGCAGAGAACACAGAGGCTCGCAGAGAATATCTTCCCGGTTTCTCCGCGCGTCCCAGCGTCCTCCGCGTCTCTGCGTTGGAGTTTTTATTTTTATCGGACATGAACATGCTGTGGATCATTGGTAAAAGATTGATCGGCGCAATTCCGAATGTGATCGGCGTGATCGTCATCACCTTCCTGCTCACGCGCGCCTTGCCGGGTGACCCCGCCGCATTTTTTGCCGGGCAGGCGGCCACGCAGGAAGCGGTGGAGGAAGTACGCGAAAAGCTCGGTTTGAACCAACCGCTGCCGGTACAGTTCTGGTTGTATCTGAAAGACCTTGCCCACGGTGATCTCGGGGTTTCGCTTTCGACCGGACAGCCGGTGCTGCAAGAGTTGGTAACGCGCCTGCCGGCCTCGCTGGAATTGACGCTGGTGGGTTTGCTGTTTGCCGTAAGCATCGCGATTCCGCTCGGCATCGCGGCCGCCACCCGGCCCAATTCCTGGGTCGATCATGTGTGCCGCCTCGTCACCACAGCGGGGGTGTCGCTGCCGACATTTTTTACCGGTCTGTTGCTGGCCTATGTGTTTTATTTCATTCTCGGCTGGGCGCCTTCGCCGCTGGGACGGCTCGACCCTTATCTTTCTGCACCGGCACATGTCACCGGCTTTTATCTGATCGACAGCCTGCTGGCAGGTGAAGGCGAAGTCTTCGGCGCTGCGCTCAGACAATTGCTGCTGCCCGCCATCACGCTGGGCCTGTTTGTCCTTGCGCCGCTGGCGCGGATGACACGGGCGGCGATGCTCGGCGTGTTGTCGGCCGACTTCATTCGCACCGCGCGCGCTTCCGGGTTGTCACGCGGCACGGTGCTGATTCGTTACGCCTTTCGCAATGCCATGCTGCCGGTGATTACCACGCTGGGCATGGTGTTCTCCTTTCTACTCGGTTCGAACGTGCTGGTTGAAAAAGTATTCGCCTGGCCCGGCATCGGATCCTTCGCTATCGAGGCGCTGGTGTCGAGTGACTATGCACCAGTGCAGGGTTTTGTCCTGACGATGGCGCTGCTCTACCTGTTGCTCAATCTGCTGATTGACGTGTTGTATACCGTGATAGATCCACGGGTAAGGATGGAAGCATGAGTGCCGTCCTCGATCAGCGCGGCTGGTTCAGCCAGTTGTGTTATGTGCTGTCCGAAAATCCGCTGACACTGTTTTCCGGCGCATTGTTTTTGATGTTTGTTGTGCTGGCCTGCATCGGTGCCTGGGTGGTGCCTTTCGATCCGTTGGCCAGCAATGTCGGTGCGCCCTTGTCGCCGCCCACATGGGTGCACTGGTTCGGTACCGATGCTCTAGGGCGCGATATTTTTTCGCGCGTAGTGGTCGCCACCCGGCTGGATTTCGGCATTGCCCTGAGCGCGGTGCTGCTGTCGTTTGTGGTCGGAGGTCTGCTGGGTGCGTGCGCCGGGTATTACGGCGGCTGGACCGAGCGATTGGTCAGCCGCCTGGCAGACATGGTGATGGCGTTCCCGCTGTTTGTGCTGGCGATGGGCATCGTTGCCGCGTTGGGTAACACCATTGCCAATATCGTTCTCGCCACTGCCGTCATCAATCTGCCGTTCTACATTCGTGTGGCACGGGCCGAGGTCAATGTGCGGCGCGACGCCGGGTTCGTCGAAGCCGCGCGACTGGCGGGCAATTCCGATCTGCGCATTCTGTTGCAACACCTGATCCCCAACACGCTGCCGCCAATGATGGTGCAGGTCTCGCTCAACATGGGCTGGGCGATTCTCAACGCTGCCGGTCTGTCTTTCATCGGCCTGGGCGTGCGCCCGCCTCAAGCCGAGTGGGGCATCATGGTCGCCGAAGGCGCGCAATACATCGTCTCGGGCGAATGGTGGATCGCCCTGTTTCCCGGCGCGGTACTAATGCTGGCGGTGTTCTGCTTCAACCTGCTAGGTGATGGGCTGCGCGATTTGATCGATCCCAGAAGGAGGACATGATGACAATGCCTCTGCTCTCGATTGAGAATCTGTCGTTGGAGTTTCGCACGCGTAACGGCATCGTGCATGCCTTGCAGGATATTTCGTTGATGCTGCACAAGGGCGAGACGGTTGGCCTGGTGGGGGAATCCGGCTCCGGCAAGAGCGTGCTCAGCTATGCCATGCTCGGCCTGTCAGATGCTGCCGCCCGCATCACGGCGGGTAAGGCATTTTTCGAGACTTTCGATTTGCTCAATGCCACGCAGTCGGAATTGAATGAAATTCGCGGGCGGGAAATTTCGATGATTTTCCAAAACCCCAAAGTGGCGCTCAACCCGATCCGCAAGGTGGGCCGGCAGATCGAAGATGTGCTCTTGCGCCATAGCACGACACTGCGTGCCGACGTGAAACAGCGCGCGGTTCAGTGCTTGGCTGATGTGAAAATTCCCGACCCCGAGCGGCGCTATCACGCCTACCCGTTCGAACTGTCCGGTGGTATGTGCCAGCGTGTGATGATTGCACTGGCGCTGGCCTGCGGTCCGAAATTGTTGATTGCCGATGAGCCGACCACTGGCCTGGACGTGACTACGCAAGCGGCGATCATGGCGTTGATCAATGAGCGCAGCACACAGACCGGCATGGCAACCTTGCTGATCACGCATGACCTCGCGCTGGCGGCGCAAAGTTGCGACCGCATCGTCGTCATGCACGCCGGGCACGTGGTGGAAATGGCAGCAACGCACACCCTGTTCCATCAACCACTGCATCCCTATACCCGGCAGTTGATTGGCGCCACCCCCAGTGGGCGTGCGGCGCTCAGCGAATTGGTGTCGATTCCGGGCGCCTTACCCGATCTGCGCCGCAGCGATTTGCCCGCCTGTCGTTTTGCCGAGCGTTGTGAACGGCGCGATCAGATATGCGACGGTGCCTTGCCCTGGATTGCTGCGGCTCCATCGCATCAAGTGCGCTGTCATCACAGCGCAGTCAGCAAGGAAGTGCAACCATGAATCTGCCCTTGCTGGAAGCGATTGAAGTGAGCAAACGGTTCCCGGTGCAGACCGCCACGGGCAGTGGCTGGCTGCATGCGGTGGACAACATCTCGTTTGCCATCGAGCGCGGTGAAACGATTGGCCTGGTGGGGGAGTCGGGCTGCGGAAAATCGACGCTGGTGCGGCTGCTCACGCGCACGCTCGACCTCACCGATGGACAGGTGCGATTCTTCGGTAAGGATCTGGGGCTGGTCCCCGCGCGACAGATGCCGTCACATCCGGCGCGGCGTGCAATTCAAATGGTGTTTCAGGATCCACACGACAGCCTTAATCCGCGTTACAGCGCGTTTGACACGATTGCCGAACCGCTGCGCCGATTGGCCGGGTTGAAAGCGCGCAGTGAGATCAAACATAAAGTCGCAGAGATTGCGTCATTGGTGGGCTTGCCGGCAGCGCTGCTGTCGCGCTTCCCGCATCAATTATCCGGCGGCCAGAAAGCGCGCGTCGGCATTGCCCGTGCGGCCGTGTTGCGGCCGCAGCTGCTGGTCCTCGACGAACCCACCGCCGCGCTCGATGTATCGGTGCAGGTGGTGATCCTGCAATTGCTGGCGCAACTGAAGCAGGAACTCGACATGAGTTTTCTGTTTGTCTCGCATGATTTGAATGTGGTGCGGCTGCTGTGCGATCGCGTGCTGGGGATGTATCTCGGACGCATTGTCGAATCCGGTACAGCGGCAGAATTGTTCGCTCGTCCGCAACATCCCTATACCCGTGCGTTGGTGGCGTCGATTCCCGGCGCGGCCCGCAATATATCCGACTATTTGCTGCCCGGCGATCCCAGAAGCCCGATCGACCCGGAGCCGCAAGCGTGCCGTTTTCTCGGCCGCTGTCCACATGCGATCGACCGCTGCGGCAACGAAGCGCCGTCATTGCAGACGACCGCGTCACACCATCGGGTGGCGTGCCACCGCTGGGCTGAATTGCCATCGTTCTGAGTTGCCGGTTTGCCATCGTGGAGGTGCCATGGAAGTCCGCATGAATGCACAAGACTGGGTTGCATATGTCGAAATCTGCGCACGCCTGCATGGGTTGACCCTGACGCCAGCGCGCACAGCGCGCGTCGCTGAACAATTGCAACGCACTGCCGCATTGGCCGGTGCGCTGGCCGATTTTCCGCTGCGGGTGGAAGACGAACCCGCCGCGCTGTTCTGCCCCGCGCCGTTTCCCGCGGTCATGCCGGACGAATCCTCATGCTGACGGGACTGGAGCTGGTACAGCAAGTGCACAGCGGACAGCGCTCAGCCCGCGCCATTGCGGCTGACACCATGGCGCAAATCGAGGCGCAAGAGCCCGCGCTGAACGCTTTTACCGATCGTACCTTTGCCCGCGCCCTGAGGGAAGCCGATGCCATTGACCTTCGGCGCAGCCGTGGCGAGCCGCTGCCGCCGCTGGCCGGTTTGCCCTATGCGGTGAAAAATCTGTTCGACATCGAAGGCGTAGTCACCCGCGCCGGGGCCGCGCTCAATCGTGCGCAGCTGCCCGCGCACAGCGACGCCGTGCTGGTGCAGCGCATGCGCGCGGCAGGCGCGATTCTGCTCGGGGCGCAGAACATGGACGAGTACGCCTATGGTTTTACCACCGAAAACAGCCACACTGGCGACACCCATAACCCGCACGACGTCAGCCGGACTGCGGGCGGTTCCTCCGGCGGTTCCGCAGCGGCTGTTGCTGCTGGACAGGTGGCCGTGGCACTGGGTTCGGATACCAATGGCTCGATCCGTGTACCGGCTTCACTGTGTGGTATCTGGGGTTTGAAGCCCACCTTTGGACGACTCTCGCGCCGTGGCAGCTACCCTTTCGTGCACAGCCTCGATCACCTCGGCCCGTTCGCGCGCAGCGTCAACGATCTGGCCGCCGTCTACAATGCCCTGCAGGGGCCGGACCCAGCCGACCCCGCCTGCTGTGCGACCACCGTGCAACCGGTGGCCGGGCAGGACGAGGGGGTTGAACATTTGCGCATTGCTGTGCTCGGCGGTTATTTTGCCGAGCATGCACAGCCCATCGCGCAGGCAGCGCTGACGTCTGCAGCCAGCGCATTGAATGTGACGGCGCAGGTCGAATGGCCGCTGGCGGCATTGGCGCGCGCCGCTGCATTCATTACTACCGCTGCCGAAGGCGGCACTCTGCATCTGCCGCAATTGCAACAGTACGCCGATGCTTATGGCCCGCTGACCGGTGACCGCATGCTGGCGGGCGCCATGCAACCCGCCGCCTGGGCACTGCGCGCCCAGCGTTTCCGCCGCGTTTACCGGGAGTATGTCGAGCGATTATTTCAGCACTGGGATGTATTGCTGGCACCGGCCACCCCATGTGCCGCGACACCGCTCGGACAGGATATGCTCATGGTCAATGGTCAGGAACAGCCGTTGCGGCCGGCGCTGGGTTTGCTGACGCAGCCGATTTCGTTTGCCGGCTGCCCCGTCATCGCAGCGCCATTCTGGCCCGGCGGACCCTTGCCGGTGGGCGTGCAGATTATCGCCGCGCCCTGGCGCGAAGACCTCGTCTTCCGCGTGGCGCGGCAACTCGAAGGTAGCGGTGTGGCGGTTGTCCGGTCACCGGCAGCGCTACCGCAGGCGGCTGGCCTGCTATGATCTCGACCAACATGTATTCAGAAACACTTGCCCCCGATGTGATCGACGCCCCGGCAGTGGTGGCCGAGGTGACCGCAGCGTTTGAGCGCTATCAGACGGCCTTGGTGGCCAATGACATTGCCGTACTGGACAGCCTGTTCTGGAACGACCCGCGTGCCTTGCGTTATGGCATGGGCGAGGCGCTCTATGGTCACGCCGCGATTGCGGCTTTCCGTGCCGCACGGCCGCCGCAGGGGCTGGCGCGCACGGTATTGCGCAGTGTGGTGACAAGTTATGGCCGCGATTTTGCAACCACTCATATTGAATTCGAACGTACTGGCCTGCCGGGCCGGGGGCGTCAGAGCCAGACTTGGGTGCGGTTTGCGCAGGGTTGGCGAATCGTGGCCGCGCATGTGAGCGTGCAACAATGAAAACCAGGAAGTCTGTGCCTGTGAAAAAAACCCCGGCACGTGAGACCCGTGCTGCGCTGCCGGATGAAAGCGGTGGCAGCCGCGCCGATCTGGCCTATGCCCGTCTGCGGCGGGCAATTTTTGAATTTGAATTGCTGCCCGGCGACCGTTTCACCGAAACCGAAGTGTCGGAGTGGTTGCAGGTTTCACGCACCCCGGTGCGCGAAGCGTTGTTCCGCCTGCAACGCGAAGGCTATGCGCAAGTGCACTTCCGCAGCGGCTGGAGCATCAACCCGCTCGATTTCAACCGCTTGGCGAATTTGTACGATCTGCGCATTCTGCTGGAGACTCATGCAATCGATCTGATTTGCGCTGCGGAGGAATTTCCCGATCTGTCCGGGTTGAACGATGTCTGGCTGGTGCCAGAAGCACAGCGCTTGCAGGATGCCGCGCAAGTGGCTTTGCTCGACGAAGCGTTTCATGCGCGTATAGTCGAAGTGGCAGGCAACCGCGAAATGGCACGTGTGCACCGCGACGTCACCGAGGGAATCCGCGTGGTTCGGCGGCTCGATTTCACCCAGCCGGAGCGGATCCAGAGCACCTACAACGAGCATGCGCAAATCCTGCGCAAGATTCTGCGTCGCAACGCCGATCAGGCCAACATGCTGCTTCGCGCACACATCGAGGAAAGCAAGTCCGAAGTGCGAAAGATCACCCTGCATCACTTCTACAGTGCCCGTGAAAATCGGGACACCCCCTCCATCGGTGCCAACCTGGCTCGCAGCCGCTAGGAGGCTGTCGGACTTAAAGAATCGAAGCGAAAAATGTGCTGGGCGAGGGCAGATTTTCCCGCTTTTCAAGCCAATAGTTTTTCCTATTGGCGCAGGAAAGCGGGGAAATCTGCACCGGCCAGCACATTGTGCAGCCGATTCCTTTAAGTCCGACAGACTTCTAGGGCCTGCAACAGACGCCGAATCACCTGCTATGGCTTATCCAGTTCTGGGCTGCAGATCATTTTCTGTACGGCGCGAACTGCGGGCGCCAGTGCCAGGGAATTTGTGTTGAGCGGCTATCCCAGGGAATGGCGCGAGGGCGGTTCCAAATTCCGCCAAGCCCTGCACAATCAGGTCAACAAGAGTGTCACGAACCGGCAGCTTGATACGACCGTAGTAGGGCACCTGCTCAGGGGTTGTTTTTTTGTTGTACCGCCAGCCCGCTTGCCTTGCCAAGCGTTCGAATCCCCCGGCTTCTCGGGGGATTTTTTTGGTGACCTTTTGGTGACCCTTTGGCTGGCAAGGCTCTCCGGGGTGTCCGGGAAGCAGTAGTGCGCGGCGGTAGAATACCGTCATGAATTCCGCTCCGACCCTCGTTTCGATACCCGCCCCCGCCTTTGTCCATCTGCGCCTGCACTCCGAGTTTTCCGTCAACGACGGCATTGTGCGCATCGCCGATGCCGTCCGGCAGGCGGCCGCGGACGGGCAGCCGGCGTTGGCGCTGACCGATGCGAACAACCTGTTCGGCCTGATCAAGTTTTACCGTGCGGCGCGCGGCAAGGGCGTCAAGCCCATCGCCGGGTGCGATGTCTGGATCACCAACGACGCCGACCGCGACAAGCCCTATCGCATGCTGCTGCTGGTGCGCAATCGCAGCGGCTATCTGCAACTGTGTCAGTTGCTCACCCGCGCCTGGCTCACCAACCAGTATCGCGGCCGCCCCGAACTGCGCAGCGACTGGTTTGATGAAATCGGCGTCGATGGCTTGCTCGCCCTGTCCGGGGCGCAGGCGGGGGAAATCGGTGTGCACTTGACCAACGGTAATCTGGACGGCGCTCGCGCTGCCGCTCAGCGGCTGACGGCGCAGTTTCCGCAGGCGCTGTATCTCGAAGTGCAGCGCTATGGTCAGGCCGGTGCGGAAGCGCAGATTCAGCAAACGCTGGCACTGGCGGTAGAGTTGCAACTGCCGGTCGTTGCTACCCATCCGGTGCAGTTTCTCCAGCGCGAAGATTTCCGCGCCCACGAAGCGCGGGTCTGCATCGCCGATGGCGAGATACTCACCAACCCGCGCCGTCATAAGCGCTTCACCGAAGAACAGTATTTCAAATCGCAGCAGGAAATGGCCGCGTTGTTCGCCGACATTCCGGCCGCGCTCGCCAACACGCTGGAAATCGCCAAACGCTGCAACCTGACGCTGGAACTGGGCAAGCCGCAACTGCCGCAATTCCCCACGCCTGAGGGTGTGACGCTGGATGACTATCTGCGTCAGCTTGCGCAAGAGGGCCTGGAAAAACGCCTGCTGCAATTATTTCCGCATCCACAAGACCGCGACAGCCATCGCGCCGAATACGAAGCGCGCCTGAAGATCGAAGCCGACACCATCATCTCGATGGGCTTCCCCGGCTACTTCCTGATCGTGGCGGACTTCATCAACTGGGGCAAGAACAACGGTGTGCCGGTCGGCCCGGGGCGCGGCTCCGGCGCGGGTTCGCTGGTCGCCTATGCGCTCGGCATCACCGACCTTGATCCGATCCGCTACGACTTGCTGTTCGAACGTTTTCTGAATCCCGAACGCGTGTCGATGCCCGACTTCGATATCGATTTCTGTCAGGACAATCGCGACAAGGTGATCGACTACGTCAAGCGCCGCTACGGCAAAGAAGCGGTGTCGCAGATCGCCACCTTCGGCACGCTGGGCGCGAAAGCGGTGATCCGCGATGCCGGGCGTGTACTCGATCTGCCCTACAACTATTGCGACAGCCTCTCGAAACTGATTCCGTTTTCGCCCACCGATCCGTGGGATCTGGAACGCGCCATGAAGGAAGAACCGGCGTTCCGCGAGCGCGTGGAAACCGAAGAGGGCGCGGGCGAGCTGGTTGCGCTGGCGCGTCCGCTCGAAGGCCTGACGCGCAACGTCGGCATGCACGCTGGCGGCGTGTTGATCGCGCCCGGCAAGCTGACTGATTTCTGCCCGCTGTATTGCGCGCAAGGTACCGAGTCGGTGGTGTCGCAATACGACAAGGACGACGTCGAAGCCATCGGGCTGGTGAAGTTCGACTTTCTCGGCTTGCGCAACCTGACGATTCTCGATTGGGCGGTGCGCTACGTCAGGCGATTCAACGATGATCAAAAAGAATTTCAGTTGGAGACTCTGCCGCTCGACGATCCGGCGGTGTATCAACTGTTCGGCGACGGCCTCACCACCGCCGTGTTCCAGTCCGAATCGCGCTCCGCGAAAGATCTGGAAAAGAAACTCAAGCCGGATAATTTCGAAGACATCATCGCGCTGATGGCGCTCAACCGTCCCGGCCCGCTCGGCTCCGGCATGGTGGACGACTTCATCGCGCGCAAAAGCGAACAGCGTAAAACCGGTGTCGGCAAGGATACCTGGTACTTCCATCCCAAGCTGAAAGAGACCTTGCAATCCACCTACGGCGTGATCGTCTATCAGGAACAGGTGATGCTCGTCGCGCAGCTGCTGGCGGGCTACACGCTCGGCGGCGCCGACATGCTGCGCCGTGCGATGGGCAAGAAAAAACCGGAAGAAATGGCGCAGCAGCGCGAAATCTTCACCACCGGCGCAGTCGAACGCGGCGTCGATAAAAACCTCGCCACGCAACTGTTCGACCTGATGGAAAAATTCGCCGAATACGGTTTCAACAAATCGCACTCGGCCGCCTACGCGCTGATCGCCTATCAAAC
>OBEQ010634552.1_pt1 | contig 16699 bp, 14 predicted proteins | sample 1670901 | NCBI WGS metagenome assembly OBEQ01 (sample SAMEA104232315, study PRJEB22302) | groundwater metagenome | biome: forest; feature: aquifer; material: groundwater | place: USA | collected 2011-08-07 | depth 5.4 m
AGTAATCAGGAACCTTCGAGGTTGAGCAAGAACCTCCTCGATCCATTCCGCTCTGGGTTCCTGTCGTTCACGTAGCGTCTTCAAAGTTTGATGGCGAATGGAAAAAATAGCCACCTCTGCTGCCGAAAAACATGCAGAAGCTAATAAAGCAAGAAGTGAGATTCCAAGAAGGATCGGTACTTCAAAATTCATGATAAAGAGGTGTTTTAAGACACATCCTTGAGACTACCCTCCCTACCGCTTAACCGCAAGTGAAGGCACAATCGCCCGACAGCACACAGGCCGGGACGCCTGTGCCACCAGGATTTAATTCTTTTGGTAGCACAGGCGTCCCGGCCTGTGGTGAGTGTTACTTAGTTAAGTTTACCTCCCAGGTGAAGGACGGGTTTCCGAACACCCAGAGCTAGCCCATGAACAGGCAATATTATTCCCTGCCATAAATCGCCCGGCTTCCCAATTCCTCCTCAATACGAAGGAGTTGGTTGTATTTAGCAACACGATCGGTGCGGCAAAGAGAACCTGTTTTGATCTGACCTGCATTTGTGGCAACAGCAATATCAGCGATCGTTGTATCCTCAGTCTCACCAGAACGATGACTCACAATGGCGGTGTAACTTGCACCATGAGCCATTTTGATCGCATCTAAGGTTTCAGTCAATGTCCCGATTTGATTGACCTTAATAAGAATGGAATTGCCAACCCCTAATTCGATCCCCTTCTTAAGAAACTCCGTATTCGTCACAAAAAGATCATCTCCCACAAGCTGAGTGTTTTGCCCCATAACCTCCGTAAGTTTTTTCCAACCTTCCCAATCATTTTCCGCGAGACCATCTTCAATCGAAACGATAGGAAATTTCCTTTGAAGGTCCCTATAAAAGTCGATCATTTGATCTACAGTATGTTTGGAACCATCCGATTTCTTGAAGACGTACCGTCTCGAAGTTGCATCATAAAACTCACTTGCAGCAGCATCTAAAGCAATAAAAATTTGCTTTCCTAGGACGTAACCTGCTTTCTTCACAGCAAGAGCGATCACTTCCAAAGCATCGCTGTTTGATTTTAGTTGAGGGGCGAATCCACCCTCGTCTCCAACAGCTGTGGAAAGGCCGCGATCCTTCAAGACACCTTTTAAGGCATGGAAAATTTCGGCCCCCGTACGTAATGCTTCACAGAACGAGGAAGCGCCTCGCGGCACGATCATGAACTCCTGGATATCCACAGGTGCATCAGAATGAGCACCGCCATTCAGAATATTCATCATGGGAACAGGAAGGATTTTTGCGTTAGGCCCTCCGAGATATTTGAAAAGTGAAATCCCAAGAGTAGCGGCTGAAGCGTGAGCAGCAGCCAGCGAGACTCCAAGCAATGCATTGGCGCCTAGTTTTGACTTATTCTTAGTACCATCCAACTCAATCAACAACGCATCCAAAGCAGATTGGTTCAAAGCATCCCGACCTCGAAGCGTTGGCGCAATTTTCTTATGAACATTCTCAACCGCTTTTTTAACTCCCTTACCAAAGTAACGGTGAGCATTCCCATCGCGCAATTCCCAAGCTTCGTGTCGCCCCGTACTGGCCCCGGAAGGGACTGCAGCACGACCCACAGCGCCAGAGGCGAGAGTCATTTCTACTTCAAGCGTAGGATGACCACGAGAATCCAGAATTTCACGTGCAACGATATTTTGAATCTCGGTCACAGAGTGGACTAAGAAAGAACCGTCACATTCTCAGAACGGCTGACCTCCTCTGATAGAGAAGCTGCAACATGGTTTTCTGTCTCCGAGAAAGCAGCGTTGATTCTGAGAATCCGAACACGGCGTTCCCCTTGTTCGCCCGGCAAAACAGCTTCTTCTCCTACCTTCTTCCCGATGAGCGCCGCTGCGAAAGGTGCTAAGTAAGAGATGACACTCTTTTGAGGATCACTATCCCATGCTCCAAGAATGGTATAGGTCATTTGTGGGTCGCCATCGACAGGTTCAAGAGTCACCTGAGTGCCAATACTGACAATGGAAGTATCGGGCTTGTAAAAATCCGTACCACAAGCTCGAGCCAACATTTCTTCCAGCTCCGCCTTCTGGCGCATGAGAATCACTTGCATCTCCTTGGCTGCCTTAAATTCGTGATTTTCCCGAAGATCTCCATAACTTCGAGCAATGGCAATCTCCTTCGAATTTTCCGAAATTTTCTTGTTAACAATCTCTTCGTACTCATTTTTGCGGCGCTCCAAACTTTCCCAAGAAACAATGAGGGACACTGTTTTTGACTGCTGGTTACTGACAAGCAGAGATTGTACAGAGGGAGAAACCTTTATCATCCGTGCCATAAGAGAACGTTTGTCGAGCTCTTCGATGGCAGGACTCAACAAAATGGCCTTGCCTAAATCCCGGGTTTCCTCCGCATCACATGCACGGATAAGATCCGCAATCAAGGTGGCGTCATTCAACAAAATGTCAGCAAGTGGATTTTTGCGGCGCCCACCTCCTTCTAATGCTGCAATTTCCAACTGATGAAGAATCACTAAAAGAAGACGGGCGTTGATAAGTGGTGATAACCACTTGACGTAAGTCGGTTCCTCACGGTTTTTGCAAAGCCAGAGTAACATTTCAATCCCCGCCCGATGTTCCCGGAGACTACGATCAAAAATTCCCTGAAGTCCCTCCTCCTTTCCTTCAGCAACCAAAAAATCCACAATCTCACTGAGCAGTTTTCCGTTGGAAGCAGGAATCAGGGCTCTGATGCGTTGTTCCCAATCAGGAAAAGTTTGTTTGATGATCGGCAGTAAATGACGCTGGCGATGAGAAGAAAGATCAGACACCAATTCGTGTAGGTTATGAACTTCTTGGATAATAGACTGAATGTTTGGGGAAGAAGCTTGGGAATCTCCAAATTTTACGAGATCATCCCGAATCCATATAGCCTCGACAAGAAACGAGGGGTTCTTGTCACGATGATTAGCAATGTGTTCATCCAAAGCCTCGATAATCTCTGGAATAAGCACCTCGAGTCCGGGAGACTTGCCCACTTTTTTGAGCGCCTCTTCTGCCACAACAAGCAGGTCGGAAAGCGAGCGAGCTTTCGTAAGCTGCGCTTGCAAGACGTCGGCTGGAGTTTCTGGCTTGTCGAGCACACGGAAAGGCTCGCCCTTACGCGTGGGCCAAACCATCAGCCCGCTTTTCTTACAGGCACGTTTAGCAAAAGAAAACCACTTCTTCCATTCGACTGTCGGAATGACCTCGCCACACAAAAGAGACTCCAAACGATCCGCGAGGGCTGCCTCACCAAAACTTGTAACGAAGAGACGAATCACTTCCACAGGATTTTTCATGGCTTTAACCTTAAGACCATCAAGATCCGAAACTTTTAAAACAAGGATATGATCCGCTGGAAGAGATAGCAAAGACTCCGCTACATACACAAATTGCATGGGGTGTTGCGGTTTTTGGACGAAATCGATCAAGACCTGACCTAACACAAAATCAAACGAATGAACCTTGCCAAATCCCCAACTCCGATGAAGACAATAAGTCCCCGGCTCAAGCAAAACGAGTTTATTCACCTGGGCCTGAGTTAACCTCCCCGAAGCAACAAAACTTTGGAAGTCCTCTGGATTCATATAAAGCAGCAATCCATAAGGGTGATCTTATTAAACCAAAAATGCAAGCAAAACTACCCTTCTTATCATCAGATCGCGGGATCTGGATGAGAAACCCAAACTTTTTTGAGTAAGTTTTAGTTCCTAAATGAACACGAAGCCAAAGACGCTTTTCAAGCCAGCTTCTTAGTTCTCGCCCGCAAAGTTGGGCTTTGCGGGCAAGGAATTTCAATTCAACGATCCCACGATATAACGATTCCCCGTTGACGAAGCTCTCTTATTTCTTTTCTACTAACAAGCCATGGACATCGTCATGGCGTCGAGTGAAATGACACCCTACGCCAAAACAGGTGGTTTAGCGGATGTCGTGGGTGCACTTTCTGACATTTTAAGCCGACGTGGTCACAAGGTAACGGTTTTCATTCCCTTTTATCACTGTATACCAATAGCATCCTCCAAACTCGTCCTTCAAGAAAAAGTGTGGTTAGGACAGCGCCTGGTAACTTACACCGTGTTTCGAATTGCCCAACGGGGGAGAGTTACTGTGTACGCCATCCGCAAAGAAGAATATTTTGACCGTTTGCACCTTTATGGAACTGCCGACCACGACTACGAGGATAACGCAGAACGTTTCATCTTCTTCAGCAAGGCTGTTGTTCATACCATTCTCTCGCTTCATATCCCTTTCGATATTCTTCATACTCACGATTGGCAGACCGCTCTCATCCCTATTTATGCGAAAAGTACTCTGCCGCAAACTCGCACGGTTTGTACTATTCACAACCTGGCTTATCAGGGAATTTTTGCCGCCCACAACTTCCAACTCACCAACCTGCCTCCCCATCTTTTTTCGATCGATGGGCTCGAATTCTATGGCCAGATGAACTTGCTAAAAGGTGGCATCCTTTTTGCAGATGCCATTACGACCGTTAGCCGCCGATATGCCCAAGAAATCCAAACACCCGAATACGGCTGCGGTCTCGACGGTGTCTTGCGTTTGCGTCGTAACTCCATCCAAGGCATCCTCAACGGAGTAGATGATTCTGTATGGAACCCAGAAACCGACTCTCATCTCGCACAAACTTACGGAGCCACTTCATTGAAAGGCAAAAGCACTTGCAAAAAAGCTCTTGTATTGGAGTTACAGCTTTCTTCTCTTGGTAGAAAACCGATTCTTAGCATCGTATCACGCTTTGCTCAGCAAAAGGGATTAGACCTCGTCCTAGGGGCTATGCCGATCATGCTAAAAAAAAACCTCCGATTCGCCATTCTAGGAAATGGGGACAGCCTTTATGAAGAAGGCCTTCGTCAATGGGCCGCACGCCACCCGACCCAAATCGGATTGAGAATTGGTTTTGATGAGGGACTTGCCCACCGAATTTATGCTGGAAGTGATTTTCTCCTCATGCCTTCCCGCTACGAACCTTGCGGATTAAGCCAACTTTATGCCATGCGTTACGGTACCATTCCAATCGCTCGAGCTACAGGTGGACTCGAAGACACCATTCAAGAATGGAATCCTAAAACTCGGCAAGGCACAGGCTTCAAATTCGATAAGACCGAAGTGACTCCCCTGTTGTCAGCCTTGAAACGTGCCTTGCATCTGTATCGCCAGCCTAAGGTTTTTCCCATTCTCCAACAAAATGCTATGAAAACCAATTTTTCATGGGAAAATTCAGTCGCTGAATACGAAACCCTTTATCAATCTCTTCTCTCTTTTGTTTGAACTCCGATGATTCGATCATTTAATGATCCTATCATCCACTGTCTGCTTGTTCTTAGGATAACATCTTAAAAATTCAATCCCGAAAGTCAAGATGAACACACATCCCATATAAATTGCCATGAGGATGTGCATCAAAAATCCGACTCCAATCAATGTTAATCCAACTCCCCATAGCGCGTAAAAAAGCGGCTGACTTTTGGAAGCCGATGTTAGATTTATCCAAGAGGATAACCACCCGATCTTCTCGAATCTTTTCTCAAACCTCTTATTGACCACAAAAAAGACACCCAAGGTACCCATCAAAATTAATCCTAAACCAACGGCATCATTCGTGTAAACTGGAAGCCATCGATCAATCGCTATCCATGCCATCACAATGGTTAAAAATAAACTTCTGACAAACATAACCTTTGTTTTTAGATAAGTTTAGATAAGAAACGGTTTTTAAATGTTGTTGGAAATGACACTCACTTCATCTACTTCCTTACTTAACCTCCTGGGCAAAACAATCACATCTTTCGACCCTTTCTCTTTCTTTATTAATAAATTAGCATCGTGAACATGTAAAGGCAAGTGGGACTTAAAACTTATCCATCTCATAAAGGGCACGTCCGGAAACTATGGTGGGTCGCGCAAAAGACAGATGGGGCGTAGGGGGGGTAGGGAAATGGGGCGTATGGCAAGGCGCGAGGGACGAAGGGCCGAGTTGGCGGAATGAATCATCTCAAATTTTGAGTGAGCAGGGTTTGGCAGCACAGGCGTCCATACCTGTGTAGCTTGTATGGATTGGACACAGGCACGGAGGTCTGTGCTACCGGACCCAAAAAAAATTGTGCAAAGATACACAAGTTCCTGATGCCAAACTAGTTTCACAAGCATTACTTTAACTTTTTAACATCTATTTCGAAGTCTCGAGAACCTTTAACACATCCCTAGCCTGTTCCTTCGTCGAAGCTTTTAGGTCACGCCAGATCACTTTTCCATCTTTGATCAAGAAAGACTGCCGAGCGGCCACAGGCACAACAGCTCCTGTTGGCACGCCAAAGGCCTTGACCACCGTCCGATCAGAATCAGCAATTAGCGTAAAAGGGAGATGATATTTTTCCTTGAACTTCTTCTGTGCCTCGGGTTTGTCCGTGCTCACTCCAAGCACCTGCACCCCTTTCTGTGAAAGCTCAGCGAAGGAATCCCTAAGGCTGCACGCCTCGGCTGTGCAACCGGGGGTGTCAGCCTTTGGGTAGAAGTAAACCAGGGTGATTCCTTTTTTATAGACGTCAGCGAAATTCACACGGTTTCCATCCTGATCGATGGCGCTGATTTCTGGTGCTTTTGCACCGATTTCAATCGGCTCACTATAGACTGGTCCTAAAAAACTCAAGAACCCCATAAGAAGAGCAATCTTTTCAATGTGCATTTTCCGAGTTAAGGTTTGCCTCCAAAGGTAACAAAATCATCGATGTCCAAGATATCGAACCATGTTGCGACATCTTCCCGTTTGGGTGCCATTTTTTCATGATATTGATTCAAAAACTTTCGTGATTCCAGATCACTTGGGACCCGCTTCTGTTGGTATTTAGACCAGGCAGCAATTTCGAGCATCGTGGGTTTGGTCTTTGAGTTCGCAGTAATCCATTCCAGGACTTCGCCGTCGCCCTTTCCTTTGGCAAGCTCCGCTTGAAGCTTTTTAGCATCGATCCCCGCAAATTTCAGGAATTGCTGATCAAGCGGACAATCGTAATGAAATTCTCCATTTTTACCAACGATGGTTGCGCGGCCCTTGTCGAGCGTCCGGGGAAGAACGACATAACCTCCGAGCCGCACGCGAGGGCTACGCGGCGGACGTTGAGTGAGATCGGGTGCAGAAATAGACATGGTTACCTTCCTTTCTTTTTGGGCGGTTGATTCATGGGAGATCGTCCCGCTTCAACCTCGATCGTCCCGCTTCAACCTCGTTAAACATTCCTCAATTTTCGATCATTCACAATACAAAAAATTGAATAGGCTACGATTTGTGGTTCCTAACCATCGAGAACTTGCTAAAGGCACTTTGAGGGGATTGCTTCGTGAAGCCGGAATCACCAAGGAGCAATTTATTGAGTTGCTAAGCGCGGAAAGGAGTCAAGAGTTTTACATATTGAAATGCCTTAGCCTTTGTGCTTGTGGCCCATAAAAGACTATGCAAAGGTCTCATCCTCTAATATCACCTACCCGTCAAATTCCGCTGATCCTTGACCTTCTCCTAATCCTTGCAGAGTAATTCTACTTCATGGTAATGACAGCCACTCCAAAGTTTAAGAAACGAGTGATTGTAATTAGAATCATCATCGCTTTTGGAATAGGGATTTGTTTAACCATTTTATCACCTTGTGCTCAGGTCCCTTTTTCTCCTTCCACCAACAAAAAGGTGATAGCAAAAGCTCAAAGCCTCAAAAGCACTATTTTCTGTCTCGGGCGCATTGAACCTCATGGAGGTCTTCTCAAAATTGGAGCTTCTTCTTATTTCGGAGCGTCACTTATTAGTGAACTGCATGTCCAAGAAGGAGATCAAGTCCACGTGGGACAGGTTCTTGCAGTATTAGATAGTCGAGATCGTCTCCAAGCAACTTTACATCAGGCGGAGAGTCAACTCAAAGTCGCTCAAGGCCACTTCACCAAGATCAAAGCAAACGTCAAGAATGAGGATGAAGCCATTCTCCAACGCCTCCAAGATGAACTCGATCATCTCGCTGAAGCGAAGGTGGAAGAAGCGCTCGCAACAGTCGAGCGCACCAAAATCGAGTTGAAATCTGCAACCATCTTTTCCCCGATCGATGGTCAAGTCATTAAAATCTATACACATCCTGGAGAGAAAGTGGGTGAAAATGGTATCCTTGAATTGGGGGACACCGCTCAAATGGACGTGGTTGCTGAGGTTTACGAAACAGATGTCGGGGGAGTACAAGTGGGTCAACATGCGACCATTAGCAGCGATGCCCTTCCCATTAAAATTCATGGCCGGGTCGAACATGTTGGCCTGAAAATTGGTAAAAACGATGTTTTAAACACAGACCCGGTTGCTAATGTTGATGCGAGAGTCGTGGAAGTTAAAATTCGGCTCGATGAAAGCCACCTGGTTATGAGTCTGATCCATCTACAAGTCAAAGTGGAGATCTACCCAGACTAACAAGAGGTTACTCCAGAAAGTAAGGAGATCGTAATCGCTTTCAGGATGAAGTTCTTCTCCTTAGCTTGGTTACAATTGATCCATGAAAAACGCCGTGTGGTCGCGGCACTCGCGGGGATTTCTTTTGCAGTCCTTTTGGTACTGATGCAACTTGGATTTCAAGACGCTCTCTATAATAGTGCAACACTGATTCATGCTCATCTGAAATGCGACCTTGTACTCATCAGCACTCAATATGACTATGTGCTTTCCCCAGGGACCTTCTCACAGCGACGTCTTTATCAAACTCTCGCTTTTGACGATGTGGCTTCCGTCAACTCTCTTTATATGGATTTGTCCCGGTGGAAAAATCCTGAGACCCACCGAGAGCGTCTCATTTTCGTGATGGGGTTTGATCCTCATGCCAACGCACTTGATTTGCCAGGAGTGTCTGAGAATTTAGACCAAATCAAACTACCTGATGTTGTTTTATTCGATTCCGGCTCCCGCCCTGAGTTTGGGCCGATCGCTCGTCTCTTTCGAAAGAACGAGAGGATCGTTACAGAAGTCGGTGATCGGAAAATCAAAGTTGGCGGCCTTTTCGAGTTAGGAACTTCCTTTGCGGCCGACAGTAATCTGATTACCAGCGACCTAAACTTCCTGCGTATTTTTAAAACCCATAAGCAAGGTCTGATTAACATTGGACTTGTAACACTTAAACCGAAAACTAACCCTGAAAAAGTCCGCGTCCAACTCGTAACTGCATTACCCAAAGATGTTAAGATTCTCACACGACAGGAATTTATCGATTTAGAAAAACGCTTCTGGAAAACAACGACCCCCATTGGTTTTATCTTTAACTTGGGCATGCTGATGGGGCTCATGATTGGAGGAGTCATCGTCTATCAAATCCTTTATACCGATGTTTCCCATCATCTCGTAGAATATGCCACGCTCAAAGCCATTGGTTACACCAATCGCAATCTTTCCTCCGTGGTTCTCCAAGAATCATTAATCTTATCCATCTTAGGCTATCTGCCGGGTTTTGTAATTTCACAAGTTCTTTATACGATTACCAAAAATGCCACACTGCTTCCGCTTCATATGACACTTACTCGTGTGATCATGGTGTTTCTATTGACGGTTCTTATGTGCAGCATTTCTGGCATTCTTGCGATGCGCCGGCTTCAATCGGCAGATCCAGCGGAAGTCTTTTAAACACGATTATCAAGATGGAACAAGAACCGCTCATTGTTGTCGACAAGGTCAATCATGCCTTTGGAACCGGCGCCCTTCGAAAACAGGTTTTATTTGAAGTGTGCACTACCATTCGACCAGGCGAAATCGTTATCATGAATGGACCTTCTGGGTCGGGTAAAACGACACTTCTTACTCTGATGGGTGGACTACGTTCGATTCAGGAGGGCCGCATTCGTGTTTTTGGACACGAACTTTATCGGGCGACCAACGATATCCTCATCCAGGTACGTCGTAAACTCGGTTTTATCTTCCAAGCTCACAATTTGCTAGATTCCCTTACCGTAATGCAAAACGTACAAATGTCGTTGGCCTTACATCCCCACATTTCCCCTCAGACTGCATGTCAGCAATCCGAAGAAATATTAAAACTCGTGGGGCTCGGCAATTTGCTTTCGGCTAATCCTCATGAACTCTCCGGCGGGCAAAAACAACGTGTGGCGATTGCGCGAGCTTTGGTGAGTCAGCCAAAAATCATCCTCGCCGATGAACCGACCGCCGCTCTCGATAAGCAGACAGGCCGCGAGATCGTCGAATTATTACAACAACTTGCAAAAAAACAAGGTTGCTCAATTCTCATAGTTACCCATGACAATCGCATCCTGGATATTGCCGATCGTATCATCAGCTTGGAAGATGGACGTCTCTCTTCGTTCACCAGCGCCTTTTTTTCGAGCACACAAAACATGCTGGCCGCCTTGGCCAAAACCCATCGAGAAGGAGAATTGATCCGTGGAATCAAAGAATTGTCGGAACAACAGTTTGTGAGCTTGCTGGAACAAACCACAAAGGAATTCGAATCTTTTCTTCGAACCCTGGATCTCATTAACGATAAAACAACGGAAACCATGCTCGATCAAATTTTAGAGGCCTTTACCCTAAAAATTGGCCAACTTCTCCAAGCGGATCGAACCACGGTTTTCCTGGTTGACGAAACCAAGGGCGAACTTTGGTCCAAAATTGCCCAAAGTGAGGGAAAGAAATCTCTAGAAATTCGTATCCCGACGAAAAGCGGCATCGCAGGCCATGTCGCAACCACCGGAAAAACTTTAAATATTCCCGATGCCTACCATGAACCCTTGTTCCATAGGGCAATCGACGAACAAACCAATTACCATACGCGCAATATTCTATGCATGCCGATTTTGAATCGGCAGAATCGTATTCTTGCGGTTGTTCAACTTCTCAATAAAAAGGGTGAACATCCTTTTGATGTAAAAGATGAGGAGCGATTCCGTGAATTCTCATCTTCCATCGGCGCTATTTTAGAAAGTTGGTCGCGAATCAAGTATTAATGAACGTTAGATAGTGTCAGAATATCACCCATCCTTGGGAGCTTAAAAAAAGAGTTGCGCTTTTTTCGTTGATGAAGCACCTTTCGCTAATGAGATATTCTTCACTCAACCCATTGTTACGCAACCTATTAAAAACCACCGTCGCATTTGGAATTTTCGTCGTTTTGTTCTTACTGCCTGAGTTCTCTCTTTGGGCACAAGACGCCCCCGTAGATCCGTTACTGGGGGGGGACCCAACAGTCGATAGTCCTGCAACTGAAGCTGACAATGCAACCGAACCGACGACCGACCCCTCGTTTACTTTGATGGATGGGGCTTCAGATGCAATAGTCAGTAGTTTTGTGAATCTTCCCGCTCTGATGGCTACAAGAGGCTTACAATTTAAAAACCCGGTTGTTTCCCCGGGTGTGTCCTACCGCAATTATGTTGACCACGCAGCTGGCGGCTTTAGTGGAAACGAATTCGGCGGCAGTTTCGCAATGGATGTGGATATTTACGACGGCTTATTAACAGGCCTTTATTATCAGTACCTCTATCGCGGAGGTCACAACCTCAACGGAACAAGCGAACAGATGCATTCTAACGGCATCTCGTTTTATACCGGGAAACGCTTTTTCGATATCCTCAACGTGGGGCTGAGCTACAACTTTGCTTCCGCAGACCATCGGCTCACACGCGCGGTGAACCTCAACCTCGATCGCGATTCACAGGGGTTTATGATGTTGGCTGGTTTGAGTCAGCGTAATGGTAAGTGGAACTGGAATCTCACACCTTCGTTCGGATATGTTTACGACGATTACGCGCGACAGAAAGCCTTAGAGACCGGTCGGGTCACGGTCGGTGGAGGGTTAGGCTATGACTTCACTAAATGGCTCACGGTGGGCGCAGCTTTTAGTTATAATAACTTCGTTTTTCAGGGTACATTTCCCAATACTCAGGTAAGGGATGATGACTATTGGACCCTGGGACCGCGGGTCCAATTTTTTCCCACGGACCGAATCACCGTCAATGTGAGCTTTGATTCCATGCAAGGCTATAAGCAGTATAGTTCTTATCTGATTAATCTCAGCGTAGATATTTCCTTTTAATCGGCGGCCCACTTATTTTTACTATGAAAATTCTAGCCCAAACGTTTGTAGGACTATTTGCACTGCAAGCAGTCATTGTCTCGACCGTGGGAGGAGATGAGTTCGAGACGTTCATTGTGCAACAGGTCCGCGGAAAGAGTGCAGAAATCAAACCGGGAGGGACTTCGGTATGGCAACCAGCTAAAGAAAGAGAAACTCACAAAGCAGGGTCGATGGGACGCACGGGGGATCAGAGCACTTTTACTGTTGCTTTCGATACACGCAATCGTTTTCGTCTTCTCCCCAACACGGAGGTCATCATCCAAACATCGACCCACGATCCTAGATTCCGCAAGGTCATTGATCTTACCATGAACAAAGGCACTGTCGAAGTTGATCTTGACGCATTACCTCAGGGATATCAGATGAAGATCCAAACACCTACCGCGGTATGTGGGGCAATTGGGACGCGGTTTAAGGTGAAGGCCGAAAACCAGGTCGAAAATTATTTTGAATGCACCCAGGGCACCATTTTTGCGCGTTCCGCTGAAGACGGTAGTTTTAATGCTCCCGAAATTCATCAAGGGCAATCCTTGAAAGCCAAGGTTGCGCCAGGGAAAGAGAATTCTTATGCACATTTACAAATTGAAGGGGGTGCCATGACCGTTGCTCTCGGCTCCTCTGCAAATAAGCTTGAAGTGGGGGAAGGTACCTCCTTTCAACTTGCCCAGCAACATACTCGGTCGACAAAACAGTTAGCGTTGAAGGTTGAACAAGGGAGTGTTGGAGGAAAGAAAGACGGACATTATGTCGTGGATGGAGGAGAAATTCTCGACGCAAACAAAGCGCCTAAAGGCGCGGCATTGGTCGATGCTTATTTAGCTGCAGCTCAAAAAGAAGGTACGCTCAAGGCCCAATTGGATCAGGCACGAGGTGGACCTGATGAGGAAAAGATTGCAAAGGACTTGGAAGAAGCGGCGGGGGAAGCTACACAAAAAAGCAGCGCCTTGTTCGATTATCGAAGGGTGATTCGTGAAACCGTGAGAGAAAATCTGAGAAACACCCAGGGAAATTTTGGTCGTCCCACACAAATACCATCACCAGTTCCACGGTAGTCTCTTTTGGAACGTCCTTGGTTCATAGTCACCTGTGTGAACATTGGTTCACTTTTTTTCCTCATCGTCACAACAGCTTACTCAGCAAAGGTTGACTCTGTAAATGGTTACGAGTGGGCGGTCCCTACTCGTCTTGCAGTGGCGACTTGCTCTCAATTTTCGGGAGTTAGTGCATTACCACTCACCTCGGAAACTGTCTCTCTGCTTGAACGGTGTGTCGTGGATGAGCTTCATTTACCGCCCGATCACGCCGATTTTTGGAACAACGGTTCCGCTAGTGAATTCCTGGAGTGGATGCATGGAATTGCCAAGAAAGGGGATCCGCATACCACGCTTCTCCTCTACTTTGCAACCCACCAATGGAGCGATGGCCGAACTAAATTTACAAGGGGTCCCAATATGAAACCCGAAGACTTGATCCAAGCAATCAATGATGCGGGACATCATTATCAGCGAATCCTCTTTATCAATGATAGTTGTTATGCGGCAAAACTGGAAAATTGTGGGCGATTTTCGAATAACATTTTGCGTTTCTATTCCTCAGCAGAAGAAGAGCGAGCGGTAGATCTCTATTTTGACCATGGGCCATACGGCCTACAGCATTTCATCCAAAAGGAGCGCGCCTTTTTACACTCCAAAATGCAATGGGATCCGCAAGGCATGACGTTTCTTGGTCTGATCGGACTTAAGACAGGCTTGCTGTTGACGGGAAAACACATCGAAACAGTGGACCTTCAGAGCTTTGTACAAAAAATGAACCAGTTTCGGGAACTTTACAATGAGGAAATCCGACAGGCAAGAGCGCAACATTTTATCCTTGTGCCCGCAACCTCAAATTTTGTCATTCTAAAACCGGTATCTTCACAAGAAGTACGTTGAGGCATACCCAAGATATCCTCTTCTAACGTGTTCTCCCAAATGGTATGAACTGCATATGTTACCCAAGCGACGGTTTTTAAGAGACACTGTTTTCATTATAATCTCCATTTGGATCGTGGCAACCCTTATTGATCGACTGGGGTGGGTCGAATCCATTGAAATGAAAACTGTCGATGCACGCTTTCGTCTGCGTCATCATTTGAAAAAAATTTGGGATCCAGTGCACGTGAGTAACCAAATCGTTTTGGTTGCTGTGGACCAAAAATCTGTGGATCCATCGGTTTCCCCTTATTCGGATCGGTGGGGTTCTGGAGGATGGTTAACGCGAGATCATTGGATCAGTGCCATTTATTATCTCGCAAACTTCTATAAGCCGAGTGTTATTGGCTACGACATCGAATTTCTACCTTATCGCACTCAAAGCCGCCAACAAAAGTCATCCACCTCACACGAAGCTAAGGGGATAGCGATCGATCAGTACCTTCACGACCATAAATCTCCCATTCGAGATTTGATCCTCGAAGAAGCTTTCCCAAAGCTTGAACTCCTCGACCTTCTCGATGAAGCGTGCGCGACGGGTTTTGCCAATATGTTTTATGATGTCGACGACGCACGAATGGCTGGGAAACGAATCCCTTATTTTATTTCCCCCTTTGTACTTAACCAAGAAAAAGTGGATGCAACGAAACCCTGGGATCTTTCTAAAAAGGAAGATTTGGAGAAGATTTCCCAACTCAAACGTCGAGCGTTGCCCCTTTCTTGCATCCTGAATATTCCTTCGGACTATCCCTTCGCAGATAATGCCTCATTGCCATTTCACGAGTTGGCAGAGGCGCCGGTTCCGATGGGTTATATCAATGTGCCACGTGATGCCGATGGAATTATCCGGCGGATTCCACTGGTGTACGGTTTCCGAGATCATTCCAACGGGGGTGGCCCCGTCTTTATCCCTTCCTTGGCCCTTCAAGCTTGCTTATTATTCTTTGGGATTGATCCCCACTCTTCAGACACTGGAATCACCGTAATTTTAGACAAAGAAATCCATCTCTGGAATCCAAAACAAGAGATCCACATTCCAGTGGATCGTTATGGGAATCTATTTCTAAACTTTGAAGGAAAAATTGATGATTTTCTTTCTGTTCCTTATGTTGACATCCCGCGTTTTGGAGAGATCCTACAGTCCGAACGAAATCGATCCCTTCCGGACTCACCTCAGGCTTATGAGGCGTTAAAGATCGCCCACGAAATTCAGCGACGTCTCGATAATAAGATTGCAATTATTGGTCTTACTTTCACAGGGGCAGGCGAAACCGAGCCTTGTGCAATCGATCCGAATACCCCATCAGTTTTCATTCACATGACGGCGATCGACAATATCTTGCGGGGTGACTTTTTGAAGCCCTTAAGTCCTGGTGCAACATTGGGGATCCTTCTCCTTGAACTCATTCTCGTCGGTGCTCTAAACGCATATACTCCTGCCCGCATTTCAGCATTGGGAACTGTGCTGATCGTGATCGGCGGTGGCATCGCCAATTTCATCCTCTTTTCTCTCAACATCTATATTGTGCCCATGATTCTCCCAGGACTCTCTGTATTGATCACTTTTGGGGCCGTCTCGCTTTATCGCTATCAAACAGAATGGAAACAGCGCCTTGAAGTTCGCAAGAAATTTTCAACCATGGTTTCGGATAGTGTATTACGATATATGGAAAGCCATCCAGAAAGTTTCTCTCTTAGGGGGGAAAAGCGTGAAGCAACCATGTTTTTTTCCGATATCTCAGGTTTCACGAGAATGTCAGAACAGCTTCCGCCAGATCAACTTAGTCAGATCTTGAACGATTATCTTACACCGATGACCGAACTCATTCAGGCACGGGATGGATACGTCAATAAATACGCAGGTGACGGAATTATGGCGGTATGGGGGATACCGTACCCTCGTTTAGACCATGCGCTGCAAGCATGCCTTTCGGCCCTCGACCAACAAAAAAAGATTCAGGAAATGAAGCGTATCTTTCGCGACAAATATGGCTTGGAACTCAAAGTCCGAATGGGATTGAATTCCGGAGTTGTCTCAGCAGGAAATATGGGCTCTCGGGATCGTTTTGAGTACACGGTCATGGGCGACGAAGTTAATTTAGCAGCACGGCTCGAGCCCGCAAATAAGGACTACGGTACTTTCATTTTGGTCGGAGAGAAAACACAGCTTTTAGTTAAAACACAGCTGGTCACCCGTTTCCTGGACCGAATTGTGGTCGAAGGAAAAACAACGCCCATTTCTGTGTATGAGTTGGTGGAAAAAAGAGGAGAAATCCCAGCGCATCAGATGGAAGCACTCGAATTATTCGAACAAGGATTGTTTTCCTATTGGAAACGCGACTGGGACCACGCACTCAAGACTTTCCAGAAAGTTCTTCAAATCTTGACCATCGATCCTCCTTCAGAGGTATTTATTCGGCGCGCGAAAAATTTCCAAATCCATCCTCCGCCTCCTGAATGGGGAGGCGAGTGCGTTCGCCAACACAAAAATTAAATGATCCGCACTTGTTCGCTTATTGAGGATTCAGAAAATAAGAGGCTTAGGGAAAGGGTTGTAAGAATAACAACATCGATCCGCCAAGGATGCA
>OBEQ010525659.1_pt1 | contig 16694 bp, 20 predicted proteins | sample 1670901 | NCBI WGS metagenome assembly OBEQ01 (sample SAMEA104232315, study PRJEB22302) | groundwater metagenome | biome: forest; feature: aquifer; material: groundwater | place: USA | collected 2011-08-07 | depth 5.4 m
ACCTACAGTCGAAAGGTCTTCTAAGCTAAATTTAGAAGAGATTCTCAATTTTTTGAAGATAGAGGCGAAAAAGACGCCTTTTACTTGCTTGAAAAGTATCAAGAACTAGGGTTTAATGATTACTTAATTTCTCAGGGCTTCAAAATTGACAGTCATGAAGCCTGGATGGTTTTAAATCAAGAAAGGTATCTTGATAATAAAGTTAAAGCTGAGATTATCAGGATAGATGAGAGTAATTTTAGTGATTTTGATGAAGTACTGATGAAAGCTTTTAATACTTTTCCTGGAATGGAAGAATACTTAGCAATATGTAAACGGTTAACTAGTAACAAGCCTGAGAACTATTTTTCCGATTTTAGCACAGAGTTATATTTAATTTACGATGATGGAAAACCGGCAGTAGCTGCAGGGTTATTCTTCTCTAAACAAGGTAATTTTGGTTATCTTCATACAGCAGGAACAAAAGAAGAATTTAGAGGCAAAGGTTATCAGACTGCTCTTTTAAAACATCGGGTTAACCGAGCATTATAGGAAGGCATAACTCAAATTTATTCCTTGGTAGAAAATGGAGAACAATCTTTTACTAACTGTAAACGAGTAGGTTTTGAACCCCTTCAAGTAGCAAATATATTATCTAGAGTTTAATTGTTAAATAAATCTAAACTACTATTGTTTGTACCCCAAGTGATTAGGAATTGGAACCAAATTCTGGGCTCATTCCAGATTTGGAAAGGGTTATTGGGTTCTGAGTTAAGCTAGAATTGTGATAAGTTTTTCAAATGTTTCAATATTGCCATATTTACAAAATATATATTTGATATATACTATTGTTATATGAATACTGCATCAATACTTGTTAAAACAGACCCAAAGATTAAAGAGAAAGCCCAAAAAACCGCTGAAGAGATGGGTATCTCTTTAACCAGTGTAATAAACCGATATCTGAAACATTTTATAACAACCAAATCAATTACCTTTACCGCACAGGATGAAGTACCAAATCAGTATATGATAGACGATTTAGAGCAATCAGAGGAAGAGCATAAAGCTGGTAAAACTATTGCATTTGATAATAAAAAAGATATTCACTCCTATCTAGATACACTCATTAAAGATGCAAAACGTAATTAACCTTCGAATTGAATTTTCACCTCTCTTTGACAAAAAACTAAGACAATTACCACCTGAGATTATCGCTTCCTTTGATGAAACACTTGACCTATTTTGGGAAAATCCTAATAACAAGAGCCTCAGAAGACACTTTTTAAAAGAAAGATATCTTGGGTACCAAAGCATCGACGTTACTGATGATTACCGGGCTATATTTAGAGAATCAAAAACTGAAAATGTAATTTTCATCAGGTTTCACACCATAGGAACGCATAATGATTTATATGGATAAAAGAATGAGTGCGCTCTAATTGAGGTTGTGGAACGAATCGTACCCAACTTTTAACTACCATTAGGGATTAGAACTTAAATTAGAAATTAGTTTGCTCTAGGACCACCAAATAACACTCAATTTGTTGCTTAATCATATTCTTCTTGGGTAAACAATACATCAAGGTTTCCCCTAGCTTCATCTTTGATCATAACTATTCTAACCATAATTAGGGATTCAACCACTGTGGACAACTGTAAAGGTGTTATTTCAGATTTTGATCCTCTTTATAGCTTGCAGCTCTTGTTCCAGTATTTAGAACAACGCCAAGAAAATCACTTTTATTTGAGAGATAGCTTAAATTTAGGCTCAAAAGTATATAAAGTACCCTAAATAATTGAGAATTGGAACCAGATATTAGGAACATTATAGACTTGGCAATCTTTTGATTTCTGTGAAATTAAACTAGCTTTGTTTGGTAATTGAACACGGGTTTTAAAGGTGAGATAGTAAGGGTAATGAGGCAAAGCCTCTTGACTACGAAAATGAACGAAAAAGGTTTTGCTCCGGTTTTAATTATCGGGGTTTTAGCAGTGATTTTAGTTGTAGGAACATACTTTTTTTGGAGTAGATCAACATCAATTGGTTTTCCACTTGGACCTAAAGTTCAAGATATGGTATCAAAACCTACGTCCAGGAGAATAGATGCCCCAAAAACAAATCTGATTGGTTTAAATCCAGATATGTTTTCCTATTATGGCATGGAAAAACCGCTAGTAGATATTATAAAACTAGCCGATCCATGGAAAACGTTATCAGGAGGAAAACCCAGGATCGATTCCCATGGTTGGCCGCTTGAGGATGCCCAGATTCTGCTCTGGGCTGGTCAGCAAGACATGAAGGGAACGTATAAACTATCTTTCTTGGGCAAAGCAACGGTTACAATAGATTCGGGCGTGGGGAGAATCACAAACCAAACTTATGATGCAGTAAGCAATATCACTACCGCTGATTTGGTTTGCGACGACAGCGGAAAAAACTCCATGCAGCTTAAATTTAGCAATACAACAGCTGGTATCAAGAACGTCAAAATAATTCGCCCAGGCTATACCGGAACTGAAACTTTCACCACCCCCTATAAAACTGCGTTGAGTAAAGCTTCGGTTTTGCGGTTTGGTTTTAGTAACCCTGTTGGCAACTCAGAGGTCAACTGGTTGGACCGCAGATTACCAACCTATTTTAGCCAGGCTGTAGAAGCAGATGGCACCAAAGACGGGACTGCTTGGGAGTTTGTCATTCAGCTTGCTAATGAACTTAAGAAAGATACTTGGATTATGGTGCCTGCCAAGGCAACCGACGATTATGTGATTAAGTTAGCCAAACTTATAAAAGACGGAGGTACTGTCGAAGGCGTGTCTTATCCTGGACTTGATCCTAGCCTTAATTTGTATGTTGAATATAGTAATGAAGTCTGGAATCCCGATCCGCTTTTCTCAGAGCATATCGATAACCATGATGCCGCAGTGGCCGAGGTAGGTATAGGCAAATCAGCTTTAAACTATGATGGTTCAACCGAGGATTATGTTTGGGCTTGGAGGAGGGTTGGCAAGCGCATTAAAGAGATCAGTGATGATTTCCGCCAGGTTTTTGGGGATGCAGCGATGGGTACGCGCATCCGCCCGATTTTAGCCGCCCAACAAGGAACGTTTGATGTTGGAAAAGAGGCAATTACTTTTATTGATAATACTTATGGCGGCAAACACCCAGTCAACTATTACCTCTATGGTTTCGGAGGATCGGCTTATTATAACCCAGACAATAATAGTGATAATCTAACGCTAGATAGCCTTTTTGCAACCATGTTGACGCCTCAACTAGTCAGGGGCTTTCAAACTGACACTGACTGGGCTTTAACCTATGGCCTTCACCATGTAGCCTATGAAGGAGGACCAACACTTGATAAAACCGGGCATAGTGAGACGGTTAAGGCAGCTTCTGTCAACGATCCCCGCATGACATCTGTCATGATCGCCATACACAAGGCTTGGACTGAAAGTGGCGGAGAGTTGTTCAACTATTGCTGCGGCAATGGGGATTACCAATGGGGTTTTACTGACAACATCAACAATTTGGATACTCCTAAATTTCGGGCAATTGATAAGCTGAATCAGAGTGCCCCTGCATCATTAACCTATGGCGCACTGCTTCCCGCCACGCTTAATGCAGGTCGCTTTAGCATTAGTTCTGGTACCCCAATAAGTAGCGATAACCCGATCCAACTTAAACCGTTTGTTTTTGGTCCTAACTTTAATCCAAACTCTGTCTACTGGACTGCTTATACTGTCCGGACTGATAAACCCGGCACCTACCAAATTTCATTTAACCTTTCTTCCCGCCAGGCAGGCGAGCTAAAAGTTTTCATTGATGGTAATCCTCTGGAGACGCTTAGCATCCAGGATTCCAATGGCACTGATAAAACATCAAGCCTTTTAAATATTAATCTTGAGGTCGGTTTACATTCGATTCGGCTTCAATCCATCAAAGGTGAATTTAACATCCGATCTATCCTGATAAAAAGTTAAAAGGATTTGATAATATAACTATCACATTGGGTACAGCATTCGGGAAGAAGTGCGAACTTAATTAGGAGCTACTAGCCTTAACTATGCCCAATTTACGATGTGAGAACTTTCTGATAAACTCTAGTTATAAATAACGTTTCTATTCGAACCTACCAATTAGAAGACAAGAATTCTTTTGTTAATTTAATGAAAGAATTTGATCGGTATATAGAAAGTACCGATAATCTTAAAAGACTCCATTATAATGATCAGTGGCCTAATAAGGCTACAGATCAGATGATTAGGAATACCCAAGAAAAAGATGGTGCAATATTTGTCGCGGAAGATAATGGAGTAATGATAGGTTTTATTGAGGGACATCAAGAAGAACAATCTGAAGAATCTCTTTCATCAATTGGAATAAAGAAAATCGGAAGGATTAGTGAGCTATTTGTAACTGAAAAATATAGATCACAACATGTTGGTTCTAAGCTAATGAAAGTAATGGAGGATTATTTTAAGAAGAATAGTTTTGAGTCTATCTTTTTGGGTATATTTGCACCAAATTTAATAGCTAAAGATTTCTATCACAAACATGGGTACATTGAACGAGAAATTGAACTGATTAAAGAATTATAGTAAAGAAGTAAAATTATTAAACAAACTACAAAACGTAAAGGTATAGTTACGCTATATTTGTACCCCAAGTGGTTAGGAATTGGAACCAAATTATCGGTACATTACGGCTATGGAACTCATTTTTAATTAATAAGTCTACAGATTACCAAACTCTTGTTCACTGATTCCCAATTGCTTAATTATACTTTTCAGGGTTCCGGGTTTTATTTCATGGTGATGTGGGATAACACAAGTTTTCTTAGACTTTTCATTCCACCAAATTTCATGACTTCCACCTGTATTTCTTCTAAATACAAACCCAGCTTTACGAGCTTTTTTAAAGTATCCCTGTAACTTAGTAATTTCATGCAGCGACAATAATAGGGACGGTCGGAGGATTACTAATAGTTTTATCTTTCTTGACCTTAAGAGGAATATCTAAACCCTCCTCTTTATATAGTTCAATTAAAGACTGTGCCACAGCGGTAATGTCTAATACAGCTTCATCTAAAGTATCCCATTGTGCAAAGCAATCAGACCAAATTGGGCAGCGTACAACAAAACCTCCCTCTACTTGAGGCTCAATTTCAATTGGTAATTCATATTCAAATACTTTGTCAGAATGTTGTAACATGGCAGTATTATACCATGAGATTCTGGAAGAATTGAGAACTTATTTAGGCACAATCTGGCTTTAACTACCATTTGGGATCAGAAATAGTATAATCCACACTATGGAATTACGATCAGATCTACAAGATTTAATGAACTTTTTAGGCACACAGAATTTAAGACTCGGGCTATCACAATTAGCAATCAATAGAGCCTTGGAAGTTGGAGTTGGTTCTCCCTGTTGGCCCTCATCTGCAAGCAATTTAAGTGATCATTTTCAAGTTATTAATCAACTAGTTCAGGTTTTAACAGCTGCTGATAACTACTCGACCGATAATATTGTAGCAATAGATCCAGAGATTTACCCGGATCACCTATTGCAGGAGACGGAAGGACAACTTTGTTCTTATACCAGATCCCCAATCTCGATTGAACAAATGTCCCAACAAGTATCTACTGGCCAAACCCAACCTTTTGATTTGATAATTAGCCGAGGGCTTGCTTGTTTTAGCTTTTTAATTGAGTTAGAAGAATATAAAGGACCGGAATGGGTGCAAGAGCGGACTCTAGAGCTAGTAAAATACATGGCAACTTGCCTGAACCCTTTAAATCCCTGCGCTCTGATTGTTTTGTCTGATATTACTGACTTTCTGCCATTTCCTTTTTCGGATTATCATTTGGATAGCTTAGGTTTAAAAAGAGTTTATGGGATAAGACCAACCCCGCCTCCTGCAACTGAGTATCTAGAAGAGGATACAAGTCAATTTGTAAGTTATTTTCAACATCTCGGACTTTTACCCGCTAATTTCACTGGTTACTCCAGATTGATTTTAGCCTCAAAGTAAACCAATTTTATTGGAACCATTTTAGGCACAAAGTTAAGGTTTTAATAGTTCCAAATTAAAGATTTAGCACAAGTACACTCCATGCACTTTCTTTCGAACACCTGATGGAGTGGGTAGAAAAGTTAAGACTGCATCTTTGATAACTAAAGTTATTATGGCTCCAAAACTTTAATAGTAGTTATTGAGTGAAACTTCACATCATATGAATAAAGGGTAAACTTGCCAAGCTCTGCTACTGCAGCCAAATAGGAGTCAATATATGAAATATTATTTTCTTCCCAAATAGTAAGCGCCCTGTTTAAGAGAAAGTCATTGCATTCCACTGTATTTACATGGATTAAAGCTCTAATTTTTTCGACAACTTCTTTTTTTTGCAGAGAATAATATGAAGTTAACACCCAAATTATCTCTGCAACAATTGTATCTAGCAGAATATTACTGTTGTCTTTTTCTTTGAGTAGTCTTTCTACACTTTGGACTTTTAGAGGATCGTCATTTACTAAAAAACGGATGATTAGATTTGTATCAACTAGGTTTCTTGGCATATCTATTTATAATCGCATCTTGTACTGCCTTTTCCATTGCTTCAATATCAAAAGGTTTATCTGACTTAACAGATCCTTTCATAGCAAAAAAATCAGCAACAGGTTTTATTGAAGCTTCATTACCTTTAAGCTCAATAATAATTTTCGAACGAGGCTTAATACCTAAGATCCTTCGGATCGCTACTGGGATAGTAGCTTGGCCTTTTTGGGTGACTGATGTAGTAAATTGCATATTATTACTTTAACAGGTATGTATTACATTGTCAATAATGTAATACCATTAAAATCTCAAATGATTAGGAATTGGAACCAATTACTGAGTATATTACAGGTGTGGAAAGGGTTATTAAGCGAAGTCTTGATTGAAAATACTGACTGGGTTGGGAATATATCTTTATACACCTGATCTAATTAATCGAAGCATAGCATCTCTAAACATGACTGGTACTTTAGGACTATGCAATTCAAGCTCTTCTTCTTGTTCTTCATAATAAATCGGCCTGTTAGTTCCCAATATTTCAAGTGGGGTTTCCATATTGGCAACCCAAGTAAAAAATGAACCTTCAAGTGGATAAAGAACTGGGCATACTTCATCATTATCAGCATTAATTTCACGCACGCTCAAACCAAGATTGGGGTTAAATACTACTAATGTACCATGTCCACTTAAAAGTCGGTCTGTAAATATCGCTTTGGGATCAGCAATACGTATAATGGGAGTTCTTCCCCCAGCTTCAATCCACTCATAACATCCGTCTTCTTCCCCTGCCAATCTGGAATCAGTATGAGCTAAAGCATGTAAACTAAAACCTAAATCAGGGTTGGATTTACTATTTAAATAGTTGAATTCATAAGTACCTATATGGCTGGGGTTAGTTATTAACTCAGTTGACATAATTCTATTTTACCTAAAAAGTAGATACAATGTCAACCTATAGTACTAAGTACCGCATTCGGGAAGAAGTGCGAACTTATCTAGGCTCGTAGATGCTTTAAACCCGGCCGTATTCTAGGAATTAGAAATATGGTATATTTCGACTATGGGTAAACTTGAAACATGTAAAGCAATAAAGAATTTTAAATCAACTCGTGATGATAGTGGTGTTGGAGTTTTCGACACAGTAGGATTAATTTCTTGTGATACATGTAACCTTAATAAAAAAGTTGGCCCAGTTCGTGCTTTTTTTGAGAACGAATCACTTTCAACTGCAAATAATTTGTTAGAAGAAATCCGTCATCGAATTCCCTCTCGATGGGAGTTGCCACCCTGTCGTTTTCTAGCAGACATAAGGGCAAGGATCACACAAAGTATTGTTAGATCAACCTACTGAGTTTAACTAACTAACTGACATCAAATTTAGATTATTATAACAACCTAAACTATCATAGTTTGTACAGAGTATGGGACGATGTTCGAACCTACCTAACTGTATCAATTGATCCTAAAGAAAAAGTCGAACTTTTTGCAGCTATCACTCACTTCAAAAAGGAGAATAACTCATGAATTGGTTCAAAAAACCTGTTGTAAAAACCCGTTCAATCCCAAATGTGACCTGCTTTTTTTTAGTATATGATGATGATCAAAAAAGTGATATAAATAGTTAAGGATGGATCAAGATAATCACCAATCTACATTTACACCAAGCAATTTGACAAACCAAGGTAACGTTTTAAAACAAAGTCGGTTTAAACGCTTTTTTTCAAAGAAGACTATTCTCGTAACTCTAGTCATTTTACTTTTTCTCGTTCTTAAAAATTCAGCAAATGAACAAAAAAAACCAGATACCACCTCTTCTAACCAACCCATACCCTCAAACTCCTTAAATACCATTACAAGCAAAAAACCATATCTTCTAAGCTCAACCGGTATTCAGGCTTATTCGGGAAAAACTCCCTTTTTTCAATACAGTTATCCAATAAAAGAGCTTGCCCAAGATGTCGATATCTTAACTCTATTTCTTGAGCATTATGGCATTCCTTGGGACGAGTTTGCACAAAATAGTGAGCCTCCTTCTTTTCATCCATGGACAAAAGCAATGAACCAAATGGCAAATGACGCTCAGGCCACAAAAAAGGATATCTTTTTGCAACTTTCATTTACCAGAAAGGCATTAGAAGGAAAAGCAGTTAATGACGGTCAGGGAAATTTAAAAATAGATGATTGGCCAGGAAATACTCCTGAAGGTAATTGTTACGATTTCGGAAATGATAAGAGTAAAAGAAAAGAAGCATATTTAAATTATGTTAAATGGATGGTCATTAAATTCCATCCTAAATATGTCAATGTTGCAATTGAGATTAATGATTATTGGAAAGATTGTACTAAAGGCAATCTATTTGCTGGCTCAAAATGGGATAAAGTGGTGAGTATTGAGGGTGAAGCTTACGACATGGTTAAATCTATTGACTCAAGTATTGTGACTTTTCCTTCCTTCATTTTACATGTAGTCTATAATGATAACCCTGATGGGTTTGACAAAGGTGCGTTTGATGCTCTCTCAAAATTAAAAAGAGATCGCCTAGCAGTTACCGTTTATCCTTACTTAATGCAAAGAGGTGGTAAGTATGTGAAACCTCAGGAACTTCCTCAAGATTTTTTTAACAGAGTAAACAAAAATAATGAGATATTAATAATTGCAGAAACAGGATGGAACTCAAGTACTCTGCGTACTGGATCTCCACAATCTTGTCAGGACTTAATACCTTCAAATGATAAAGATCAAGCAATTTATCTCCAGTTTATATTAGATCAAGCACAAAAAAATAATATTGAAATTATTGATTGGTGGTCAAACAGAGATATTTATCCTCCACAAGTGATCACAACTTGTTATCCTCCATTAGATAAGTGTGGGAACGATCCTTGGTGCAGTGCAGATAATGTATTTAAAGATGCAGTTAAAGAGAATCCCCAATTTGGAGAGATAATATTTAAGATCTGGGGAGCAATGGGAATTAGAACATATGATGGAACACCCAAACCAATTTATAATCTCTGGCAAAGTGCTAGAGGAAGAAAATAAATTTGTATCTCAAGATTAGAACGTTACAAAAGGCTATTCAGGACTATAGATCGGCGTGTCTTGTCTTGTGCACCATGTGGGACGAAACTCGGACCTATTTAACTACTCAAATTGATAGCAAAGATAAAACTGCAATACTTTTAACGGTTGAACATTTCAAAAAAAGGAAATAATGGTGAAATGGGCTAATAATTAGGATCCGCTTTGTTTTGTAATAGCAGATGGATTATTAATTAAAGTTAAAATAATACTAAATAAATCAAATAAAATGGCGGATATCACAAATGTAAATAATGATAAAATTGCTCCTCCTAAAGCGATAAGAAATCTTTTTAAAATTTCATTTCCCAGTCTAATTGAACTGTTTTTTTGTTTTGCCATAACCAACATTAATGAGGAGATTACAAAATATACAATGTAGAAATTGAAAGTAATATTTCGGAGTACTAACCAATTTTCAAGAATAGCAAATTTTCTGGCAATTTCTGAAGCACTATTTGATGGAGTTGCTAATTCACCTGTGCTAAAGTATTTAACCAAAACCCAAATGATTAAAAGTAAAGCCGGTGCTATTATTATAAGAAAAGACTTAGATTTAAACCGACTTAGCATAACTAATCTAATAATGACGGATCTAAACTAAAAAATCAAATAGTTAAAATATACAAAAAAATTCAAATAGGTTCGAGCTATCCCATCAGGGTAGCTGATTTTGTGCCTAAAAATGATCTGTGCTGGTGGTGGGACTCGAACCCACAATCCCGAAGGCAAGAGATTTTAAGTCTCTCGAGTATATCCAGTTCCTCCACACCAGCCTATCTGCATAATTTACCATTTTTGCTTCTCTATTGTAAACATATCGAGGATGTGACTGAGTAGATTTTTAGCTTCATTTAAGCTATCATAGTAAAGCTTTACGGGGTGTAGTTCATCGGTAGAACGCTGCGTTTGGGACGCAGATGTAGCAGGTCCAATTCCTGTCCCCCCGACCAATTTGAGGTTCTTTAATTTTACTCATTTGCAATCTTTTCAAATTTCACTTAAATTAAAAGAAGATGAAAAAGAATTATCCTGCAATTTTGGTTGGAGCTGTTATTCTAATTGTTTTAATTCTACTTATAACCAAGGGACAAAATAATTTCTTCCATCCTCCTATACCACCTTCTTCTGAGACTCATTTAACACCTCAACTTGTTTCTTCATCGCCTTCAGCCACAACCAATATTAAAACCTTAAACCTAAGATTATTTTTTGCGGCTTTAAATGATGACGGTAAACATGGTGAAAAACTAGGCTGCGGGGATAGCGTGGCTCCAGTTAATATCCAAGTTCCAGAAACACCAACCCCACTACAAGCTATAATGCAACAACTTTTATCGATCAAACAACAAACCGTTGGTCCCTCCAAACTTTATAACAGCTTGTACCAATCAAATTTACAACTTAAAGATGTCAGTATTAAAGATGGGGTAGCAATAATCCATTTAACCGGTACTACCAAAATGGGTGGTGAATGTGATAATCCTAGGTTTGAGTCACAACTTAAGAAAACCGCCCTCCAATTTTCTAATATTAATTCGGTCCAAATTTTTATTAACGATAAACCCTTATCTGAAATTGTTTCCCTGAAGTAATTCTAAGCTTGCTCAAGTCTTCCCAATCTGTCACAATTAAATATTACATGGAGCAATCTATATGGTTCGTAAAAAAGCCACAAACAATATTTTGGAGATACTCTCACTTAAAACCACTCAATGGATCGGCAGCCCAGCCTCAATTTTACTCCATACCCTTTTCTTCATCGGCATCTTTGGACTAAATTTTTTTGGAATTAGAGTTGATAAAATTTTATTGGTTTTAACAACAGCAGTTTCTTTGGAAGCGATCTACATGGCTATCTTTATCCAGATGACGGTTAATAGAAATACCAAAAGTTTGGCGGCAGTTGAAATGGATATTGATGAAATCCAGGAAGATGTGGAGGATTTGCAGGAAGAAGTTGAGGAAGACGAGCAAAATGATTCTAAAACCAAAGTTTCCTTAACCAAGATTGAAAGCGGGTTGCAAAAGTTGTTAAATGAAGTAGAAGAGTTAAAAAAGCGAAATATAGGAAGGAATCTCTAATTGAAAAAACTGATTAATGGCTTTTTCCGCTGGTATGACCGGCATTATTTATTAAATGTTTCAATTGCTGCAGTGCTTTTTTTGCTACAGCTTCTACATCTTTTTTGGTTAGGGGCTGATGTCATCGCCCTGAGGCTTTTTCATCATAGTTTTTTTCCTCTAACCTCTTTTTGGTTAGATGTGATAATTTTAGTTGATTATACCGAGATCCCCGCTCTGGTCAGTACCGCTTTGCTCTATGCCCATGATTTAAAAAAGAATGGCTATAACTTTAAATCTGCGTTGTTTATTGTTTTACTGGCCTCGCAAATTTTACATATGTTTTGGATTACAGATACTTTTGTAGTTCAAACCTTTGCCGGCCGGAATGCGATGATCGGTATTCCTGAATGGTTAGCCTGGGTAGCAATTTTAATTGATTATTTAGAAGTACCGGTTATAATAGACACGATTAAAAAAGTTCTTGAAGCTTTAGAGAAAAAGGATTTGAAAAAAGCTGCCGCGGTAATTAAAGAAGAACGGGAGGAAGCAACACCGCCACAGGAGGTGATAAAAGAAAAATAAATGGATTGTATTTTCTGCAAAATTATTGCTGGCCAACTTCCTTCATTTAAAGTCTGGGAAGATGATAAATTCCTGGCCTTTTTGACCATAGAGCCGATTAGAAATGGTCATACCCTGGTGATTCCAAAAAAACATGAAAATTATCTTTTTGATTTGGATGATAAAACCCTAACAGAACTAATTTTAGCTGCCAAAAAAGTCGCTCAAACTTTAAAAAAGACATTTAATCCAAAATCAGGTAAAGTTGGGGTGATTGTTTATGGTTTTGATGCTCCTCATGCTCATATCCATTTGGTGCCGATGGATCAACCAGGAGATTTGGCTTTCTCTAAACAGCATAAAGCCTCAAATCAAGAGTTAGAGTTAACTTTGGAAAAGATCAAAGAAAACACTTCAGCTTGAAAATAGACCTATTTTCTGGGAAAATACACACAAGCGGGTGTAATTCAGCGGTAGAATGTCACTTTTCCAAAGTGAACGTCAGGAGTCCGACTCTCCTCACCCGCTCCAAATGGGACACTACTTCCCGAAAAGGTAAGAATAGTTTGGTATACTGACTAAACTTGGGTTTTATAGTTTATTCTTTACAGTTTAAATTATCTTTTCTAATTCATGTTCGCGGCTTAAAGAAATATCACTAAGAAGTTCTAGTCATTCATCAATTTTTTTCTTTATTCCCCCAATTAAAAAAAGTGGTACTTATCCCTTCAATACAAGTAAGTCATTCCTCTGATTCATATTGATTCCTAGGTTTAAAAATGAGACAGTATAATGAATGTCCAATCAAAGAGGTTTTTCTTTAGTACTTGTAGTGGTGTTAGTGTTATTTTTAGGGTTGATAGCAATTGGAATATACTTAATTACTCATTCAAATATACAATCGATCACAAGCTTTAATAATAAAAATACATCATCGTCTACAAATTTTAAACATGCTCATGATATCCCCGAAGGTAAAAATCAAGATATTTACTCAGTTGTTCTTCGAAGAAGTAAAATTAATAACCAAGCTAATATTGCTCAAAGTTCGACATACTCAAATGGATTTTACAATCAATCAATCTTAAATTTAAAAAACAAACCAACCGTCGGTCTTAACCTTATCAAGCCTGTTTATGCTGATGATCAATCCAATGTTTCACCAGCTTTATTTTATATAAACAATGATACTCAAGTTTTGTCTGTAGATCTTTCTACGAATATAAAACAAGTGGTGCTTGATTTAACCGATTTTAATGAGATATCACATAACAGTGGGACACGTATAGTCAAACAGTTCTTTATTAACAGTACAAAGAAAATTGCTTTTCATGTTGTAGAGAAATTAGATGAGAATAATTATAAAACTTCGTTTTGGCTTTATGATCTAGCTAACCATAAGTTGAAAAATATTATATCTACCTCAGGAGGTCTAGGTGATAAAGCTAATTGGAATGGATTTAGTGTCTCACCAGATGAAAAATATGTATTTATGCTTTATGTTAATCCATATGAAAACGATCCATTTTCTGATGTACCAAATGTAGTTACTGAAAATTCTAGTTATTATGACAATACATATTTTTTCTATGACATTACTAATAATCAGATAACTAAATTTAAGACCAACCAGCGTTTAGTAAATGCAATTGGAACACAATGGAGTGATGATAGTAACTCAGTCCTAATAAACTATAATAATGTGGACAATCAGCTTGTATTCTTTAAAGTACAACCAAATAATCAATCTACAGAACTTTTCAAAAAGCCAGTTAATAATCAAATTCAAAAAAGTCAGTATTTACAACAATTTAATAAAATATTTTACATTGCTTCTGGCTCAAACAGTAATGATACAACATTTCATGAAGAGCATTTTGGATATATTGACTTACAAAACCTAGATTTTCATGATCTTACTGATTCTGGTCATGGAACATCTGAATTCTTTTATGATTATCAAAGTAGTGTTATTTTCGATACTTTCAAGAGAGTTAACGGTATAATCACTGAACGAAAACTCAACAAATATAACCTAACTACTGGTGCTGTTAGTCTTATCACTGACAAAGACTTTGCGTTATTTGTTTTAGGATTTAATGGTGATTATAACCATGTGTTAACAAGTCCATTCACGAATGTACAATCCAATCTTTATGATCTGGATCTTTCCACTGGACAATTTGTTTATTTAGCAAATGTGACTGATTCATACAATTATTCCCCACCAAAAATTACCAGTGGCCAACAGACTCCTAATCCACCTACTCCAAAAGTATTCAGTGTAAAAGTTTATCTTGCACAACAAGTTGCTCCTCAATTTGCTACAAAAGATACTGTCATAGCCGATATTAACAAGAGATTTTCCGATAATGAGATTAATAAATCATTTCAAGGTGAAGTAATAACTTATGACCAAACAATTCCAACAACTTGTGAACGCTATTTTAATCCAGTAATTTATGCACCTGATGAATTCTGTAACACTGATACTCCAGTTGATTTAAAAATAGCTATCTACCACGGTTATCCAGGAGGAGGTTCATCTGGAAACTTTATGGAAACCGGAGACGCATTTTCTTCTGAAGCTACAAAGTGGAATACCCTATTGCATGAGATTGGGCATAATTTAACTTCAGGAAACCATTACGATGACGTTTGGTCAGCTCAACAAACGCCGATTTGTAATTGTTCCTATCAATCTCCTTATTTAAACGACATTTTAGGTACGGGTTATTGGACAGAAAACAAATTTCTTGAGCATGCTGTGCAAATAATGAATCGTAATACGAAAATTAAAAAAACAAGTGCACCTCCTGAAGAGATCACTTCTGAAGTTTATACAGACTTACCAGATAAAATACGATTAACATTACCTGATGGTAGTGTAGGAAGCGGACAATTGACTATATACTATCCTGATATGACAGGTAACATGGGTAATGGTCATACACCAATGGTTATTTCCGAGGATAAACATTTTCCAACCGTATCAACTAATGGGTATTTAACCTATGCGGATTTAAATAAACAATATACAACTTTATCACCTTTTTGGAAGCCTTATGACACATATCCAAGAGTGCTTTTCCTAGCTTTATTAAAGTTGGATACAGGTAGTAAAACATTTTTTGGCTGGCTTGATAGCGCAGTATTACAGATGCAATTTTTTAATAACAACATTCCAACTATCGCTTTCAAAGAAAAGACAAATTAATTGTACTACTTAGATTTAGAGAAAATAATCACGATAAAGTTAATTATTTACTTTCCTTACGGAAAGTCGTTATTAAATTAAATCCTAAAGATCTATAATTCATCATCTGAGGAGATAATGAGCCATTTAATTTTTTCTGTTTGTCCCTTCTTTTGTTTGTAAAGTTGATTTCTTGTGGCAAAACAAAAGTTCAGGGTTTTATTACCATAGGTACTAGACTATCAAATTAACGATCTAGCATATCCTTTCATTAAAACTATGAGTTCTTGGTAAAGTTGTTGTTTTGTTTTCTTGTACCGCCACTCACATTCCTTCAGGTGTAACTCAAAGTTTACCTTGGTTCCTCTAAACTTGGCAAGTCTGCCTTTGGTAAATGACCAGAAGTTTTCAATCCCATTAATGTGGTTACCATTACCGGCGGAGAAAGATTTAGAGTGGTTGATCCTTTTATGCTTGTCATAGCCTACATCAACCAATCCATCATAACCGCGCCATTTATCAGTATGAACTACTGTTTCTGGGTCAATTTTACCCCTGATTATCGCTTGCAAAGTCTTCTTGCGGCAGTTAGGTACAATCTCTGTGTAAACTCTACCATTTCTTTCGTAGATACCAAAAACCGGTTGTTTGTGTGTACCCCGACCTCTTTTACCGGGAACCCCTTTTAACCTCTTGGCTCCAAAATATGCTTCATCGCATTCTGCTTCGCCGGTAATTATCTTGTTAAACTCTTCAATTTGGTGGTAATATATCATCAACCTAAACAGATGGTAAAATCTGTTAACGGTATTTCGGTTTAGATTAACTATGAGACTGACCTTTGAGGCCTCAATATCTACACAAAAGTGCCAAATGAGTTTTTTAACTTTAAAATCACTTAATTTAGTTGCTGCAACAAGCATTTCGACTAGTATAGCATTAGTTATTCTAGTCTAGTACCTAATGTTTTTCTGGATTTGTTTAAGCAAAGTCCATTTTCCTGTATTTGGGATATGTTTAATATAAACTTTTCCTTCCCTTTGAACCATGCCCATCAAAACTTGCTTTTGTTTTTCCTCGACTCCTTGAGTCCATTGATTTTTTCTGTTTTTGGCTTTACTGTTAATTATAGTTTTAAAATGTGCATAGTTATACTTTAATTTTGTGCAAAGATAGATCTTGGTAGGTATACCAGAAATGGGGTGAGAAATACCAAGATCTATATGTTAACTATGTACAAACAAAT
>OBEQ013074990.1_pt1 | contig 16694 bp, 3 predicted proteins | sample 1670901 | NCBI WGS metagenome assembly OBEQ01 (sample SAMEA104232315, study PRJEB22302) | groundwater metagenome | biome: forest; feature: aquifer; material: groundwater | place: USA | collected 2011-08-07 | depth 5.4 m
ATGGAAGGCAAGGCGAAGGTCGCGCTCACGTTCGCGCTGTATCAAGGCGATCAGTTGGTCCGCCGCGATACGATTGCGCAGGACATCGTCAAAGTCGGCAAAGATCCGCGCAGCCACTTGCGCGTCGATGACGAGCTCGCGTCGCGCATGCACGCGGTCATCGAAGTTGCCGCGCCGGCGGACATCACGCTGATCGATCTCGGGAACGAGCCCGGGACGCTGGTGAATGGCCAGCGAGTGAATAAATGCAAGGTGCGGCCCGGCGACCAGATTCAAATCGGGTCGACGTTGATCGTGCTCGAGAACGCGGAGCTGGCCCAAACCGTCGCGCCCAGCGCGGTGCCGCCGGCGGTCGCGTCTGCGCCTGCTCCGGCCTACGCCGCGGCGCCCATGCAGTACACACCGGAGCCGGCCCCCGCGTCGACGCGGCCCCCGCCGAGCGTGCCGCCTCCGGGCAATCCCTTCGGCGCGCCGCAACCTGGTGGCAATCCGTTCGCCGCCAATCCGTTTGGAGCCGCGCCGCAAAATCCTTTCGGCACCATTCCGGGCGGAAATCCGTTCGTCGCGCCGGCGCGCGACCAAGTCGCCATGGTTCCCCAAGGACACATGGGCATGGCGCCGATCGGCGCGGATCTCGATCCGAATGCTCCGTTCACCTATTCGATGATCAAGTCTGGCCCCGACGTGAACCCCGACGAGGTCGAGGTCCCGCACCTCGCTGCCGTCGAGGTCATGGTCATGTGGGACCAGAACGTGCTGCACGTTTCTCACCTGACGCCGCCGCGTAGCTGGTACGCGGGCGAGGAGCAGATCGGCAAGATCGCGTGCGACTTCTTCGTCCCGAGCGAGACCTTGGGTACGACGCGCGCGCCGATCGTCGTGGCGCGCGGCGTGAGCGCGTCGCTCGTGATGCTTCCGCGATCGACCGGCTGGGTCGACATCCCCGGGCAAGGAAGAATCAGCTTCCAGGATCTCATCGCCTCGGGTCGCGCGCGGCCTTCGAGCGAGCTCAGCGGCGCGCACGAGTACGATCTGCCCACCGGCGCGAAGGCGCGGATGGATCTCGACGCGTCTGGAGGGGGGCTCTCCTTCCAGGTGAGCGCGGTCAACGCGGGCAAGGCGCCGCCGGGTGGTGTGTTCGCTCAATTCGAAGCGGCCGCGTACATGTACACGGGGCTCTCGTTCTTGCTGCACATGGGCATCGTCGCGTCTCTCGCCTTTTTCATGCCCCGCATGAACCTAGACGACAGCGAAGCGATCGATCGCGACGCATTTCTCCTCATGCAGAAGTACCTGAACGCGGCTGCCGAGCGTGAGCAGGAGGAGAAGGAGACCGAGCAGGTCTCCGATGCGAACGCGGACAACAAGGAGGGTGGCACGGGCACTCGCGCCAAGGGCGAAGAGGGCTCGATGGGCAACCCGAACGTCAAGGACACCAACAAGCGCTACGCAGTTCAGGGTCCGAAGGACAACCCAGACCCGCACCTCGCACGCCAAGCGGCGCTGCGCGAGGCGGCGGAATTCGGAATGATCGGTCTGCTCAACACGGGAGCGGGCGGCGATCCCAACGCACCGACCGCACCGTGGGGACGCGAAGATTCTTCGGGCATCGATCCCTTGAGCGCGCGCGGCAACATGTGGGGTGACGCGATCGGCGACGCGTTCGGTGCGGGCGGTCTCGGTTTGTCCGGCGTCGGTGAAGGCGGCGGCGGTCGTGGCGAAGGCATCGGCCTCGGAAACATCGGAACGCTCGGCCACGGCGCGGGCACCGGAACGGGACAGGGCTTCGGCAACGGGCACGGCCGTCTCGGCGGCGCGCACCAGACGAAGAGCCCGACCGTTCGCCAGGGCGCAACCCAAGTGAACGGCCGCCTCCCGCCGGAGGTCATCCAGCGCATCGTCCGCCAGAACTTCGGCCGATTCCGCCTCTGCTACGAGAACGGGCTCCGTACGAACCCGAACCTGCAGGGCCGTGTCGCGGTCAAGTTCGTCATTGACCGTTCGGGCGCAGTTTCAACGGCATCGGACGGCGGATCGGACTTGCCGGATCAGGGCGTCGTGGGCTGCGTCGTGCGCGGCTTCAACAACCTGAGCTTCCCGCAGCCTGAAGGCGGGATCGTCACGGTCGTGTACCCGATCATCTTCAATCCTGGGGATTGAGGAGGGAGCTCAGTCGGCGGCCTCTCCGTGCGGTCCGGAGATCGTCTCCCCCTGAGCCCGCCGCTTTGGGCGGGCAGCATCTGCTTCTTTTGCAGAGAGAAATGTCGTGTACACTCCCGGGCCCATGAGGACGCTCGCAAAAATCGCGCTCGCCTGTGTGATGACTCTTGCGGGGTGCAGCCGCAACAACATCGAGGCCGTCAATCTCGCCAACGAGGGGGACAAGGCCAAGGCGATGAACATCGAAGAGGCGATCAGCAAGTACGAGCAGGCGTCGAAGCTCGATCCGACGAACCATCGCATCCTCTGGAAGCTTGCGCTCGCGTATCACAAGAAGGAAGACTGGGCGAAGGTCGCGTCCACGTGCGCGCAGGCGGAGAAGCAGGCGCCCGGGTTCGCCAGCTACGACTTCGAGCATGGGTATGCGCTCGAGCAGCAGGCGAAGAAAGGACCGACCAGCTGGGCGGAGGCGAAAGAGCCGCTGCAGTCGGCCATCTCGAAAGATCCGAACCTGAGCGAGGCGTACCACGAGCTTGCCGAAGTGCTTCTTCGCCTGGACGACGAGCAGGGGGCCCTGAACAACTACAGCAAGGCGATCGAAGTGAAGCCCGACAACGCGAGCTACTATGGGCCGCTTGCAGATTTGTACATTCGCCTGGGATTCGTGGATCAGGCGGAGACGGTCGTTAAAGAGGGGCTGGCCTTCGCCAAAGAGGGGGACAAGCACCTCTTTACGTTGCGGACGATCATGGGCGGCATCAAAGAGATGCGCGGTGACGTGGCCGGCGCCATTCCGGAATACGAAGCGGCAAAAAAGGCGTGTGGCCCGTGCAACGAGGCAGGGCAGCAGATTGCCTACTTCAACCTCGGGGCGGCGTACGCCTCGGTGAACCCCGCCCGGAAGAACGAGGCGATGTCTCAGCTGCAGTCCTTCCAGAAAATCATCTGCAAGGGTGCCGCTGCGGCGCGATACGCGGATCAATGTGCTCAGGCGCAACAATTCGCCTCAAAGTTGGGCGGGGCGCTTCAGTAGCCGAGTATCCTACACCTCGTATCGTCCGAGGCACGGAACGGTACCCGAGCGCAAAGTCAAGATGGATCCCGCGCGGTTCGGCGCGATCAACATCTCCCTGTTTGTGTGATCTAGGGCTGTCTCTCCGCGCGTGCGCTCTGGTACCCTCGGTCGTCGGAGAAGTCGTGTTGATTCGGCTGAACGACGCATGCGCGTCGCGTCGCCGGGCGTGTAGCAATCAATCGTTCGAACTCAATTGGGATCCATGGACCTTCAGGATCGTCTGACGCACCTCGAGAGAATCCGCGACTGGCAGGGGCTCGTTGAAGAGCTTGAGAAAGGCATCGCGGGCGGCGCGGCCAATACGGCGAAGGCCGACTACCACTTGAAGCTGGGGCAAGTCCTGCAGAACAAGTTTCTGGCAGGCGTCAAAGCGCTCAAGCATTTCCAGGACGCGTACAAGCTAAATCCCGCGCTGCTCGAAAGTCTGGAGTCGGCGCGCGCGATTTACTGGAGCCTCGGCAAGCTGAATATGGTGCAAAAGCTCCTCGAGCTGGAGCTGAAGGCCGTCAAAGACGGTCCGGTGGCGAGCGCGCTCCTCCTCGAGCTTGGCGACGTCCTGTGCGACGTCGGCGACTACGACAAGGCGACGTCGACGTATGCACGAAGCTTGGCGGCGAGCGGTGGCGAGAACCCCGAGGCACGCGCGTGCCTCGAAGACGTGAAGGCCGAAAGCGGATCGTGGCAGGCGCACGTCGCGCAGCTTCTTCGCAAGGCGCACGAAGCGCCGAACGGTGGCGCGCGATCGCGCCTCTTCTTGCGAGCGGCGCGAGTTGCAAAGCGCTTTGCGCCGCAAGAGACCACGGCCATGCTCGAGAAGGCCTACGTGGCCGATCCGTCTAGCAAGCAGATCGCGGCCCTCTACGAGGGGCAGCTCGCCGAAGAAGGAACGCTCGAACTTTTGGAGCACATGCAGCTTCAGATTTTGGAGCAGATCGGCGATTTGCAGGCGCGATCGGCGCTCGCCTTGTCGTTCGGGACGCGCTGGGTTTCGCGTCATCAGAACGTGGACGTCGGAGCGAAGTTCCTGGAGGAGTCGATCCAGCTCGATCCCGAGAGCGAAGGTGCGTTCCATTATCTTCGCGAGACGTACGGTCGAAAGGGCGGCGATTGGGATCGCGTTCTGACGATCGCCGAGGAGGCAGCAACGCGCGCCGGTGGGAACGGCAACGCGACGTTCCTTCTCGCGCAAGCGGGGACGATCGCCTGGCGCCAAACGGGCAATCTCATCAAAGCCAAGACCGTGTTCCAGCGCCTCGCGGCGCTCGAGCCGGAGCACCCGCAGCTTCGCGCGTTCGAGGCGCAGATCGGCGAGACACTCACGCCGGCAATGCAAGCGCCGGCGTCCGCACCGGTGCCGCTGACCGCGCTCAAGAACATCGACGGCGACGAGCCGACGGTCATGGCGAGGGTTCCCGACGAGCTCCTCGAGCAAGCGAAGGGGCCATCGGCCGAAGAGGTCGTGGTCGACGAGGCTCCGCCGCGGGCCAAGTCCGAGGCTCCACCGCGCGTGAAATCGGAGCCTCCGCCGCCTCCGCCCCCTCCTTCCGCGCCAGAGCCGGAGGCGAAGCCGGCGCCGATCGAAGAGCCGCGCGAACCGGAAGAGGTGAAGCTCGAGGCGTCGCCTCCTCCTCCTCCGGTCGCCGCCGCTCCCGAGCCGCCGCCCCCGCCAGCGGCACCCGCACCGCAGCAGTCTGCGTCGCCGGCGGTGTCTTCCGACAAGCTCGCCGAGCTTCGCCACCTTGCCGAAAAACAAGAGGGGACCAAGCGATACAACGAGTACGTCAAGACGCTCCTTTTGCTCGCGGCCGCCGTTCCCGAACCGTTCGAAAAAGTCGAGCTTCTTACGAAAGCGGCGGACCTCTACGTCACGAAGTTCGCCAACCAAGCAGAGGCCGTCAAAGCGTACGAGCAGGTCGTGGCCATCGACCCCGAGAACGCGCAGGCCATCGACTACCTGCGACAGATGTACGAGAAGCGTCGCGACTGGGAGAAGCTCTTGGGCCTCCAGCGGCGCGAAGCAGAGCGGCTCGGGCCCGGACCGGAGCGCGCGTCGAAGTTTTTGGAAATCGCGAAGCTTGCGACAGAGCGCGTAAAAAAGCCGGAGATTTGCATCGAGCTATGGAACGAGGTCATCGCGAGCGATGACTCCAACGCGGAGGCGCTCGGTGCGCTTGCCGGCCTATTCGAGCGCAGTAAGGACTTCGACAAGCTCGTCGAGGTGCTCGAGAAGCAGTCGAACATCACCTACGACGCGCCCGCGCGGATTCAGATTCTGACCAAGCTCGGGACCATCTACGGCGATCGTCTGGGCAACGACGAAGGCGCGGTCAACGCTTGGCGGCAGCTCCTCACGCTGGATCCGAACGATCGCAAAGCGCAAGAGGCCCTCAAGAAGAAGTACCTCGCTCTCGGGCGCTGGGACGATCTCGACGTCTTTTACGCGGAAAGCGGCAAGTGGGACGAGTTCATTCGCGTTCTCGAACAACAAGAGGCGAAAGAGACCAAGCCCGAGGCCAAGATTGGGCTCTTGTTCAAGGTGGCGCAGCTCTGGCAGGAGAAGAAGCAAAAGCTCGATCGTGCCGCGAAAGCCTACGAAAAGGTGCTCGAGCTCGAGCCGTTGAACCTGCAAGCGGCCGAAGCGCTCATCCCGATTTACACGCAGGCGAACAACAGCAAAGCGCTGGCCAATGCCATCGAAGTGAAGCTCTCACACGAGGAAGAGCCCTTCGCAAAACTGGCGCTTCTGCGCGAAGTGGCGGCGCTCTACGAGGGGCGCGTCAAGGAGCCGCAAAAAGCCTTCGAGCGCTACTTGACCGCGTTCGAGATCGCGCCGAGTGAAGAAGAGTCGCAGACTTTGGTGGAGCGGGCGGCGAGGAACGTCGACGGATGGGATCGCGTGATCGCCGCCTACCAGAAATCCATCGACGACACGACCGATCGCGAGCTCCAGATTTCGCTGCGCCTCAAGCTGGGGCGCGTGCTCGTCGACGAAGTGCGGCGTGTGGATGACGCGCTCGCCGTGTACCGCGCGGTGTACGACGTGGACGGGGAGAACGCGGAGGCGCTGAGCGCTCTCGAGCGGCTCTATCGGCAGACGTCGCGGCACGCGGACTTGATGGGCATCTACGAAAAGAAGCGCGATTTGTCGCTCGATGCTAGCGAGAAGAGGAACATCTCGTACGAGATCGCGAAGCTTTACGAGACCGAGGTCAAAGACGTCGAAAAGGCCGTCGAAACGTACGTGGGTGTTCTCGAAGACGAGCCCACCGACGCGCGCGCGCTCGCCGCGCTGGATGTGCTCTACGGCCAGCTCGAGCGGTGGGAGGCGTACGTCGACGTTCTGCGGCGGCGGATCGAGCTCGACGCAACCGAGGCGGAGCTCATCGATTTGAAGTACCGGCTCGGGCAGACGCTCGAGAAGCATTTGCGCGACGCGGGTGGCGCGCTGGAAAACTATCGCGAGATTTTGTTCTTGAGCACGCGGCACGAGGGGGCGCGCCTCGCACTCGAGAACCTGCTGGCAAACGACGAGCTGCGTGGAGAAACGGCATCCATCCTGGAAGGCATTTACGAGGAGCGCGGCGATTGGCCGAAGCTCATCGGCGCTCTGGAGATTTTGAGCGCGTCGGAGGGAGACGTCGGAAAGCGCGTCGCTCTCGAGCGAAAGATCGCAAAGATTTCGAGCGAGTCGCTCACCGACTATGCACGCGCGTTCAAGGCGCTGGCCACGGCGCTGAAAGACGATCCGGCGCAGGTCGACACCACGCGCGCCGAAGTGGAGGCCATCAGTGCGGCCTCGAACGGCTGGCGCGGGCTCGTGCAACTGTACGAGGAAATCGCCACGTCCATCACCGACGCGCAACTTGCGCGCGACTACTGGATGCGTCTCGGCGCGATCAACGAGCGGCTGGGCGAGATCGACGCGGCGGCAAAAGGCTACACCCAAGTGCTTGCGCTCGATCCTTCGGACGCCGAGGCCCTGCATGCGCTCGACGCGTTGTTCATGCGCACCGAGCGGTGGACGGATCTCATCAGCGTCGTCGAGCGGCGCGTCGAGCTCGCGCACGACGCACCGGCGCGTGAGGCGCTCTACGCCCAAATGGCGCTCATTTACGACGAGAAGCTCGGGCGGCCCGAAGACGCAGTCGCCAGCTACCGCAAAGTACTGGAGCTCGAGCCGTCGAGCACACGCGCGCTTGCGGCCTTGGACGCGCTCTTCACGCGGCAGAAAATGTGGAGCGAGCTCGCGGACAACCTCGAGGCGCAGCTCGCGCTCGCCTCGGACGACGATGCTCAGCTCGCGCTGATGCTTCGCCTCGCGGCGCTACGCGAGACCGAGATGGGGCAAGTCGACATCGCGATCGAGGGGTATCGGGCCGTTTTGGAGCGCGACAGCCAGAACGAGGCGGCGTTCGCGGCGCTCGAGCGGCTTGGAAACGACCCCAAGTACGAGCTCACCATCGCAGATTTGCTCGAGCCGCTTTACCGGCAGTCCGGTGACCACGCAAAGCTCATCGGCGCCCACGAGGTGCAGGTGCGGCGGAGTGACGACGTCGCACGTCGGGTGGACTTGCTCCATCAAATGGCGCAGCTCCACGAGGACGCGGCGGGCGATTTGAACTCGGCGTTCGTCACCATGGCGCGCGCGCTGAAGGAAGACCCTTCCAACGAAGAGACGCAGCACGGCATCGACCGCATTGCCCGCGCCACCGGACGCTTCCAGGACCTCGCCACGGTGTACGAGAATCTCGCGGCCCAGACAGAAGATACGCAGCTCTCGAGCGCGCTCTACATGATGAGCGCGCGCATTTACGAGCGGGACATCGCGCACGTCGAGACCTCGATCGCGCACTACCGCAAAGTACTCGAGATTGCGCCGGAGAACCTGGCGGCGGCCGAAGCGCTCGAACATCTCTTCGAGACGGCCGACAAGTACGCGGACTTGTCGCTCATCTTGCAGACCAAGGCCGACATTCTGCTCGAGCCAGCCGACAAGAAGGCGGCGCTCTTCCGGGCCGCGAACATCGAGGAGGACGTGCTCGAGAAGCCCGAGGCCGCCATTGCGGTCTATCGAAAAATCCTGGCCTTGGACGAAGACGATGTTCGCGCGCTCGATGCGTTGATCAAGCGCTACTTGGGGCTGAGTCTGTGGCAGGAGCTCCTCGCGGTCTACACCAAGAAGGCGGAGCTCGTCGGCGATGCCGAGGAGAAGAAGCGCATTTTCTACCAGGTCGGCGCCGTCTACGAGCGCGAGCTCGGCAGCGTGCCGCAAGCGATCGACACCTACCAAAAGATTCTCGAGCTAGACCCCGACGATCTGCAGGCCCTCTCGCGCTTGGACGTTCTCTACGAGCAAGCGCAGAACTGGCAAGAGCTCTTGAGCGTGCTGACGCGCGAGAGCGAGATGACGGGGGACCAGAACGAGGCGATCAGCTTTCAGTATCGCATTGCGGAGCTCTACGAGAAAAAGCTCGACGACGTGACGCGGGCGATCGAGCTTTACCGGGAAATCCTGCAGCAAGAGGCAACGCACGAGCCCACCTTGCGCGCGCTGGAGGGGCTAAAATCGGGTGACAAGGAGCCGCTCGCCGCAGCGGCGGTGCTCGAGCCGGTGTACGAGGCGGCGAGCGATTGGCCGCGCCTCATCAGTGTGCACGAGGTGCAGGTGCAGCACGGGACGGACGCCTTCCAGAAGGTGGAGCTCCTTCATCGCATCGCCCGCCTGTACGAAGACGCGGTCGACGATCATTACTCGGCCTTCGACACCCACGCGCGGGCGCTCGCGCTCGACAACGGCAACGAGGACACGCTCTCGAGCCTCGAGCGCCTGGCCAGCGTGGTGAACCGCTGGAAAGAGGTCGCGGCGCTTTACGACCGCGAGCTCGACAAGCTCTCCGACAATCCGGGACGGCTCGTCGAATTGGGAATCCGAACCGCACAGATTTTCGAAGTGCAGCTCGAGGACGTGGACAACGCGATTGCGCGTTTCCGGCGCGTCGTCGAAGCAGACTCGGAGAATCAGAACGCGATTCGCTCGCTCGATCGGCTCTTCGTGCAGACGGAGCGCTGGAGCGATCTGGCGCAGGTTCTCGCCCGCGAATCGGAGATCGGGCAGACGCCCGACGAGATTCTCGAGTTCAAGTACCGCCTCGGCCAAGTTCACGAGAAGCGCTTGAACGATCTCGATGGCGCCATCGCCGCGTACCGAAGCATTCTGGACGCGGCGCCGGAGCACACCGCGACGCTCGAGGCCCTCGAGCAGCTGTTCGCAACGGGAGTGAAGCAGCTCGAAATCGCAGAGATCTTGGAGCCGCTCTACCGCGCCGCGGGGGAGTGGGAGAAGCTCGGGCGCGTCTACGAGGCGCAGCTGATTCATACCAAGGGGCAGGAAGAACGGCTCACCGCCTACTGTCGCCTTGCCGAGCTTTTCGAGGAAAAGCTCATCGATCCGGTGCAGACGCTCACCGTCTACATTCGTTCCTTGAAGGAGTACCCGCTCGACGAAAAATCGGGCGAAGAGGCGCCGCGCCTCGCCGCGACGATCGACGGAGGCTGGGAGACGCTCGCCAACGCCTACGCGGACATTTTGGGTCTGCACACCGACCCGCACGTGCAAGGGACCATCGGAAAGCGTTTGGCCAAGACGTTCGAGGACGAGCTCGGCGACATCGGAAAGGCCGAGGAAACGTACAAGTACGTTCTGAGCGTGGATTCGCTGGAAGCCGAGGCCCTCGCGAATCTCGATCGCATCTATTCCTCCATCGAGTCGTGGGCAGAGCTCGCACAAGTTCTCGAGCAGCGCGTGAAAGCGACGAGCGAAGCGATCGAGCTCGTGGATTTGTATGCCCGTCTCGGTGACGTGTACGAAACGCGTCTCGAGAACACCGACGACGCGACTCGAGCCTTTCGCGCGATTTTCGACGGGCTCGACAAGGCGCACGAGGGAGCCATCGTTGCCCTGGCGCGCATCTACGACAAACTCCAGCGCTGGACCGAGCTCAACTCCGTGTACGAACGCGAGCTAGCGAACGCGTCGGGTGACGTGGCGGAAGCCGAGATTCGGGCCAAAATTGCGCACCTCGCGGCCGAGCGGCTGAACGATCCGCAGAGGGCGATCGACACGTGGAAGCTCGTTTTGGATCTGCGTGGAGAGGACCCGGAAGCGCTCGGCGCACTCGCCAATTTGTACGAAGGGCAAGAGGCGTGGCGTGAGCTCGCCGACATCCTCGAGCGACAGTTCGACATCGCGGCTAGCGACGAAGATCGCGTCAACATTCTCACCAGGCGAGCGCGCACCTTCTCCGACCGGCTCGGCCGGGACGAACTCGCGCTCGCGGACTACAACCGCGTCCTCGACATCGACTACGCGAATCTGGCCGCGCTGCGCGCGATCGCGCACATCCGGCGACGCCAGAACGACGCGGCCGAGCTGGTGAACGCGCTTCACCAGACAGTGGACCGCGCGAGCACCTTCCTCGATAGCGAAGAATTGAAGGAGATTTTCCGCGAGCTCGGAAAAACGTACGGCGAGGTGCTGAGCCAGCCGTTCGATGCGGCAGACGCCTGGCGCAAGCTCATCGAGGTAGGGCCCGATTTCGAAGCGCTCGACGCGCTCGAGAAGATCTACGCCGCCGACGAGAGCTGGAAAGACGTCATCGAGGTCAAGATGCAGCGCGCCGCTGCCCTCGAAGACACCGAGCAAAAAATCGAGGAGCTGCGCGGTGCGGGACACATGTGGGCGGACCGAGTCGGCGACACCGACGCCGCGACACCCGCCTGGCAGAAGGTCCTCGAGCTCGATCATACGCACGACGAGGCGTTCTCACAGCTCGAGAAGCTGCACTCCGCGGCCGGACGCTGGGAGCCTCTCATCGAGCTTTATCTCGCGCGTCTCGACACGCGCGAAGAGACCACCGACAAGACGGAGCTTCTCCGCAAGATCGCCCGCGTCTTCGAGGAGAAGCTCGACGACAAGAACCAGGCGCTCGACGCGCTGATCAACGCCCTCGGCGCGGACATCCACGATCGCGAGACGGCGAAATACCTGGAGCGCATGGCGCAGGCCACCGGGCGCTGGGGCGAGGTCATTCAGACGGCGAACACTTGGCTGCAGCAGCAGACCGAGCCGGCGGAGAAAATCCGCCTCTGCCTGCACTTGGCCAAATGGTACGGCGACGATCTCGGACATCCCGAGTATGCGCAGCCGTACTACGCGCAGATCGTCCAGCTCGATCCGAACAACGTGGGGGCGCTGCGCCAGATGGGGCAGCTCTACCGAAAGAACGCCAATTGGCAGCAGCTCGGTGCGAGCCTCACGCGCGCGCTCGATGTGGCGGTAAGTGACGTCGATCGCAAGGAGATCCTGACCGAGCTCGGCGAGCTGCTCGACAGCCAGATGTCGCAGACCGATCAAGCGATCGTTTACTTCCGGCGCGCGCTCGAAGTCGATGGCCAGTACATCCCGGCCATCGAAAACTTGGAGCGCATCTACGCTTCGCGCGGCCAAAATCGCGATCTCGTCGAGGTGCTCACGCGAAAAGTGCCGGCGCTCAAAGAGAACGCCGACATTGCGAACACGAAGCTGCGCGTGGGGTCGATCTACGAGACCAGCCTGAACGAGCCTCATCGCGCCGCGCAGGTGTATCGCGAGGTGTGCGAAGTCGAGGCGTCGAATCTGCAGGCGCTGCGAGGCCTGGCGCGCGTATACGAGACGCTCGAGCAATGGGCGGAGCTCGCCCGAGTGCTCGAGACGCAGCTCGAGGTTGTGACCACCGAGCGCGAGCGCATCGAGGTCTTGATGCAGCTCGCCAACATCCAAGAGGAGCATTTCCTCAAGGCCGACATCGCGGCGAATCGGCTGGAGCAGGTGCTCGAGATCGACGCGAACCACGAGGATGCGTACTTCGCCCTCGAGCGCAATTACCGAAAGCTCCGGCAGTGGCTGGATCTCATCAACACGTATGACCGGCACATTGCGGCGACGCTGGAGAGAAAGACCAAAGTCGAGCTCTACGGCGCGATTGCGCAGGTGTACTCGGACGAGATTGAGGACGCCGAGCGCGCGATCGACGCCTACCGGAACATCGTCGACCTCGACGACTCGAACATCGCGGCGCTCGAGGCGCTGGCGAAGCTCTACGACAAGCAGGGCGACGCCGCGCAATCCATCGAGTACATGGGGCGGGTCGCGGAGCTGACCCAAGACAGCAAGCAGCGTGTCGAAGCCTTCTATCGCATCGGCAAGGCGATGGACGAGAAGCTCGGCGACCGAGTCGGAGCGCAGGACCGCTTCGAGATGGCGCTCGATCTGGATCCGTCGCACCTGCCCACGCTCGGAGCGCTCCGGCAGATCGCCATCGACAACGCGGACTACGACAAGGCCGCGCGATACCTCGATCAGGAGCAGAGCTACACGGCCGCGCCGCGCCAGAGAGCGAAGCTCTTGGTCGAGCTCGGAAAGCTCCGCGACGAGATGCTCGGCGACCACGAGAGCGCCGTGTTGGCGTACGAGGCGTCTCACGAAGCGGACCCGGAGAACGAAGACTCCGCGATGCCGCTCGTGAACGAGTACATCGTGAGGGAAGAGTGGCAGAAGGCCGAGCCGCTCCTCGACTTGCTCGTGCGCAAGAGCGGAAAGCGCGAGCGCGGCGAGCAGCACGATTTGCAGAACAAGCTCGGGCAGGTGTGCGCGGCGCTCGGAAAGGACGACAAGTCTTTCAAAGCGTACTCGGCTGCGCACCAGCTCGATTTGACCGACCAGGTGACGATCCGTGGTCTGGCCGAGGTGTGCTTCCGCATCCGCGATTGGGCCGCCGCGCTCACGAACTACCAGAAGGTGCTCACCGCTCTCGGCGAGGACGAGAACGAGCAGCGCGCTCTGGTTTACTACAAGCTCGGGTGCATCAAGCGTGAGCAGGCGCAGGCGAAGCAGGCGATCAACAACTTCGAAAAGGCTCTCGGCGTCGACGGTGCGCATCGGCCCACGCTCGAAGCGCTGGTCGGCATCTACACGGAGCTCAAGGACTGGAAGCAAGTCGTCGCGTACAAGCGCCAGATTTTGGACAACGTGTTCGAAGGGGAGGAGCGCTTCAAGATTCTCCTCGAGATCGGCGACGTCTGGAACGACAACGACCGAAATCCCACCAAGGCCGTCGAAGCGCTCGAAGAAGCTCTCGATTTGCAGCCGCAGAATCACTCGCTCCTTCACAAGCTTCTCGCGCTCTACCAGGCGATCGAGAACTGGTCGAAGATGATCGACACGATCCAGACGATCGCCGACATGGAGAAGGACAATGCACGCAAGTGCAAGTTCATCTACACGATGGCGCAGCTGTATCGCGACAAGGAGAACAATCCCGATCGCGCCGTCGAGCTCTTCAACGAAGCGCTGGATCTTAACCCGACGTTCCTCGAGGCTTTCGAGCGCATCAACAAGATCCTGACCGCGCAAAAGGACTGGAAAAACCTGGAGCGCGCGTACCGGAAGATGCTGCGGCGGCTCAGCGCGGCGGGTTCGCAGAACCCGGAGCTCGAGTTCAATTTGTGGCATCAGCTCGGGCTGATTTACCGTGACCGATTGCACGACGCGAACAGCGCCATCGAAGCATTCAAGATGGCGACACGCTACCGGCCGGACGAGGCTCTGGAGCGTCAGATCCTCGCCGAGCTCTACGAGGCGACGGACCAGACCGAGGCCGCGGTGGGCGAGCATCTCATCGTGCTCCAGAAGGATCCCTTGCGGGTGGATCCGTACCGCAGCCTGTACAAGCTGCACCTCAAGATGCACGAGTACGATCGCGCGTGGTGCATGTGCGCGGCGCTCGCGTTCTTGCGGCAGGCCGACGAGGAAGAGCAGCGCTTCTTCGAAGATTATCGGCCGCGCGGAATGATCCAGGTCAAGAGCCGTCTCGACAACGAGATGTGGGTGAAATCCCTCTTCCACAAGGACGAGAACATCTTCATTGGCAAGATCTTCGAGATGGTGACCCCGGCGGCCATTGTGGCGAAGACCACAGCGCTCGCGCGGGCGAAGCAGTTACCGGCGTTGGACCGCAGGTTCAAGCAGGACCCGGCCACGAGCACGGTGACGTTCGCGAAGACGTTTGGCTGGGCGACGCAGGTGTTGGGTGTTCCGCTGCCCGAGCTCTACGTTCGAAACGACGTGCCCGGCGCGCTGGTGGCGGTGCCTTCGAGCCCTCCGGCGAGCGTTGCGGGGCAAACGGTGCTCACGGGTTTCACGCCCCAGGAGCTCACCTTCATCGTGGGCAAGCACCTCTCGTACTATCGCGGGGAGCACTACATTCGGAATTTGTTTCCCACCTTGAACGAGCTCAAGGTCGTGTTGTTCTCCGCCATCAAGCTCATCATGGCGGACTTCGCCGTGCCGCCGGAAATGGCGCAGGCGGTGAACGCGACGGCGCAGGAGCTCGCCAAGTACATGCAGCCGATTCAGAGAGACGGGCTGCGGCTGGTCGTGCAGAAGTTCATCGAAGATGGCGCGAAGGCGGACTTGAAACGATGGATTGTGGCCATCGATGTGACCGCGTGCAGAGCAGGGCTCCTGCTTTGCGCGGATTTGGAGATCGCGAAGAAGATCATTGCGGCGGAGCCACAGCTGCCAGGGGACTTGTCTCCGCCAGATAAGATGAAAGAATTGCTCGTGTTTTCGGTAAGCGAGCAGTACTTCACGCTTCGCAAAGCGTTGGGGATCGCGGTCGGATAGCTGGCCGCTCCTCTCATCGGGCGGAAAAAATCGACCGCGTCGTTTCGCTTTTCACGCAACACAAGCGTGCTTCGGGCCGATGGGGGATCGGAGACCGACCCGCATGGATTCGTACCTCGAAGACGAGCACCCTTCGACCCGAACTCTCGAAATCGCGCGCCCTTCTGGCGACCGGTCTTGGGTGGTCGAGGTCCAAGACGAAGACGGGGTTCGCGTCTACCCGCTCCCGAGAAAGAAGCTCAGCGTGGGGACCGCGCGCGATGCCGATCTCGTGATCCGCGATGCGACGGTATCTGGCCAGCACTGCGCGCTGGATGTGCTGGGCCACGGCGTTTCTGTCGTAGATCTCGAATCGCGCAACGGAACGTATGTTGGCTGTGCCAAGATCGCGCAAGCATGGGCCACGGTTGGCACGACGGTGACCATTGGCCGCTCCACACTCTCCTTTCTCGAGGTGGACACGGAGGCGGCGCCGACCGACGTGCCTCCACTCGCTGGGATCGCGGGGGGATCGGCGCCGATGCGGCGCGTCGCCGAGCAAGTGCGCCGGCTGGCCAAGCACACCGCGCCTGTGCTGGTTTCCGGTGAAACGGGGACGGGGAAGGAGCTCATTGCCCGCGCGCTCCACAAGGAAGGACCCCGCGCATCGGGCCCCTTCATCGCGATCAATGTCGCCGCTCTCCCACGGGAGCTCGTCGAGAGCGAGATGTTCGGTCACGAGCGTGGTGCCTTCACGGGAGCGGTGTCGCAACGCTCGGGCGCGTTCGATGAAGCCGAGGGTGGCACGCTCTTTCTCGACGAGATAGGCGAGCTGCCGCTGGATGCGCAGCCGAAGCTCTTGCGCGCGCTCGACGGCTACGAAGTGCGGCGCATCGGCGCGGGGGGGACGGGCAAGCATCATGATGCACGGGTGGTCGTGGCGACGCACGTGCCGCTCGAGAGCCACGTGACGTGCGGCAAGTTTCGGCGCGATCTCTTTCATCGGCTGGAAGTGTTCGTGGTGGAGGTGCCGCCCCTTCGCGTGCGCCGCGGCGACATCGCGCCGATCGCACGCGAGCTGCTCCATCAGGCCGCGCGTGTGATCGGACGGCGAGAGCTGTCCTCCGCGTCGCTCGCGCGCCTTTCCGCGCACGACTGGCCGGGAAACGTGCGCGAGCTTCGAAACGTCCTTTTTCGCGCGGCGGACTTTTCGGTCACGACGCAGATCGACGTGCCGACCATCGAGCGCGCCATGCGCGCAAGGGGCGCCGTCGAGCGCCAAGTGGGGCTGACTCCGTCGCTCGCCAAGGCGCTCTTGGTCGAGCACAAGGGAAATCTGGCCGCGGCGGCGCGGTCTGCGGGATATCCGCGTACGACATTTCGGAAGTTGCTGAAGCTCTGAGCCAATCGTAAGACCGGCTCCATGGATCGCGCCTTCCTCCTTTCCATGGTCTCCGCGCTTGCGCTCGCGCCTGGTTGCACCTGCGCCAAGTCCGGGCAAGATGGGGCCGAAGGCGGACCCACGGTCGCGCACGCCACTACCGCCGCGGCCGACGGAAACGTAGCGACGGGGCGTCCGGCGGCGCGGTTTTCGGCGCCGATCGCCGCGACGCGCGTGGGCGGGGGCGCGGTCCTCGTGGCAGGCCTCGTGGTTCCGGACAAAACGATTGTTGTGACCCGACTCGAGGCCGGCGGCGCGGCGGGTTTCACCGTGGTCGGGCCCCCGGGGCGGCCGTGGTCCTCCCGTCCGGAGCCCGC